>Ga0308398_1000147_pt1 | contig 48308 bp, 49 predicted proteins | sample Hotspr20SampleT9_FD_202360 | JGI IMG/M metagenome (GOLD analysis project Ga0308398, IMG submission 202360) | Hot spring phototrophic mat microbial communities from Mushroom Spring, Yellowstone National Park, Wyoming, United States - 20051001_T9 ...
CCGCCAGCCCCCTCTTTCACGTTCGGTTCCACCAGATAGGGAGTGGTGCCATAACGGGCGCGCACCTGGCGCCGCTCGGCGATTTTACGGAACAAAAAATCAGTGGGATTGAAGTTTGCCCAGAACTCCTCCAGAAAGCGGGCGAAGATGTGTCGGCTGCCTGTTACCAGTCGGGCATCCACGAGGGTCGTCTGGGTGGTGTGGTCCAGCGTGGCACAGTCCTCAATCAGCCGATAGGCGTAGCCCACCTTCAGGTGCCCGTACTCCATCATCACGTCCATCAGCAGACGAAACATCTCGCGGATGATACGGTCGGTGGTGGCGTCGCCGTCGCGCTCCGGGATGAAGGTGATATCGATATCCGAGTGGGGCGACAGTTCCATGCGCCCGTAGCCACCGGTGGCGGCGACGGCAATCTCCGGGGGCTGTGCGACGTGTGCGCGCTGGACAGCGAGCTGAAACAAACGACGCACCACCGCGTCGGCAAGAGCTGTAAAAGAACGGCAGGTATGCAGTCCATCTTGCTGGGGCTGGATGTGATGCATCAGCAGCTCGCGTTGTTCCGTTATCCACTGCCCTATCTCTTGGGCATCCTGCATTTCAGCCAGCGCGTGAACCCATTCCTCACGCAGGTGGAGAGCAATGATGCTATCACTGGATGGGGTCGTACAGGCTCCAGCCTGCACCGCGTCCGGCGAATCTTGCTTTTTGGATTTCAGACGGCTCATCCCTTACTCCAACCGCCACAGAATAAACAGTCCGCCAGCGGCGAACAGCACGTTGGGCGCCCATGCAGCAACTGCAGGAGGCAACAACCCCTGATTGCCCAGCAGTCGCGCCAGCAGCAGGGTATTCCAGAACAGGAATACGAGAATAATCGCCAGCAACACTCCCATGAAGCTGCCCGCGCGGGCGAAGGTCAACGCCAGCGGCGCGCTGCACAGAGCAAATACCGCACACGCAAAGGGGATGGAATACTTGAAGTAGTATCCTACCCACAGCCGCGTGGCTGGCATCCCTGCCTTCTCCAGCTCCTGCGCCTGACGACGCAGTTCCGCCGCGTTGGTTTCCTCCGGTGTTGGCGGGCTGAGCAGTTCCTCCAGCGCCACCCGCAGGTTGATGGTAATCTCTCCGGCAGCGCGGGCGTCAATGGCAAACCCATCTTTGCCGTAGATGTGCACGTACGCGTCGTAGAAACGCCATATCCCGTCGTCATACACCGCGCGAGGAGCCAGAATCGTCCGCGCATAACCGGATACGGGCATCTCCCACACCTGAACATCTCGCAACTCGGCGCGGTTGTCCTTGACGCTCTCCACCAGACCAATGTAGAAGGCATAATCGCTCACTTTGAAAACCACGTTGGAACGGAACATCGGCGCCGTCTGCATCAGGAAGATGCGGTCTCGAACGCGGCGGAACTGTCGTTCTGCCTGCGGCACCACCGATTCCTCAAGCCAGAAGTTTACCACCGAAATCACCATTCCTGCCACCAGCAGGGGCAGGAAAATACGCCAGAGGCTGGCCCCCGCGTTGCGCAGTACGACAATTTCGGAGTCCCTCGCCAGCCGATTCACCGCCAGCGACACCGACAGCGCCGTGGCTACCGGCAGAGTCAGCACCAGCAAGAACGGGGTATGATAGACAATCATTTGCGCGACGGCTACCAACGGTACGCCTTTGGCGAACAGCACCTCGGCATAAAAAAACAGCATGTTGCCAATCAGCATCAGCACCACAGCCAGCGTGCCTGCCAAAAAGGGCACCAACAGCTCGGATAGCAACATGCGGTCTATGAGTTTCATTCTTCCACGCGAATGGTGCTACAGACGTCCATCACGACGGGTAGACGTCGGATTTCGGCGGTTGCATGGCGTATCGCGCCCTCCTGCGTGCGGTGCGTAATCCACACAATCTCCGCCTCTTGCGGGTTAATCTGTCTTTGCACCACCGACGAGATGCTGATGTGGTGAATGCCAAACACCCCGGCGACCTGCGCCAGCACGTTTGGACGGTCCTGCACGCGCATCCGCACGTAGTAGCTGGTTTCCACCTGCTCGATGGGAATGACGTAACGCTGGTCGAAGCACGTACAGCCCACACGCCCGCTACTTCCGAACAGCAGGTTGCGCGACACATCGATGATGTCTCCGACTACTGCGCTGCCCGTAGGCAAACTGCCCGCGCCGCGCCCGTAGAACATCACATCGCCCACGGCATCTCCGTGCACCAGAATGGCGTTGTACACATCGCGCACACTTGCCAGCGGGTGTGAGAGAGGTAACAGTGCGGGATGTACGCGCACCTGTGCCGCTTTGGTCGAGACCTCCTGCGCTATCGCCACCAGTTTGATTGCATATCCCAGCCGCTTCGCCCACTCCATGTCGGTGCGTGTGATTCTGGTGATACCCTCGCAATACACGTCGTCCACCTTCACACGGGCAGTAAAGGCGATCGACGCGAGGATAGCTATCTTATACTGGGCATCATGTCCGTTCACGTCCGCGCTGGGGTCGGCTTCCGCGTAGCCCTGCGCCTGTGCCTCTTTCAGCGCCTGGTCGAAGTCGGTGCCATCCTCTGCCATCTTCGTGAGGATGTAGTTGGTGGTGCCGTTCACGATTCCCATCACCCGCTCGATACGGTTACCTGCCAGCGCGTTTTTCATGGGTTGAATAATCGGGATGCCACCGCCTACGCTTCCTTCGAAGGCGAAGTCCAGATGGCATCTACCCGACGCCATCATGATGTCTGCGCCCTCTTTGGCAAGCAGTTCCTTGTTCGCGCTGACCACTGGCTTACCGTTTTCTAACGCGCGTAGCACATACTCCTTGGCGGGATGCACACCGCCAATCAGCTCCACCACAATATCTACCTGCGGGTCATCGATGACCTCATGGGCATTGTTGGTGAGCAATGAGCGGTCTACGGGTACGCGGCGGGGTTTGTTCACGTCCCGCACAGCAATACGGCGGATTTCCAGACGCGCTCCTATCTTGCGCTCGATGCTATCGCGGTTGCGCCGTAGCACCTCGACCGTTCCCGACCCGACCACGCCCAGCCCCAGAATGCCCAGATGGATGACTTCCTTATTCACGCAGTTACCTCCTCCGGCTTTAAACGAAAGAGCACCGCTCCCTGTTCCACCAGCTGCCCGTTGGAGGCACATATCTCCACCACCCTGCCCGAACGCTCGGCAGGCACTTCGTTAAACACCTTCATGGCTTCAATCAGGCACACAGTTTGCCCCTCTTCGACGAAATCGCCCACCTCGACGTAGGGAGCGGCATCGGGCGAGGTGGCGCGGTAAAATACTCCCGTCATTGGGGCGCACAGCTCAACCAGACCGGCGCTCGCAGGAGTACCAGCGGTTGTGTCCCTTACAACCCCAGATGTCACAGGGATACCCACCATCTCCAATGGCGTTGCTTCCCGGCGAATGGAAATGCGCAAGCCCTCCTCTTGCCAGTCCAGCTCCTGCAGATGGTAACGTCTCGCCAGCTTCAACAGGGCTTCGGTTCGCTCTATCTCATCGGTCACCGCACTCACCTCGTGTTACCGATTACCATCGGGAAAGGTCCCAACAGTCAGAGCGAGGGTAATTTCTTTTCCATTCCTCCAGACCTTAATGTTGACGCGCTCGCCGGGTTGTCGTTTCATGATTTCCTCTAGCAGCTCCTGCGTCGTGCGTACCGGCCGTTCGCCAAAGGCGCGGATCACGTCGCCCGCGCGGAGACCCGCTCTATCCGCCGGGCTATTCGGCACTACCTCTTCGACCGCTACGCCGTTCAGGTCGGGGAGGCGCGCACGCCGCATCAGGGAGGGACGGACTGCGTCGAAATAGACACCAATCCAGGGTCGTGCCCGTCTCACCGTTCCCCCCTGCACGAGAATGTCGCGCACCACTTTTTTGACGTGGTTGATGGGGATGGCGAAACCGATGCCAATAGAACCGCCGCCGGGCGGCGCTGCAATAGCGGTGTTAATGCCTATCAATTGCCCGTGGATATTCGCCAGAGCGCCGCCAGAGTTGCCCTGGTTAATGGCGGCATCTGTCTGGATAGCGACCTCTAGATAGCGGTCTCCCTCGACCAACAGCTTGCGCCGATTGAGCGCGCTGATGACACCCACGGTTACTGTGCTGCCCAAACCCAGCGGGTTACCCACCGCGATCGCCCATTCCCCCACACGCAGCTTATCGGAGTCACCCAGTTCGGCAGTGCGAAGACCTCGCGCGTTGACCTTAATGACGGCGATGTCCGATTGTTCGTCAGCACCCACCGGCTTGCCCAGGTATCGTCTGCCGTCAGCCAGCGACACCACAATCTCGTCCGCGCCTCGCACCACATGGTGGTTGGTAATGATGTAGCCATCCGGGCTGATGATGACGCCCGAGCCAGAGCCTCGCATTGCCTCTTGCGGACCGAAGAAATCCTCTAACCGCAGGGAACGGCGGGGACGCATGAAGGTATCGATGTTCACCACAGCAGGCTCGATACGTGCGCAGGCTTCCGCGATAGCGTTCGCGCCGGGCACACTACCCACCTGCCGCACGGGGGCATCCAGCGTCGCCAGAACCAGCTGCCGGGAGGAGGATGGAGACTGGTATCCCATCCACCGCAGTATCAATGCGCAGGCGGCGAATCCCAACACGAAAGCGATAACCGTGTTCCATGGTCTGGGCATCATGCATCACCGCTCTGGTTCGGGCAGCTGGCGCATCAGGCTGACCATCTCTATCGCGCTCATTGCGGCATCACCGCCCTTATTGCCAGCCTTCGTGCCCGCACGTTCGATGGCTTGTTCGATATTGTCTGTGGTCAGCACGCCGAAGGCGATGGGCACACCCGACTCTAACATGCTCTGGGCGATCCCCTTTGCCGCCTCCGCCGCGATATACTCGAAGTGAGGTGTATCTCCGCGGATGACGCAGCCCAGACAGATTACCGCGTCGTAGCGCTTCGTCCGCGCAAAGCGCGCCGCTACCAGCGGGATTTCCCACGAGCCCGGAACCCATGCTATCTCCACGTCGCGATCGATGTCCACGCCATGGCGTGCCAGCACGTCCAGCGCGCCTCCCAGCAGTTTGGATGTGATGAACTCGTTGAAGCGGCTCACCACAACGGCAAAGCGGTAGCCGGTGGCAACCATTTGTCCTTCATACGTTCTTGGCATGGCAAACCTTACCCTCCGGATTCTGCTCAGTCATTTGTTCTACATCTTCGGGAAGGGTGTGTCCCATCTTCTCCCGCTTGGTGCGCAGGTAGTGTTTGTTGTGAGGGGTCACATCGCCTACAATGGGCACGATTTCCACAATCTTCAGCCCGTACGCCTCGAGCCCAATGCGCTTGGTGGGGTTGTTGGTCATCAGCCGAATTTCTCGCAGACCGAGGTCCGCCAGAATCTGCGCCCCAATGCCATAGTCTCTTTCGTCGGCATGGAAGCCCAGCTCGATGTTGGCATCCACTGTGTCCAGCCCCTCGTCCTGCAGGGCATACGCTCGCAACTTGTTCAACAGACCGATGCCACGTCCTTCTTGCTGGATATACAGCAAGACCCCGCGTCCCTCTTGCGCTATCCTCTGCAGCGCGATTTCCAGCTGGCTTCCGCAATCACAACGCAGCGACCCCAGCACGTCTCCTGTCAGGCAACCCGAGTGTACCCGCACCAGTGTGGGCTTTCCATCGGCAACATCACCCATTACCAAAGCAACATACGGGTTGGGGTCAACGGTGCATTCATAGGCGTGGGCGGTAAACTCCCCGTAGCGGGTGGGCAGTTTGGCAACCGCCACCTTGTTTACCAGCTTCTCGTATCGCCGGCGGTAACGGATTAACTCTTCGATGGTCACGAGGCACATGCCGAACCTCTTCGCCAGCTCCATCAGCTGGGGCAGGTGTGCCATCGTGCCATCATCGTTCATGATCTCGCAAATGACACCTGCCGGGTACAGTCCTGCCAGGCGCGCCAGGTCTATGGCTGCCTCCGTATGCCCGGCCCGCCTCAGCACGCCTCCTTCCACCGCCCGCAGGGGAAACACATGCCCCGGCTTCTCGAAATCCTCGGGGCGGGCACGCGGGTCTACAAACAGTCGGATGGTCTGCGCCCTATCGTACGCAGAGATGCCCGTGGTCGTCCCGATTCGAGCGTCTATTGGCTCCATCATCGCGGTGCCGTGGCGGGCGTTGTATTTGCTGGTGATCGGCCCGATGCGCAGTTCGTCCAGTCGTTGTCCGGTGGCAGCCAGACAGATCAGCCCACGACCATACTTCGCCATGAAGTTGATGGCTTCAGGCGTGACCTTCTCGGCAGCAATCACGAAATCTCCCTCATTCTCGCGGTCTTCATCGTCGACCACGATAATCATCTCGCCCTTCTTCAGTCGCTCCACGGCTTCCTCAATGGCACAAAAATCGCTCATGACCTCACCTCAGCGCATCGGCTATGTTAATGATACCAGCACCTTGAACTACTGCGCAACCGCCCAAGCAAAAAGCGGGGCGCACGCCTGCGCCCCGCGCTCATGTTCCCTTCCTCGTCACTCGACAGCGGCCTTCTGCGGCTGTCCTGACTTGTAGAACTGCCACACCATCCATCCCACCACCGCCAGACCTGCTACCAGCAGCACCGCAAAGATGCCGAACATACCCCACTGGGGAGTGACCTCCAACGTGCGGATATCCAGATGGGGCTGCAAATACATCTCGCGCAGGCTGTGCCTGGTAACAGCCATTAGCGCAACAGCCAGCACGGTCAGCGCCACGGCAGCCGGCACGGAGCGATTTACCAGCAAAAGCGCAACTACCGCCAGCACCACCCCAGCCCACAGCACGACGGTGTGGACCACGTTGCCTCCGATGAAGTTCTGCATCAGGTTGCCCGGCAGGCTGAACAGGAACCACAGCCCTACGGCAAGCTGCAGCAGAGTGGCACCGATGAACCATCGCGAGCCGTAGGCAACCGCCTCCTGCCCCCAGGCGTTTTGCGCCTTCTTTGCTTGGACGCCAAGCAGGGCAATACCCAACCCCGCCACAGCAAAGGCGGCAACTATGAAATGCAGATAGCGCGGGAACAGAGTCGGCTCCGACCAGTTCAGATGCAATCCCGCTGCGCTCATCGCATACAGGGATGCCCACTTGTTCGGGGCGAGATTCAGCGTGGCGTTGTGGGTGTACAGTAACCCCACCATCAGGATGAAAAGCGCACTCACCCAGGCAATGGGCGTTACCCACTTGCCCACCCAGTCGGGGCGAAACTGCACCAGATACAACCCGTAGTACGCCAGCAAGACCAGCGCGACGACCGCAAGCCACGGCCACGCCATCAGGATGGAGGCTGTGTAGAAAGCTTGACCGTACAGCACCTGTACGAACAGCAAAGGTGCCACGCCCAGCGTAATGGTCAGCGACATGGTCACAGGCAACGCTTTGGACAAACGCCTCGCCAGCTCGGCGTGAAACGGGCTGTTTCTGCCCTTGCGCAGACTGATTGCCATGATTGTCGTGCCGCCAACGAGCAGGTTCATCGCAAGCACATGCAGGATGAACGTGAACACCAGCAGCACCTGTAGCAACCATGCGGGAGCAGGAAGCCCCGCGGGATCAGGCGGTGGAACAACAACCGGCATCTCGCATTACCTCCTCTACCGACGCACCGCGGTTTGCTGCGGCGGGTTGTTCAAGCTGTAGAGCCACTCTACCAGCGCATGACGTTCTTCATCGGTACCCAGGAACGGGGGCATATAGCCCTTCAGCTGGTTCAGGTTCTGTATCTGCACGTCCAGAAAGTCCTTTTGCCATCCTTTGACGGCGAACTTGATGCCGTTAAAGCCGTTGACGGTATGGCACGATTGACAGTGGAAGCGAAAGACCTTTTCGCCCATCTTGAGAGGGTCGCTCTGTTCGTCTGGCGTGAGCAGCGCCCATTTCGCCGTGCCGAGTACGCCTGTCTCCCAGAGATTCTGCACTTCCTCGGTGCGGATGGCATTGGAGTACATGTAGTCGTAGATGATGTAGGGCTTGCGCACTGCCTCACGCACCCACTCGGTGACGCCCGTTGTGACCAGTCCCAACGCCACGATCACAAAAGCGAAGGTCACATGGAACCTCTTGGGGAAGAGGAACGGTCCGATGAGCGTGGCGAGGAACACGAAGGCGGAAAAGATAACGCTCGCCGCGGCGAAAAGCGTCACCACCGGCGCGCCACCCATCGAAATCTCTCGCGCTTGATCGGGAATACGAGAGATATACCAGATACCGCCAATGGGAATAATGGTCATTCCCACCAGAACCCACTTGGAGGCATACTTCACCACGCGCTCGCGCAGGGCATCGTCGGCAACGGCGGAAGCGGTAATCAGCGCATACAAACCAGCCAGCGCAATCGTTACCGCCGTACGCACCACCAGCGAAGGCAACATCGATGGGTTGAAGAAAGCGTCCACAATGGAGCCGGTCTCCGTCCATCGTCCTGTGGTCAGCATAAACGTCAGGATGCCGTTAATCATGAATAGGCTCAACCACGCGCCCGCGAAGTAAATCCATCCCACAGCAAGGTGCGTGCGGGCGTTGAGCCTGTCCCAACCATAGTAGTAAATGAACGCGGCAAGCAGCTCCACCAGGAAAAACACCCACTCAATCGCCCACGCCCAGACGAAGACGTGGATGAGAGCGGAGGTCGCTGTGGGATGCACCAATCCGATCGCCCACCAGATACCAACTCCGCTGACCGCCCCGAACACCAGCACTACTAAGATAAAAAAGGTACTGTGGCGTTTCAAGTAGTCCAGCAGGGCGGTATCATTCTCACGGCGCGCCTTACGCTCCGTCAGCACGAGGAACAGTCCGGCTCCAATGGCAAAGTGAGACACAAACACATGCAGGATGGCAATAATGCCGATGAGCATTCCGCCACCCAGTAGAGGAACGTCCCAGAATGGATACTCCATCGCCTTCCTCCGTCCGCGAAGTTCGTACATCATTATACTCTAATCCAGTGGAGTATTTCAATCATCTAAAGTTTTTCAAGTTATGAAGTTCATCTCGGCACTGTTACATCTTCCAGTTTTGGTATCCGTCTCTGCAGAAATATCCGCGCTATCCGAAAATAGTTAAAGGAAGTCTACCACAGGAGGTCGCACACGGATGTGGGCGTTCATTGCATACCTCATTGCAGCAACGGCGTTTTACACGATTCTGGTCATGATTGCACAGCCGGACCCTTATGACTCAGAGTCGTGGGAGATGCCGGATGACATCGAGCTGCCTACCAGCACGGCGTCGACGGAGTACGAGGCTTACCGCAAGGCAGCTTAAACCCCGCGCCTGCGGTAGGCACGCAGCGACACCGCCTGCATATACGCCCCCAGCAACATGAGCGACAGGCATATCAGGAAGCTCGCGTGGAACCCGACCATCCCCAAGAGTGGTACGGCAACAAAGGGGGCAAGCGTGCCTCGTATTCCCAGCAACATACTGTGCAGTGCCTGATATTGCGCCTCTTTGCCCTCTTCAGCCAGGGTCAAGATGACGTTCAGATAAGCCAGTTCGATGCCCGCACCCGCAATACCCTGAACGACTGCGGCAGGCACCAAATGCCACCATGCTCCTGAGAAGAAATACACAATGGGCATCAGACACTGCAACAGGATGTTGACGAGCGCAGTCCAAAGCGCACCATGTCGATCCATGAAATGCCCCCAATAGGCAAAGGCGATAATGGAGCATATCGAGCAGGTGTTGGTCAGCGTCGCTACCTGCACGTTGGTCACGTTCAGTCGGTCTACCTGATACAACGGATAGATAGTGAATGCCACCAGATTGCCGAAACCGTATGTCATCACGGACGCCGCAAACCAGAGGAAACCGTGATTATGTTTGAGAATCGCCATCGTTTGCAGCCAGAATCCGAGCGCACACAGGCGTACTTGCTGGGCTTCGAGCGCGGAGGACTCTTTCACAGGGCGCGCGCAAACGTCCACGAATATACGCAGAAGGGCATCTTGGCTCTGCCTACCATCTGCCTTGCCCAGACACGAAGGGGAAAATCGCCCCCATGTAAATACCGCCGAGCAGACCCGCTAAGGCATCCCATCGGTATGCAGGAATAACCTGCGGAGAGAGAACACGACCGATGACCTTCTCACTGTTTAGCTGTGCCGCCAACCGTGGACGCATCTTGATTTCATTATAACATAGCGGCTGTAACACCCATAAAGAACACGAGCCTACCTGCCGATAATCCCTACTGGTATCTGTCACAGCACTTGAGATTTACAGGTGGGAAACAACTCGATGTTACGCGGACTGCACATTGCGGCATCAGGAATGCTGGTGCAACAGGCGCGGCACGAAGCCATCGCCAATAATCTGGCGAACGCCGACACCACCGGCTACAAAGCCGATGAGGTGGTGTTTCGCACCGCTCTAGATAGGGCTATTTGGCGGCTTCGTGACGCGCAAAGGGGCGCACCCGCATCGGACATCGGCGCATTGTCCTTTGGCGCGGAGGTCGATGCAGTGATTACCGACCTGCGCCCTGCACCTATAACGCTCACTGGACGTCCGTTGGATGTCGCCATCGACGGGGACGGTTTCTTCGCGGTCAGCACCCCACAGGGTGAACGATACACCCGTGACGGCGCGTTTCGCCAGGCGGCAGATGGCACTCTGGTCACTGCCGACGGAATGCCAGTGCTGGGGACGCGAGGTATCATTCGCAGCGCAGACGCAGCCCTGACCATCGCCCCAAATGGCGACGTACTGGCAAATGGTCAGGTTATAGACCGACTGCGCGTTGTGCAGTTGCGTAACGCATCTAAGGAGGGCGCCAGCCGTTTTACCGGGGGCGCACAACCTCTGCAGCAGTTCAACCTGCAAGTGGGCGCACTCGAGCGAGCCAACGTGTCTGTGGTGCAGGCAATGGTAGAGATGATCATGGCGATGCGTGCCTATGAGGCATCTCACCGGGCAGTTCTGGCGCAAGATGAGACGCTGCAGAGGGCGGTTAACGACGTGGGTAAAGTGTAGCTTCGGGTTTTCGGCTGGACCGTGCGTGCGCCAGGCACGGAAGCCGATGAAAGCCCCTGACTGACCGAGGGGGCACCAGAGATAACCGAAAGAGCGTGGAGGAGGTTTCATCCAAAATGATGCGGGCGCTTTTCACATCGGCGACCGGCATGGCGGCGCAGCAGTTGCATTTGGACGTCATCGCCAACAACCTGGCGAACGTCAACACTGTCGGCTTTAAACGCAGCCGGGCAGACTTTCAGGACCTGCTGTATCAGACCGTACGCCCTGCAGGAACGACCGCTGCGCGGGGCGCACAAGTCCCCACTGGATTAAACATTGGGCTGGGCGTTCGTCCGGTGTCGACAGCCACTATCTTTACGACCGGCACCCTTCAGCAGACGGGCAAGCCCACAGACCTGGCGATCGAAGGCGACGGGTTCTTCAAAGTACTGCTGCCCGACGGCACGGTTGCATATAGCCGCGACGGCGCGTTTAAGTTAGACGTGCAGGGACGCCTTGTCACTTCCGATGGCTATCCGCTGGAGCCCGAAATCATCATCCCGCAGGACGCACAGACCATCACTATCGGCAAAGACGGCACGGTTTCCGTCTTACGGGCGGGGCAAACCACGCCCGACGAGGTTGGGCAAATCCAGCTGGCGCGTTTCATCAATCCGAGCGGTTTGCAACATCTGGGACAAAATCTCTACAAACCCACCGCAGCATCGGGTGAACCAGTCGAAGGTACGCCCGGTGAACAAGGTTTCGGCACAGTTGCCCAGAACATGCTGGAGATGTCCAACGTGCAGATAGTGGATGAGATGGTGGCGATGATTATCGCCCAACGCGCCTACGAGATTAGCGCCAAGGCCATCCAGACCTCCGATGAGATGCTGAACATCGCCAACAACCTGCGGCGATAGGGGTGACTGGTGATGCGGGCGTTCCTTTCCATCATCATCGCAGCGCTGGCAGCAGGTGCGTGGGGTAGCCAGCAGGCGCGCATCGAGGTGCGCGAACTCAGTGTGGTTCAAAACGCTCAGTTTACACTCGGCGAGGTAGCCACCTTCCGCGGCGTGGATGCCCAGATGCAAGTCAGGCTGGCAGGCGTGGTGCTGGGAACCTCTCCCCTTCCCGGATTAGAACGTGCCATATCCATCGAGCAGATCGTCACCCGCCTGCGCCAGCACGGGATTCGACCCGAGGCTTTGGAGATTGTCGCTCCGACGAAGATAATCGTGAGGCGAGAAGCGCATCTCGTTCGTGCGCAACACGCGATAGACGCGGCAATCCAGAAGCTGCGAGAAACGGTGTCGTTGCCAGACGATGCTCAGGCGGTGTGCGATGTGCCCGTTCGAGACCTCTCGCTGCCCAGCGGCGATGTGCAGGTCTCTGCCGGCGAGCCGCGCTCGCTGGGGGCAGGTTTGTATGTGGTGCCGGTGCAGTTGCATAGTGCGGGTGCTTCGCCGGTGACTCTGAACGTGCGCCTGCGCGTTTCTCGCTGGCGTGAGGTGCTGGTTGCGCAAAGGACAATACGGGCGGGTGAGGCGATAGACGGCGATATGGTCGCGGTTCAACGGATGGTCGTCGCGCAAGACGACCCAGACCTCGTGAGCGACCCTGCTGCGGTAACGGGCAAAATCGCCCGCCTCAGGGTGGCTGCTGGGCAACCGCTGAAGCGTTCCGCAGTGGAAGAACCCGCCGTCATCCGTCGTGGGCAGAACGTGAAGCTGCTCGTCCGGCTCACGGGGGCTGTGGTGGAAACCGGCGCGGTCGCGCTGCAGGACGGCAAGGTAAGCGGACGTATTCGCGTGCAGGTAACCGATACACGCAAGACCCTATGGGCTACCGTGTTGGACGCGGAGACAGTGACCGTGGATATGCCATGAGATGGAGGCAAAAACAATGCGACTGATAGCTGTGACCGTAGTCATCATCTGGGTTTCCGGGTACGCGCTGGCGGACTCGCTGTGGAAAGATGGCAACCGCGGCTTGTTCGCTGACCGCAAGGCGGTTAAAGAGGGCGACGTGTTGACGGTGCTTATCTACGAAAGCACCACCGCGTCGAGCCGCGCCGACACCAAAACCAGCAAGAGCGACTCGGCATCCACCAAACCGGGCGTGGGGCCGCTGCTCAGTCTGCTGCCCGAGTGGTCGGTCAGCGGAAAGACCGGCTCACAGGCTGCTGGTAGCACCACGCGCAGCGGCACGCTAGTCGGCAAAATCAGTGTGGTCGTGAAGGAGGTGCTTCCCAACGGCAAACTGAAGGTGGAAGGCACCCGCACGGTTGGCGTCAACGGCGAGAAAGAGAAGATTGTATTGACCGGTATTGTCCGACCAGAAGATGTGTCGGCAGAGAACACGGTTCCCTCCACTGCCATCGCGCAGGCGGAGATTCATTACGAGGGCAAAGGACCTATCGGCAACAAACAGCGCGAAGGGTTGCTGACCAAACTGCTGAAGTGGCTCTTCTGAGGTAAAGCGTGAAGAGGTGGCAGGAGATGAAACCAACAGCGTGTATCGTTCTGGGTTGGTGCGCGTGCGCCGTGATGGCACTGGCAACGCCCCAGGTGCGATTGAAAGACATTGCGCAAGTGTATGGCGCGCGCGGCAACCAGCTCATTGGCTACGGGCTGGTGGTCGGACTGGAGGGCACAGGAGACAGCAAGGGAACGGTGTTTACCACCCAATCGGTGGCAAACATGCTGCAACGCCTTGGCATCAGTGTGCCTGCCGCGCAGATGAAGGTCAAGAACATCGCTGCGGTCGTGGTGACCGCAGACCTCCCTCCCTTTGCAAAGGAAGGGAGCCGCATCGATGTGACTGTCTCCTCCATCGGCGACGCTCGCTCGTTGCAGGGGGGTACGCTGCTGCAAACGCCGCTGACAGGCGCGGATGGCAACGTGTATGCGGTGGCACAGGGACCGATTTCAGTGGGTGGTTTCGGCGCGTCGTCGGGCGGCTCTTCCCAGCAGAAGAACCACCTGACCGTCGGGAGGATACCAGCGGGAGCTATCGTGGAGCGCGAGGTGCCTGCCAGCGTGGTCAAGGACAACAGCGTGCTGATTACCCTGAATACGCCCGACTTCACCACAGCCGCTCGTGTGGCATCTGCGATTCGGCAGAAGTTTCCACAGACGCTACCCCGCGCGCTGGACGCCGCAACGATTCGGGTGGACATAAGCGGTGAAGACCGCGAAGACGTGGTAACGTTAATTGCCGCGCTGCAGGAGATAACCGTACAACCAGATGCCCCTGCCCGCGTGGTGATCAACGAACGCACAGGCACGGTGGTGCTGGGAGGCAACGTGACGCTGAGTCCGGCGGCGGTGGCACACGGCAACCTCACCGTGCGTATCGAAGCCAAACCGCAGGTGTCCCAGCCGAGTCCGCTATCCGGGGGCACTACAACAGTGACCACCCGCCGAGATGTGAAAGTCACAGAGCAAGCCGAGCGCGTGGTCGCCCTGCCCGAAGCGGTCACGGTGGAGCAGCTGGTGAAAGCGCTCAACACGCTGGGAGTGAGTCCGCGCGACCTGATGTCCATTTTGCAAGCGTTGCGAGCGACGGGCGCGCTTCATGCCGAGGTGGAGGTGCAATGATGCGCGTGGAGCCCCGCGAAACGATAGACTTTCAGCGGTGGAAACTGCGTGATGCCGCGCGGCAACTGGAAGCGCAGTTCCTGCACCAGCTGCTGCGCGCCATGCGACGCACCATCGTCAGCACGCGGTCCAGCCACACTGCCCAGATGTATACCGACATGATGGACGAATCGCTGGCAAGGCAGCTGGCGCAAACCGAACAGCTTGGACTCAGCCGGCTGCTCTACGAGAAACTCAGCCCGTACTTGCAAGCATCAAGACAGTCTGGAGGGAACGGAAATGAAGAGTCATGACCACGTGCCTTGGGGTGAGCTCATAGCCAACCTTCGCGAACAGCGTAGACATGTTCACGCGCTGACGGCTCTGGCACGTGAGCAGACATTCGCTCTGGCAGAAGCCAACGTGCAGCGGTTGGCAGAGATTACTCAGGAACAGTGTCTCCATCTGGACGAAATCGACATGCTGGAGCAACAGCGCGAGGAGATAACTCGCCGCATTGGCGAGACGATGGGACTGCACGCGCAGCCCCCAACGCTGTCGGACTACACGGTTCTGGCGCCGCCCCAAATCGCGCGTACGCTGCAATGGCTGCAGAGAGAGCTGCTTCAGAACATCCGCCAGCTGCAGGAGTTGAACGAACGCAACCGCACTCTGGTGCAGCACGCAGCGGAGACAGTGAATACCTGGCTGGCATTGGTGACGAACGCCGCCTGTAATCAGGCGAGTTATCATCCGCAGTCCCCAGTAGGGGTGGCGGTCATCGTCAACAAGGAGGTGTAACCCTAATGCCCTGGACATTCTTTGGCATCGAATTGGCGTCTCGCGCTCTGCAGGCGATGCAGATGGCGATGAACACCGCGGGACACAACTTAGCGAACATCAACACACCGGGCTATTCGCGCCAGAGGGTGAACCTAGCGGCAACGGAACCTTTGCTGCTAGAGGGTGTGAGGACGCTGTTCGTTGGCAGTGGCGTGCGTGTGGACAGCATCCAGCGGATACGGGACACTTTTTTGGACGCCCGCATCGCCGCCAGTAGTAGCCAGTACCAGCAATTTCTGAACCTGTACGGGCGGCTGACACAGGTGGAGGACGTTTTCAGCGAGCCAACCAACGCGGGGCTGTCACGGCAGCTGGTTGCGTTCTTCAATGCCTTTCACGAGCTTTCCAGCAATCCCGAAAACGTTGGTGTTCGGGCAAGCCTGGCGCAAACCGTTGAAGGTCTCATCCGTACCTTCCGGCAACTCGCCTCGCGGCTTGACGAAATGTTCTACGAGCTACAGGAGCGCGTAGAAGTGAGCGCCAGCGAGATTAACTCCCTTGCCAAAAGCATCGCGGACTTGAACGCCAAAATCCGCTTCCACAAAGCGTTGGGAGCCATCCCGAACGACTTGTTGGATACCCGCGCGGTGCTTATCGAGAAACTGGCGGAATACGTCGAGGTGCGAGTGGTAGAGAAACCCGACGGAACGGTTCGCCTGACAATGGACGACTTCGCCTTGGTTGACGGCGAAGTGAGTGCAACCGTGCCTCATCGGGTCGATTACATGAACAAAAGTTATGTGGATGACATCTCTGCGCCAACGATCCGGGTGCGCGTTCTCAGCGGCAGCGTCCGTGGGTGGATGGACGCGATGCAGTACATCCGCCAATACCGGCAGCAACTCGATACGCTAGCAAGAGAGTTCGTCGAAAATGTCAATGAGATACACCGCACGGGATATGGACTGGACGGTCAGACCAATCGCAACCTCTTGGCTGGTACGGACGCTACGAACATATCCATCAGCAACGACATGCTTCGAGATGGAAACATCGAGATTAACCGAATCGCGGCAGGAGCCTCTCCTGCTCCGGGCGATGGGGCGAAGGCTTTAGAGATGGCGCGACTGCGTCAGACACCCATTGCCGATTTGGGCATGAAGACCATCCCTGACTTTTACAGTGCAACCGTGGCTCAGCTGGGTCAGCACACCCGAGCCGCGCGGAGCGGTCAGGAAAATCAGAAGATTATCCTGCAGAACCTTCAGGCGTCCCGTGAGGCGGTTTCCGGAGTCAACATGGACGAGGAACTGGCTAACCTGCTTCGGTATCAACGGAGCTACCAGGCGGCAGCGCAGCTGGTGGCGGTGATGGACACAGTCATCGCAGACATGTTGACCGCTTTCGCACGGCGCGGGTGATGAGTGACAGGAGGTAACCGACAATGCGCGTGAGCAGCACTCAAATGCTATCGGCGATGCAGCAAATCATTGAGCGCAACTACGAAAGGTTCTACCGCGCTCAGCAAGTGGCGACGACGGGCAAGCGCATCCAGCGTCCTTCCGACGACCCGTTTGGCGCCTCACTGGGCATTACATTACATCGGCTGCTGGAAGAGAGCGAGCAGTACCGCCGAAACCTGACCACTGCAAGGAACTTTCTGTCCATTACTGAGGTGGCTTTGGACAACCTGAATAGCCTGATTACTCAAACCAAATCCCTCGCTGTTCAGGCTGCGTCGGATACGCAAACTGCGGATGGGAGACTGGCTATCGCCCGGCAAATACGCCAGATCATGCATCAGGTGTATAGTATCGGTAGCGACACCACCTATGGCGACCGTTTTATCTTCGGCGGTCTTCAAACAACGTCTCCGCCTTTCCTGTTGGCGGGGGACACGCTCACTTACCGCGGAGACACAGGGCGGCTCGAGGTCGAGGTGAGCCCCGCGGTGACCATGACTGTCAACGTGCCGGGACACCCGCTCATCACAGGCATTTTCGATGCCATTGCCACGGTGGCGAGGCTGGTGGAGATGAGCGATATCGAACGGCTGTCGCGGGAAGGCTTGCAGGAATTGCAAAACCAGCTGGATAATCTGTTACGTACACGGGCGGAGGTCGGCAGCCGCATTAGACAACTGGAGATGATTGCCCTACGGTTGGAAAAACGTAAGGTGGACTTTACCGAACTGCTCAGCAGCATCGAGGACGCCGACATCGTGGAGGCTGTCACGAACTTAAGGATGGCGGAAACAACCTATCAAGTCACCCTAGCGGCTATGGCGCGATTCAATAACCTGAGTTTGCTCAATTTTCTCGTCTAAGGGAATCACGGACGATGATTACTTGCATCGAAACCACTCGTTTCGGTAGAATTGAAGTTGACGAGGAGGCGGTAATCACCTTCCCGCAGGGTCTATTCGGGTTCGAGGAGCGCCGGCGGTTTGTGGTGTTGTGTCTGGACGAGAAAAGCCCTTTCCGCTGGCTACAAAGCCTAGAGGACCCAAGCCTTGCGTTTGTGGTCATCGAGCCACGCCATTTTATGCCAGATTACGCGCCGACCATTTCCGACGCTGATGTCGAAGCGCTGGGACTGGAAGCGGATACACCGTATCTGACTTTCGTCATTGTGACCATTCCGCCGGGGAAACCAGAGGAGATGACCGCCAACCTTATGGGTCCCATAATTATTAATGCAGCGACGCGCATCGCCCATCAGGTCATTGTGGAGGATGAGGACTATACAACGAAGCACAGTATCCTGGAGGAGATGAAAAAAACGCAATCGAAGGTCAGGAAGGGCGCTGATGCTGGTACTCACGCGCAAGGTGAACCAAAGCATTGTGATCGGCGATGACATTGAGGTGGTTGTGCTGGAAGTGCGAGGTGAACAGGTTCGCATCGGAGTCCGCGCACCCCGAGCCATCGCGATACATCGCAAGGAGGTCTACGAGCAGATTCTGCAGGAGAATCTGAAAGCCGCCTCTGCCTCCGCCGATGACCTCGTGAGTCTCGAATCACGGCTGGCTGAGGATGGTAATTTGTAGCCCGCCGCGCTGGGGAGGTACCGCCTGGGTGTCGCGCAAAACGATAGCGGCTGCCATATCGATTGTTTCTAACAGCATTCTCGTGGTGCTGAAACTCGCGGTTGGCTTTTTGTCGGGTTCTGTGAGCATTATCGCTGAAGGTATCCACTCCGCCAACGACCTGATTGCTGCGCTAATCGCGTTTCTTTCAGTTCGGATTTCTGAAAAACCTCCAGACGAGCAACACCCGTACGGGCACGGAAAGGCGGAAAGTATCTCCGCTGCCGCAGAGGCGCTACTCATCGTCGGCGCGGCAGTGTGGATTGTGATAGAGGCTTTCCAAAGACTCCGGAAGCCGGAGCCCGTCGAACACCTGAGTGTCGGCGTCGTTGTGATGGGAATCTCGGTCGTGATAAATATCCTTGTATCGCGCTATCTGTTCCGAGTGGCGCGGGAGGAAGACTCCCCTGCTCTGGAAGCGGATGCCCACCATCTGGCGACCGATGTGTATACTTCGATGGGGGTTGTCGCCGGACTGATTGTGACGGGGCTGACCGGCTGGCATATCCTAGACCCCCTGATGGCTATCGCCGTGGCGATGCTGATTTTGCGAATCGGACTGGGTCTGACCATGAAGTCGCTGCACCACTTAATGGACGCCCAGCTGCCAACCGCCGAGGTTTCGCGCATCGAGGACATTCTCAAAGGGGAGACGCGCATCCATTCGTGGCATAACCTGCGCACGCGCAAATCCGGCAGCACACGCCATATCGACCTGCATATCGTCTTCCGCAATGACGCTACCTTGCTGGAAGCGCATCAGGTGGCTGACGAACTCGAAAAGCGCATCGCCGCGGAGATGGCGCCGGCACACGTGGTCATCCATGTGGACCCGTACGACCCAAGCAAGGAGCAAACCAACCCAGCAGAGGTGCCGCGACAGGGGAAGATGAAACCGTAATTGGTGGCGGGAAATTCGGAACCTGCGCACGGGCAACCTACGTATGTAGTAGTGTCTGCACCGTGGCAAGCCCAGTGGAGCGAGTTAATCGAGAAAAAACGCACGAACCTCCGAAAAATCGCTTGACAAAAGGTGTATGTCGTGGTATATCTAGGCTGTCTAAATACATTGGTGTCGCGTGCCACCGAGCAGCAACCCGGAGATTGACCGAGAAAAAGCGACATCAAGTGGCTGCGCGGAGTGGAAGCACAAAGAATCCTTTCTGCTCGAATGCGTGTCTGAGCATAGTGGTGACGATGTGAGTAGAGCAAAAGTGCTATCGGTGTCCCGATAGTGGGCACGGTCATCGAGGGAGGGAAAAGGCACAGTGAGTCGGCGAAACAACTCCAAAGGAAGAAGTGCTGCCCGAGCGATGGATGAGGCTCTGCATGAAGAGCATCTAGAAGTGTCGGAGATAGAAAACGAGGTTCTGGACTCCTTGCTGGATGAGGATGTGCTCGTTGCCGAACCGATTGTCTCCGACCTGCACGAGGCGGACCTGCTCTCAGACGATCTGGGCGAAGAGTTGCATGAGCGCGATGAGGAAATCCAGATGTGGATGCGTCAGGCGCGTAAAGCACGCCTGTTGACCCCTGAAGAAGAGGTCGAACTGGCGCAGCGTGTGGCACAGGGTGACGAAGAGGCTAAGACGCGCCTGATTGAAAGCAACCTGCGTCTGGTGGTATCCATTGCCAAACGTTATGCCTCGCGTGGCATCGCTTTGCCTGACCTGATTCAGGAAGGCAACTTAGGGCTCATTCGTGCGGTGGAGAAGTTCGACTGGCGTCGCGGCTATCGCTTCAGCACCTACGCCACGTGGTGGATTCGCCGCGCCATTGCCCGCGCGATCATCAATCAGGGGCGCACCATCCGCATCCCTGTGTACGTAGCGGAGATTATTCAGAAGGTGGTCAAGGTCAGCAACATGCTTCGGCAGGAGCTGCAGCGCGACCCCACCACCGAGGAAGTGGCGATGGCATTGAGGATGTCGCCGCGCCGTGTGGAAGAGGTCATGCGCGTCGCCTTAGAGCCGGTTTCGCTGGAGACGCCAGTGGGAGAAAAAGATAACTCCACCATCGGCGACTTCGTGGAAGCAGAGAACACTCCCCACCCGACCGATGTGACCGACGCGATGATCCGGCGCGAGCAGATCGAGGCGATACTCAGCAAGCTCACCGAGCGCGAGGCGGAAGTGGTGCGCATGCGCTACGGACTCATTGACGGCTACGCGCGCACGCTGGAAGAGGTGGGTCAGGAGCTGGGCGTGACGCGGGAACGGGTGCGGCAGATTGAACTGCGTGCGATTAAGAAGCTGCGCCAGATAGGTCCGCAAGAGCTCGCCAAAATGTAGCGCCCTTCTCCGGCGCGGCCGGTTCACATAAAAACGGCGGCAGGGTTTATCCTGCCGCCGTGTCTTTTGTAGGCTACCAGGGGGTAGCAGGTGGCGGAGCGGCGGAGCGCACACTGACCACAGAAGCACTGCCGGAGTTACCAGCTTTATCTCGCGCCGAGACCACGAACTGCACGTTGCCCGGCTGGCTCCCGCCCCACGATGGTGCGAACTGCACCGCGTAGGTCGCGCCGCTGCCTGCCGATAGCGTGTGGGTCGCCTCGCTTCCATCGGGATAGGTTGCCTTCACGGTAACGGCATCCACGCCGGAGCCGTCGTCTGTGACGTGTGCCTCCACGCGCACGCTCGTCGCGCCGGGCACAATCAGTGTGGATGGCTCTACCGCCACCCGGCTGATGGTCGGCGCGGTGGTGTCGGATGGCGTGGGAACACCAACACCGACACCGCCGCAAGCAGTCAACACCCATGCCGAGGCTACTATTAGAACGGTGAACCGTATCGTCTTCATCGCTGTCCTCCTATCGCGTCAACACCAGCGGGATGTTCATCCGTGTCTGGCGTCCGTCTTCGTCTGTGGCGCGCAGCTGTAGCAGGTACGCCCCTGCGGGCAGGGCGATGCCGCTATCGTCCGTACCGCGCCATATCATCGACTGCGTGCCTTCCACCGCGCGACCGCCAAACGGGTTCAACTGCGCGACTGGTTTGCCGCTGGCGTTCAGCACTTCCGCCGTCACCGCCGCTGGTGCAGTCAGGTGGAAGGTGATGTGGAACGCGCCGCCGCGTGTTCGGGTAGCGGTGACGCCAGTGATTTTCAGCCCGACCCCGCTTTCAGGCTCGGCAATCACCTGGAACTGTCGCGTGGTCTCGCCCGGCGCGGGCACAAACCGATACGACGCGGTCGTGCGCAGATAGTGTCTCTTGCCGGTCTTTTGATCCACCAGCCACAGCGCGGTGCCGCGTGGCACGCTCGCGATATTGCCGAAGGTGAGCGTCAGCGGGCTGCTCGCGTCCGGAGCAGGTGTCCACTCGGCGGAGAGGCTCCACGTTTGCTTGCCCGAACCGCTGTCCGGAGCGAAGCAGCGACAGTTTGAGTGAACCGGTGCTGCTCGATGGCGGTGCTGGCGGCAGCCCCACTGACAAGCCCCTTCCGCTCGTGGAGACGCCTACCGTCACCTCAGCGGTCTCGCCGGCGTATTGCAGGCGCACCGGGAAGCTCCACCCGCTGCGACCGTTTTCTGCGCGACGTCCTGTGGCAGCGCGTCCCTCAGCCGGCGAGGGCAGAATGAGGTTACACGCCTGATGCGCGTACACCCAGCATCCCTGCCATGCCTCCAGCTGCGAGATGACACCGGGCACGATGCTGTTGTCGTAGATGAGCACGTACTTGCTGCCGTCCCACGTCCAGGCGTAGTCTTCCAGCCAGCCAGCGGCTCGCGCCTCCGCCAGGCTCTTGGTCTGGCCGCCCAGACTGACCTGCAGCGCGCTGAGGTTCCATGACAGGCTCTCCAGCCACGGATTGCCGATAAGGTTCCAGCCCTGTTGCAACGGTATCGTGAACGGCTGCGACTCGTCGGGCACATCTCCGCGGATGTTGGGACGTTGGGCGGCGGGCAGTTGCACCCAGTAGCCGCGACCGACCTGTAGGGCGACGTTCGGATAGCGCACATAGCCGGAAGCGGGTTCGTAGACCGCGAGTTTGTCTGCTTCAAAGCCCAGCACCCGTTGCGCGTTCGGCTCTTCGCTCACTACGGGTAGGGCGATAAGACGCAGACCGGCAGACAGTTCTGGCGCAACGCCCGCCGTCGTGGTGGCCTGCGGCTCTGCCGGCATCGCCATGCGGTTGCCCACCTTGTCCTCGCCCAAGGCGTAGAAGCGGTAGGTGTAGCCGAACTTGCCCTTAAAGACTGCGCTTCCCGTCTGCTGGCGGCTATCGTCCGGTGTAAACGCCTGCCACAGCTGGAGTGCGCCACCATTGGCGGAGTACCACACCTCCGCCTGGGTGACGCCCGAGGCGTCATCCGTGCCCTCCCAGCCGACCGAGAAGGTCGGCTTGTTTTGCACTCCGGGCATCTCAGCGATACGCACCTAGGGCGCCTGCTTGTCCAGCGTCAGCACGTGCTCGTTGGTCTCCATCGCCGGGTTCGAACCCAAGTGCGGGTCGAAGGTGATGGTTGCCTTGTTCACGATACGCGTGCCCGAGTCAACACCCGCTTTGGGGCGGATGCGGAAGGAGACATAGCCTTCGCCCTCTGGCTCATTGTTGTTGGGAGGCAAGAAGCCGTCATCGTAGTAGTCTCCTGTGCGAGTATCAATGCCCTTGAAGACCACCCGCAGTTTGCGCGTGGACGGGTCGTAACTGCTCTCCACCCGCACCACGAGGTTGTTGCCGAGGTCAACACCCTGCGACAGCCTGCTCGCAGGCGCAGGCAGCGTGACGTGCCGGTTGCCGAAGCCGAACTGCGTTGCGCTCCATCGCTCCCAACTACCGATAGACCCGCGCCATACGTCGAGGTTGGTCACATTGCCGGGAGCCTCCACTGTCAACTGCAGCGCGCGTACCCCTGCCGGCACATCCAGTTGCAGCCAGTCGTAGCCGTCGTTATGGTAGACGTTACCCGTGTAACTCTGCCCCAGTCGCACGGCAGGCAGCGTGGTGCCCGCATACACCACAATCTGTCCTGCCGCGGCGGGGGTAATCTCCACTTCGTAATCGCCCGCATTGGGGTTATTGTGTTCAATCAGGATGTCTGCTCCTGTGCTCTCGGCGATTTTGCTGCTGCCGAAGAACAGGCGCATGGTGTGGTTCTGAACCGTCTCCACCGAACGCGCGGCAGGAACAGTTTGGTCGCGCTCTCGGGAACCGTGACCGTCCCGCGCCAGGTGCCGCCTGCTACGGTGAGCGTGCGGGACTGACCCAGCGGGATCGCCGATTTAACCAGCGTGAAGGTGCACTCCGCGCTCCAGTCGCTCCACGCCCAGCCGTCGGTGACCTGCACGCGCCAGCGATAGACACCGGTTCAATTCCTGCTGGTCGTAGATGCCCGTATACAGGTCGGTGCTTCCGCGTACAGCGAGACCGTAGTCGTTGGGGTTGAACACCAGCAGGGAACCCATCGCTCTGGGTACCGCCATGAGGCTGCCATCTGGGGAAACAGACGGTTTCACGTGTTCGGGTGCCAGTCGGGGCAAGATCAGTATGGGGTCGTTCGGGGAAGCGCGGACAGGACGTCAACCAGTGGAGCCTTCGGGAGTGGCTGCAACTACCGGAGGGACCACCTTTTTACGAACTCGAGAACGGGAGACTTATCGAGATGCCTTCGCCACGACGGGAACATCAGCGGGTGGTGGCTAAACTCTTTAACTATTTGGACGAGTGGTGCACGGTTCGGCAATTGGCTACGGTAGTCATGGAGGTGGATGTTGCCCTCCCGACGGGTCGCGGATACATCCCGGATATTGCGTTTGTGCGTCGCGAGCGAGAGGCGGAACTGCTGGCGGAAGACGGTAAGATACATGGCGCACCGGATTTGGTGGTCGAAGTGCTCTCAGAAGGCTCGCGCTCCCGCGACTTGTTCCGAAAGTTCGAGGGTTACCAAGAGGCAGGCGTGCGTTATTACTGGATTGTGGATCCCGAAGCGTGGCTTATCGCCGAGTATACGTTGACCGAGCAGGGCTATGTGTTGCGCAGCGTGACTGAAGAGGGGGAAGTGTTCCGACCGAGCCTGTTCGAAGGGCTCGAGATTGACCTGAAAGCCATTATGACCACTACGCAGAGACCGTAAAGCATTACACTTTCTGCCCCCGTAGATAAACCGCCTGAATGCTCATCAGGTTCTCGATACGTTCCAGCGGGTTGCTAGACAGCACCACCATATCCGCCCTCGCCCCCGGCTGCAGGCTTCCTACCCTGCTCTCCTGCCTCAGCGCCTGCGCCGCCACCACCGTCGCCGCCCGCAACGCCTCTTCCGGCGTGAAGCCACATTGTACCAGAAGACGCAGCTCGTGATGCAGGGCGGCACCAGGCAGCACACCGGGTGCGGGCGTATCAGTGCCTGCAGCCACCTGCACACCCTGCCGCCGCGCCTCTGCCACAAACTGCCTGAAGACCTGCACCGCGCGCTCCGCCATGCGAAAATCCGCAGCCGTCCAACCGCGTGTGGAAAGAAAATCCCAGTAAGGGCGCGCCCATTCTCGCTGCCACTCCGATGGCAAAGCCACTCCTGCCGGACGCTTCCGCCGCCACCACGGTGGGATATCGTACACACTCAGCGTGGGCGTCCAGACGATGGATGTCGCGTAAGCCAGCTCCATCAGACGTCGGGTGCGCTCTGTATCCATCTCCATGCGTTCAAACCCAGCAAACAGGCGCAGATAGCCGCTCTTTCGTTTCTCGTCGACCGATGGACGATTTGGCAACAGTTCATGCAGGAGGCAATGCGCGTGTTCAATGCCGGTAATACCGAAGCGCATGAGCTGCGATGCCGCGATCGTCTCGTGGTGCGCCGTTGTTGGCACTCCCAACCAGCGCGCATAGTCTATCACCGCTTCGCAGGTGGGCAGGTCGGCGTTCACGTAGAGTTTGAAGCCGTCTGCTCCGAGCTTGCGCATGTGTTCGAGCAAGGCGGGTACGTCACGCGGGTTTTTCACCGCCACCGCTTCCCACCACGAGGGCTTACCCGTATCGATGTTACGCCCCGTCCAGTACACATACGGGCGTCTGTCTCCCTTGCGCCATGCTTCCCGCCACTGCGCGATGACCTTTGGCGAGGAACCCATATCGCGTACGGAGGTCACCCCGTAGCGCACGAAGAGTTCAGGCGTTTTGACCTCGTCCACGTGCACATGCAGGTCGATTAGTCCGGGAATGACCCAGCCGCCTTTACCGTCAACCGAGCGCACGTTGGACGAGAAACGAACTACGTCTGCGCGCCCCACGTCGCTAATGCGTTCCCCCTCCCAAAGCACGAAGCCCGGATGGATGACCTGCCTGCCATCCCATACGGTAACGTTGACGAGTGCTTGCGGCATGTTTGGCTCCTCGCATCCTTCAAACTTTCGCTTATGTATTGTAGCATAGTTACTGGTATAATTGCCTTGGGGGGAAGATGAGTGAATCGTGCACGAGACTGGCTGCGTCAGGCAGAGCGAGACCTGCAACAGGCGGAAACAAGCAAGCGGGAAGGGTTGCACGAGTGGGCGTGCTTCGCCGCGCAACAGGCTGCCGAAAAGGCGGTGAAATCTCTGCATCTAAAGTACGGACAAGACGCCTGGGGGCATGTGGTCGCCAGACTGCTCGAAGACCTTCCAGCCGACATCACTGTACCGCCAGACCTGATAGACAAGGCAAGAGTTCTCGATACATTCTACATTCCAACCCGATATCCTAACGGTTTTTCAGAGGGCGCGCCGTATGAGCATTATGGCGCTTTGCAAAGCGAGGAGGCAATCCGGTATGCCCGTGAGGTCATTGAATTCGCGCGTGCTCAAATGGCCTGACCTGCAGACTGTGCGTGAGGCGGTCGTGGAGTGGGCGCAGCAGATGGCGCAGCAGCGTCCAGAGGTCGCCCGCATCGGTCTTTTCGGTTCGTATGCACGGGGAGATTGGGGCGTCGGCAGCGATATCGACCTGGTAGTGATTATTCGTCACACCGACGTGCCCTTCATGCGGCGCGCGCTGGACTACGACACCCGCCACTTGCCCGTCGGTGCGGACGTGCTGGTGTACACGGAGGCGGAATGGCAGCAGATGCTGCAGGATGGACGTTTTGCCCTTACCATAGAACGTGAGGCGATTTGGGTATATCCGTGACTAACGCTTCTGCATCAGCACGATGCGGTTGGTGTTGGTGCCCTTCACGCGGTTGGACACGCCCCAAATGTGCGCTGTCTTGGTGAAATGCTGGTCGTTAATGACAATTGCCTGCGGTATCAGGGGCAGTCCCTGTACAGCCTGAACCACGACCTCTTCCAGCCGCACCTTCCCGCCGCGCACTTCGCCCACTTCAAAGGCTATCCAGCCGCCCTGTATTAGCACCCGGGCCAGCTCGCGGAACACCTGTCGCATCGCCTCGCGCCATTCGTCTATCCCGCGCGCAATGGTGATGGGCACGGCTTGTGGGTCAATACCGCAGAACCAGCACCGCAGCCAGTTGTCGTGAGCATAGTCCACCACATCCAGAAACGGCGGCGATGTGACCACCAGATGCACGCTCTGGTCGGCAATCTCTGGCGTGCGGTGAGCCTGCCGGGTGAGCAGTAGCGCATGCGGTGCCACCGATGCCAGACGGGCACGTACCAGAATGTCGCAATCTCTCAGCAACGAACGGGTTTTTTGCAGGATGATGGCTTTGACTTCCCGTCGCGGCGGGGCCTGCCCCAGACGCTGGTTGATTTTGCGCTGCGATCCGATAGACACCGCCTGGTTCGGCGGCAGCGTATACACCGAAAAGAAACCTTTCGAGTGTCCTGTAAGCCGGTTAACCGCTACCATACGTATCCAGCGGTCTACGTCGTCCATGTCCCCTGCCCTCTCCCGCTCCAACAGATACTCCCGCAGTGCGCAGATTTCGGTGAGCGTTTCGGGATGATAGAATACCTCCAGCTCCTCTGGGTAGTGCTTGCAGCGAGTCAGGTTCAATTGCCTTAACCGGTCTGCGACTGCAGCGAGGGAAGGCGGGTTCAAACGCGGACGTGTGAGGATGTCGCTCAGGGGGTTCACGTCACACCCAAACGGCACGCGCCCCATCAGGGCAGCTTCAATGAGCGTAGTGCCGCGCCCCATGAAGGGGTCATACACGACATCACACGGTTGGGTGAGCAGGTCAATAAAGAATCGTGGCAGCTGCGGCTTAAAGCAGGCACGATAGGCGATTTCGTGAAGGCTGTTCGCCTGACGCTGTTTTGACGTCCAGAACTCGTTGACGTAAGTGGGGACGCCCTTCGTCTCCTGCACTACGCTCTGTCGACCAAGCTGAGCGAAATCTGCCAGATAAGCCTGCAAGGTCTTCAGGTCGTCGGACGTCCCCTGCATGTTGCTCAATTTAGCATCGTATCGCCGATGGGGCGTTTGCGCACGATGACGAAACCCAGCGCGTGGCTATCCGACGGCTTGGGCTGTCCCTGAATAACTGCCCGCACAATGGCATCCAGCTGCTTGACGCGCTGTTCGGTCTCTTCCTGACGCGCCTGCAATTCCTTCACCACTGCCTCCAGATAAGCCTGGCGCATCTCCAGTTCGCGCGCTTTGCGAAGCAGCTGGCGCATCTGCTCATAAAGCCGCTTCACTTCCACAGGCTCTATGGCTTCCAGCACCTGCTGCCGCAAGTTCTCATCTTCCAGCAACAACGCGATAATGGTCTGTGCGTCCATCCTTTCCATACCCTTGTTCACCCCTTTTGGTTTCTATCCTCATTTTACCGTATCAGGACAGGAAGTGAAAGGGGTAGGTGGAAACTTGGGCGACAGTGACGCGGCTTTAGGAAAGCGAACACGGCGGCACAAGATATGCTGGTAGTGGCTGGCTGACCCTCCTTCCTCGGCGAATCCACAGACACTTCCAATCATGGTGCGCGTGAAGAAAGCATCCTAACGTGTTGAAAGAGATTCCTCGTTCCGCGCTTTCAGTATTGCCGATAGCCAGTACCTCCCCGAAGCCACCTCCAGCACCACGTAATCTCCCTGTCTGCCGACCACCTGAATCTCCGGTACGCTTTCCAGTGGCTGACCGCTCTCGGTCACGGCAGCGGCGTCGGCAGCCGGAAGGTACACGGTGGCGGTGGTGTTGGGCGGAACGGTAATGTCCCACAGCAACCGCTCTCCCTCCCTGCGCCAGTGACTGGTAATTAAGCCATGCATCGAGCGGTAAGTGGCTCGTGCCCAGCGCAGCCCAGGAAGCAACTGGGGTTTGAACATGATGCGTTTGAAACCCACGCCCGGCTCCGAAGGGAGAATGCCCGCCACCCCGTAGAAGAACCACGCATCGAACCCGCCCTGCATGGGGTGGTTGGCAGAGCGCGGTCCTTCCTGCTGGTCGATATCTGGCTCGCCCCAGCACTCCCAGAGGGTAGTCGCGCCCAGCGAAAACAGGTGTCCGATACTGGGATAATCCAGCTGGTGTAGAATCTTCATCGCCACATCGCCGTGCCCGTACTCGCTCAATGCCCAGTAGAGGTGTCGACTACCCATGATGCCTGTGGAGTGATGTCCGCCGTGTTTTTCCATCACGTCGCGGGCGAGGCTGTCGGCGATTGCCTGCTCTTCCCCCTCGGGTACCAGTCCCCACGCCAGCGCCAGTGCGTCCGCCGCCTGAGTGCCAAACGTGCGATTGGATGCATCGTAGAACCGCTCGATGAACGCCTGCCGAATATTTCGGGCGAGCGCGCCAAACCACGCGGCATCTTCATCCTTGCCGAGAACGGTTGCTATCTTGTGCATGAGCATCGCATCGAGATAGAAGACTGCAGTGGACGTGATGGGGATGGGTGTGTTTCCCGGCACCGAACCGGGCGCACACCAGTCTCCTAGCCCTGCGGAAACGATGTAGCCCTCGGAGATGCTCAGCAGGTGCTCCACCCAGCGTTTCATAGTAGCGTAGTGGCGCTGCAGCACGCGGGTATCACCGTAATACAGATAGAGATACCATGGGATTTGCACGACCGCCGTACCCCAATCGGGTGATGCCTCGCCGATTTTGCGTTTGCCCGGCGCCACAAAAGTGGGCAGCCCTTTTTCGGTCAGGGAGGTCTCAATATCGTCCAGATACTTTGTCCAGAAGGTCGCCATCTCGAAGTTGTAAATGGTCATCTCTGCGGAGACGTGCGCGTCGCCCAGCCAGCCGCACCGCTCGCGGTGGGGACAGTCGGTGGGAATGCTGTGCAGGTTGCTAATTTCCGTCCAGAGGGCTGTCCGGTGGATGCGGTTGAGCATCTCATCCGAGCATTCAAACGTGCCAGCGGGAGGCACGGCGGTATGCACGACCACCGCTTCCAGCATATCCAGCGTGGGCGTTCCCGGGTAGCCGGTCATCTCCACGTAGCGGAAGCCGTGATAGGTGAAACGTGGTTCCCAAACTTCGACACCGACGCCTTTGCACGTGTAGCGGTCGGTCTGCACCACCGTGGTCGCGAACACCCCGGTGCTTTCCGGGTTCAGAGTGCCGTCGGGGTATAACTCCTCCGCGAAGCGCAGGGTGATGGTGGTCCCCGCAGGCGCGCTGACTTTCAACTTTACCCAGCCTGCGAAGTTTTGCCCCATATCATAAATCCAAACTCCCGGCTGGGGGCTGGTAATCGCCACTGGCGGAAATGTGCGGGTGCGCTTGATGGGGGGCATCAGCTGGCTTTGCAGGCTCTGCGTGGGAGCAGGCACCACGCGTACCGATTGCCACCGCGAATCGTCCAGCCCCGGCTCGTTCCAGCCGGGTATCTCGCGCCGTCCGTCGTACTCCTCGCCTGCATATACGTTATTCTTTAGCACGGGACCGGGCGTTGTCTTCCATGACTCGTCGGTGCAGACAGTCTCCACACGCCCATCTTCATACTCCAGTATCAGCTGCAGGAGCAGCACCGGCTCTCCGTAAGACATTCCGCCCCACACAATTGCCTGATGGAACCAGCCATTGCCCAGCATCACGCCGACGCAGTTGATGCCCTCACGCAGCGCGTCGGTCACATCATGCACCACGTAAAACGCCCGTCGTTCGTAATCGGTCTGCGCGGGGTCAAGCACCTGTTCGCCGATGCGTTTGCCGTTCAGGTACAGCTCGTAGTATCCCAGACCACAAATCAACGCACGCGCCCGTTGCAACCCCGACCACACGGCGAACTCTTTGCGGAACAGCGGTGCCGGCTCGGCAATCGGGGCGCGAATCCACTTTGCCTGCCACCCATCGGGTGACAGTATCCCCATCTCCCACCAGGTAACCTCACTCCAGTCGGAGGGCTTGCCGTATCTGTCCCACACCTGCACCTTCCAGTAGCATCGCTGCAGCGAGCGCAACGGTTTGCCCCCATAAACCACGTGGCAGGTGCGGTCGGAATCGACCTTGCCGGTGTCCCACAGGTCCGCCCGGTCTTGCGCCAGCAGTTCGGGTGTGCTGGCGACCAGAATACGGTAGGCGGTCTGTCGCTGCCCGCGCTCATCGCTCCAGAGCGTCCAGCTCAATCGCGGCTGGGGGATATCGATTCCCATCGGGCGCGCCACGTATTCGCAACGCAAGTCCATGGCGGCAATCATAGTGCCACTCTGTTTCGCCCGACGGGTTTACCAGTCCTGCAAGGAGAGACAAACTCCTATCGGGCTGAAGGCTCCATCTTAACGTGCCCGTCAGCATACAGGCGGAGGGTCATCTCCGGGAACCGGTGCCAGCTATCAGAGACTACCTTCGCTTCGGAAGCGGGCATGGTGCGGATGTACACCGCCCAGTCGGGGAAGTTGGGGTCGTACGCGCCGATGTTCCGGAAGTAATCGATGCCGTAGTCCACATCACCCAGATAAAAGTAACTGGTGCCCGGCGACACCCAGTACTGCCCAGGCGGTGCGTTGCCCTCAAAGTGGTCCAATCGGCATAAGAAAACGCCTTGATGTGATACATATCCCGGCATGAGCGCGAGCAGACGCAGCGGATATTCGTCATCGTGGTCTGTCAGGTACATCTGGATTGCAATGCCAATCTGTCGAAGGTGGCTCGCGCACTCGGTTTCGTAGCTGCGCTTGCGCGCCGTGTTGAACACCGGAAATAGCAGCGCCGCCAACAGCCAGATGATGCCGATGACAATCAGCATCTCCGGCAGGGAAAAGCCGCTTTGCCTACGCATGGTCTATCGCCTCCTCCCGAAGAGTTGCGCCCCACACGGCGGAGAGCAGTACCGTTTCCACTGCTTCCTCCACCCTGCCAAAGACCGATTGAAACATGCCCAGTATCGCAATGCTCAGCAGCGCGCCTCCCAACCCCCATCGGTTCACCGGCGTCAGCAAACGCCATCGGCTAAGGAACGCCACCACCAGCGCCGTAGCGAAGATACCTCCCCACACGCCCCGCTCGCACAACCATAATAAGAACTGATTCTCCGGCGCTCCGTACCACGTGCTGACCGCATAGCCTCGCCAGGTGGAGGTGTAGCGCAGCCGCACGTTATCCGTTCCCACGCCCCATAGCCAGTTCTCACGGAACAACTTCCAGCCCATGCGCCAGATTTCCACTCGTGCCTGAGCGGTCGTGTCGCCAAGCGGACTGCTCTCCAGCCGCAGCAGATACATACCCCCCAGTAGTATCCACATCGCTACGCCCAGTGCGATGGCTAATCCCTTTTGCCGTGATAATGCCGACACAGCGGCAGGTAACACCACACTCGCCGCCAGCCATGCCGACCGCGAGTAGGTCAACCATAGCGCGATGGTCATCACCGGTGCCATCGCCAGAATAGCGATGCTCACCTTATGATAGCGCAAACGCCGCCAGAGCGCTACACCCATCGGCAGGGCAATGAGCATCAGCGTGTACACGTGCACTGGCGTGCCGAACGTGCCGCCGGCGCGGGCAAGGCGGTGTGTGTGAAACAGGTTCTGTCCCTGCCAGTAGTACGTGAGCGTATACACCGCCTGTCCCAGCGCCAGCAAGGCAATGATGCCCATTAGCCGGTGGGCGGACAAGAGCCGTGCGCAGGCTAAACCGACGGTAATGAACAACAGCACCATCGCGCAGCGAATACAGCCCACCCCGCTGTAACCGCGTCCCAACGGGTCGAAAAGATAGCCGCTCGCCAGCACCAGCAACAACAGCCATAGCAGGCTTGCCCAACGCTCGCGTGCAGCCTCCCTTGCGAAGCTGCTCCAAACCATCACAAACACTGCCCCTGCTCCCAACAAGGCACTCAGCGGTGGCACATCTTTCCATATCCACCTGATTAACGCGCTTGCCGAAATGTTCTCCCAAAACGTGTTGGGCAGTACGAAACCGACCGTCAGCCACAGTACGAAAAACACCCGCAAGACCGCCCATCTGTTCACCATGCTATGCCCTTCGCTCCGCCCGCCTCACCCGCCAGTACCAGTATGCACCGATGAGGATGAGCAGAAGGGGAGGCAGGATGCGCCATAAAGTCGAGGTGCTTCCCGACTGAGAAACCGATTCGTTGGCAGATTTTGCGCGGAATCGATGCAACTGATCCTCAGTGGGCAAGGTTCCCTTCCATTCATAGCCAACAGCGAGATCGCCTCTGGTATGGACATCGTCAAGAGTTATGCGTTCGCCCTGCAGACGGTAATCCGCAACGGGCATCCCTTTGGGAATCACAAACCCGTTGTCGCTCGGCACCGGCCCACAATGTTTCAGCCGCCACTCCCTGCGCTCCTCGTACAGGTCTGTAAGCCGTACGTCGTGAATCGCTTCAGGCACCCACACACCGCGTTCCAGTCTCCATGAAGTTACCCGATATACCTCTCGGTAGCGGTTGTCATCGCGGACAACTTCGGCTGCGGCTGGTGCTCCGTTTTTTGATTTGAGAAATGTCATCCTCAGGGTGAACGGGGCAAGTTCCCCTTCACCGACGCGCTGTGCCAGAACCCACTTCTCAGCATCTTCCTGTTGCAAAGACCACTCCTGCTGGTACAACAGCATCGGTGAAACACCGCTCAACAGAACAACCAATTCAGGCGTGATGCAAACAGGAAACCGCGGTAGTCTGTATAGAGCCCCGTTGATGTTACGTTTCCAAACCCGGACCCGCGGCGTACCTGCACCCGCCGCCAGTGACCTCGTGAAAGTGTGCGAATCATAACTGCGTCCCGATAGGCTCCAGCGTGTAGGATGTGCTATCACCGCGTTTTTGTCATACAGCACTTCCCACCAAACACTTTCCACACCTTGCGGACTAAAAGCGGGTTCGCTGCCTCTCAGAAGCAGCGTGTCCCCGTGATTGTGTATCTCATATTCAGTCTGAAAACTAAATGGGCGAAGTGGGGTCGAAGACACAAAGGCTCTGGCAAAATCCCGCGCTTGCTCCTCCACTTGTTCTTTAGGCACACCCTGCGCCTGCAGTTCCTTACGAGCCACGTTCGACGCCGTCCGCTCCATTTGCTGTAAGATATCGGTATACTGTTGAGGAGATGACCTGAGCACTCGCTGATGCTGGAGATACCACACCACCCTCGTCTTTTGTAACGCAGCCGACCGCCTGTTCCATTCCTGCTGCAGCTGCGGCGGGACAGGTGGCGAACCCCGCGTTACGCATTGCCCAGTTAACACTGCAAGAATTGCGAAGCACAACACGCGCGTCACCATTGGTTTCACCTTCCTCCTGTCGTACTAAGTATCACGAGACTGAACAAAGTCAGGAGCCACGCCGTTGAAAAACTGCTTTGTGAACGTGATCAACCGAAAAAGCTTTGGGCGATTGCAATGGGCATTCACCTCAACGGCGCGACTCCTGACAGTCTACTGCTATCTGCAACGCCACCATGGTATCCACTGCATGCCCTGCGGCAACCACGGACCACTGCAAAGGTTGCAAACGGGCGGGTTCTGTCCGCAGTAGCCGAGAAACCAGTCGGCTGGCAATGTCTGCAACGTCTCGCTGCAGCGCAATTGCAAGGCTGGTCCGCGACACCGATAAGTGTCGACTTCCCAACGAGAGCAATAGCCGCCGCACATCTGTGACCCGGGCGGAGGCGGGTACGGATAACAATGGATCGCCAAGACTGTGTCGCCTATAACCTGCTCACACTTCGCAAATAGCGCAGAAGATTCGTCCGCGCGAGCAGGGAGCCAAACTAACACAGGCGACGCAGTCACGAGAACCACCGCCACCAGAAACGCGAACACGCGCTGTCGCATCGTCATACACCTCCCTGAAGTGTTATTCACTTATTCTATCGACCAAACCCTCAAACAGGGGACATCTCAGTCTTCCCTTTTCGCCACACTGAACCGCAACAGCACATCCTCGTCCCACACCCGTTGCCCACGACGCAGGCGCAACCGAACCAGCCGACCGTAACTGCCTGCACCCATACCCGACGTGTCCACCGCGATGCTCAACCGCTTCCAACCCAGAACGCCTATCCCACTGCGCATTTCGCTGAGCAATGTGCAACCGCAACCCGGTAATGCCTCTATCTCTAACGGCACACCTGACAGGTTCAACACCGTCACCCCCACCTGCACACGCTGACCTGCCGTGAGAACCCCCAAATCCCGACGTTGCCCCAGCACCACCACTCCCGTGCCGCCGGACCACTGGGATACGCTACCCTGCACCAGCAGCAGTACCCCCATCCATATCAGCACCAGAGGTATCCACCGACAAGGTCGCATCTACGTACCCCCCCCCCCCGTAGCCCGCTAACAGATTGCGCAATTTCTGCTTCACCCGTTGCAACCGCTTCTTCACCGCCTCTTCACGGATGCCCAGCCTTTCGCCAATCACCGCGCAGGTCTGGCCCTCCACCCAGTGCCATTGCACCAGCTGCCGCTCGGAAGCGGTTAACCTGCCCAAACACTGGCTTAAATCGATGGACACTATCACTTGCGCCTCCCAAGAGACGCAACAGTCCCCATCTTGCAGTAAACCTTCCCTCTCCGCGCGTCGCATCTGCTGCCGCAGGTAATCCACCCACACCGCATGGCAGAGATGGCTCAACAGTTCAGGAGTTATCTTCAGATCCTGCGCCTCCGCAACCAGCAGGCGATACAACGTATCCTGCACGAGGTCGTCTACCTCCTGGGGAGCACAGCGTTTGCGAAAGTACTGCTCCGCCTGCTGTCGAAACTGCTTCACATTCGGCTCCTGCACCCAGTCTCTCCTTTCCGCAGCTGTAGCACACCTCTCGTCAGGTTTTTCGTTCTCCCTGCCTCACCCGCCAGTACCAGAGAACGCCGATGGTGATGAGCAGGAGAGGAGGAATGATGCGCCAGACCACATGACGGTCCCTTTGCATACCTGAATCTTGGAGAGCTTGCTGTTTTTGCCTGTCCTGTAGTTCCTGCAATGTCGGCACGCGCCCATTCCAACCGTAACTTACCACTAGATTCGTCTTTCTCACAAGGTCGTCATCCGTTGCGTAGTCACCGAGCAAACGTAGGTCACGGACAGGAAAATCTTGCGGTATTCGTGAAGTGGAACACTCACGGGCAGCAACGATATTTTTCAACTTCCATAGTCGTTTGCGCACCACTGCATCATTTTTCTGTGTCTCTTCCACCAGCATAGGTATCCAGACACCCTGGAACAGCTTCCACTCTCTTACGGTATAAGACTCAGCCCCTTGCCGCCCCACATAACTTACTTCCACACCCCGAGGTGCCAGATCTTTGGTTCTATCAAGGTTGACGCGCACACGAAAAGGGGCAGCGTTGCCTCTGCTGACGTGCGCAAGTAACGAAACAGAAATAGCCTGTTGACCAATCATTGACCACTGCGCACCATACATCCGGGTTGGGTCGCCAGCGGCTACTAGGGTTAACACCTCTGGTGTGAGATCGAGCGGTAAATTAACACCGCGATAGTATATAGCATGTCCTTCCGTTCGCCAGATTCGAGCAGAGGGGATAGGGTCTCCTAACCTGTAGTGCGTTGCATCGTAGATTCTGCCGCCTACTTCCACTCTTGGATTGAACTCCAATGCTATCCCTTCGCTATAGGTTATCTCACTCCGGCAAACCCCTGTGCTTGCAGGAGACAACACAGGTGCATCTCCCTCCACACAGATGTTCTCGTCCCTGCGGGTCACCCAGTAATCTGAGGTAAATTGCACGGGACGAGGTTCAATTGCTGAGGCAAACGCCGCTGCTGCCTGTCTTGCCTCTCGTTCAGCCTCCTCTCGAGGACGATTCTGCGCAAGCAGACGACTCAGCACATTTTCGTACGTACTGCGATAAGTCTGCTCCCTTCGTGCTTGTTGCTCGGCTGGCAACACAGTGGGTACTTCGCTGTAGGTTACCTCCCAGACAAGGGTACGGTTATTCAAAGCAGCCGCTCGTTTCTCGGCAGATATCCTTACCTCAAGCAGTATATCTGCGCGACATACTACACTTGCAAGTGCAAGAAGCATCAGCAGGAACCATTTCATGGCAGCCGCCTCCTTTTGCGATCCCACCCCCTACCTCCCGTTGTACAAGGTCGTCAGGGTGTGCACTGGTACCAGGGAACCCAAATTCTGCTCTGACGACGGGTAAAGTTGCCACAGCTATCGCAGTGGGGCCATGCTTGACATGGCGCAGTGTAGTAATCAGCCAGAGTTCCCCTCTGTCTCTCCCAACAGTAATACTGTACTGCCCAACCTTGACAGCGTAGCGTCGTCTGTAGCGCAACCCATTTCTCGCACTGATTGGCACATCCTCCAGAAACGGCTACACAGTTCTGGGCTGGATTATCCGGCATAACATCGTTTTCCTTTGACTGGCACTTCGTCCAGGCAGTTGAGGACTCATCTCCGAGCGAGGGCGGTGTCCATAAACCCACCACGCTGCCCACTATCCACACCACCAGCGCCACCAGTAACGGGAACACGTGCTGTCGCATCGTCACACACCTCCCTGAAAAGTTATTCATTGATTCTATCGAGCCAACACCCCAAAAGGGGACGTGTTTTGCGTCTTTCTTCACCATTTAGTACCTGTCCGGCAGATACATGTGCTGAAAACGCATCGGAAACAGCACACGTAGCAGCCGACTGACATTATCGGGCGGCGGCGTGGGCAGGCGGGCGCACAGTTCCTCCGCGGGTGCCAACCCCAACACGAGCCTTGCCAGCGTGCCCTGAGGCAGGTGTATCACCACGTGCGGTTCGCCGACCTCATCGGTGACGCGTACCGTGCCTGGCGAAATGCGCAGCGTCGCTTCGCCCAGCTCGGTGCGGAGGGTTAGCCATATCCGCTCCGTCCAGTTCGCCGCCTGAATCAGTTGCGACCATTCCGGCTGCATCGAATGCGCCAGCCTTTGCACGCTCAGAACCCGAACCATCGAGCCGCCGTTTGCCTGATACACCTGCTCGAAGCGCGCATCCTGATACCGTGCCGCATTTGCCACCAGGCTATCGGGAGGCACCGCCAGCAAAGCCTCCTCCTTTCCCTCCTCCCTTGCCCTGCGACAGCACAACGCCAGCAGAGTGTCTGCCGCAGCAGGAGACGCCGCAAGCACCTCCCCGAAAACCAGACTGCTGTCGTATTCGCGCTCCAGAATGTCTCGCACCGACCAGCACCAGCGCGCCCGCCACGCGTAGCCTTTGACTGCACCCTGCGGGTCAACCGCCACCCAACACTCGTCATTGGGGTAGCTACCCGGCACCTTCAGCAGCTGCTGCCATACGCGCCCATCGGGCGAGCGCACTGCTGTGCCTGTTGCTCGTGCCGTTTGTTCCTCATAAACCCGCTGCACCGCAGGCAGGTCTTGCGGGGTGAACTCGCGATAACTCCACCCCACTGGCAGGGGAATGTCCTTTTGAGGGTTCCAGAGAAAGACCAGATATTCCGGTCCCGCCGTGACGTAGCCGTAGCGATGGTAGAAATCCGGAATGCCGTACAGCATAGTGATGCAGGCGTCACCCTGTGACATATGTTCCACCGCCGCCTGCATCACCTGTCGCGCATAGCCCTTCATGCGGTATTCCGGTTTGGTCGCCACTCCACCGATACCGTCTATGCGCAGCTCTGCAGCGCCGACGCGGATGTAGAAGGGGATAATCCAGCACTCACTCGCTTGTTCACCATCCACTGACAATACCACCCGTTTGGCGCCCCGCTCTTCTGAAACGATTTCTATCCGCTCCAAAGCCGCCTGTCCCATCCTCTCCCTCCTCTCTTTGTGAATAGGATTATAGCAAACTGGATAAGAGCCGTCCAGTATTATCCGCTTTGCTTCCCAGTAGAGAACACCTGCGTTTGGTAGGATTTCGCATCCTTGCGAGAGAAGTCAACCCTGTACGCTGTCACCAGCCGCTTCGCCAAGCGCTTCGCAAGGTTGCGTTAAGGAGGTAGTTTCCATGCAGAGAGTTGCTGTTAGCGTCGGTTTTGCGATGATACTGTTGCTGTTAACTACCATCGCACCACGTGCGCAGACGCCGATTTCCAGTGGCGCATTGCGCTGTATTCCCCTGCAGGAGGGCAACCGCTCCTTCGGCTTTCGTCTGCTGGAGGGCGAGCGGATGCTGGCGGACGTACTGTTCCATGCACACGGCGCGTTGTACGCCACCCGCGTGTTGACTCTCGAGAACCAGCTGCTCTTCTCCGGCTTCCGAACCGACGGCTCCTGGGAAATCGGTGACGATGCAGTCGTCAGCGTATCTTTCACACAGGGCAATCCGTATCCACAGGTCGCGTTCCGCATCCCTATCAAACGCTTCTCGGCGGTGGTGTGGGAAGCCACGCACGGCAAACAGCCCCTGCACCTGTTTGCCTGCTCGATGCCGGGTGCGCCCATCTTCCACCAGCGCGGCTGGGTCATTCCCACACCGGTCATTGACGACCACGTGATGCACGGCGCGTTCGGCACTGCTAGCGCGACGATTGTCTCTGCATGGTCGCCCGACTGGATGTACGCCCCCGCCATCGGCGCATATCCAATGCCCGTTGTGGGCTTGTGGAAGCCAGATGAAGGCAAATACATCGCCTATGAGTTCTTCGATGCCCGCCTCACCGACCACAGCGAGCGCAATCTGGGGAGCACCTACTGCTGGCAGTCGAAGCAGGCGAAGCAGTTCTTTTGCCTCACCCTGCCCTATGGCAAGCCCTATAATCAGCTCCGCTACCCGCAAGACGGCGACCTGTTCGCCTCTCGCTTTGGTATCTTATACCATACCTCCCTACGGTATGAAGACGACCCAAATCGCTTCCTGAACGAGTATATCTGGAGCACCTATCGCCAGCGACTCACCTCTGCCCCCACCATGAACGACCTGCTGTGGTTGCCAAGAGATTACCGGCTGGAACGCTTCCCGACGCCAGCGCTCGGTCGGCTACTACACCGTACTCAAAACGACCCCTTCTCGCTGGACGGCAATCTGGAGAGCTATGGGGTCAACTGGGACAGCCCTATCGACTACGTATACGCGCAAAAGAACCAGCAAGCGATTGCAGGGCTGAGGGAAGACCTCGCGCAACTGGCGAAACTGGCTCAACGCTTTACGGTGAACGGTGAAGAATGCGTGGCATGGCGCAAACCGCTGGAAGGCGACTGGCGACCGCAGTACGGCAAAAACGTGCCCACCCTGCATAACGTGAACAACTGGCTCATCGCACTCGCCTTTCTGGATGCCTATCGCAACGAGGGTCACGCAGAGTGGTTACCCATTATCGATGGCGTGGTGCGGTGGAGCAAGTATATCCTGTATACCCGCAACTGCTATCCCGACGTGCCAGCCGCGATGTTTGCCTGGGACGCCGCGCCCATCGCTAGCTTCCTGCTGAAGTATCATTTCACCTTCCGCGACGACCCGCAGCGCCAGCCGCTGGCAAACCTTGCCCTGAAGCTTGCGCACAGCCTCGTCTACCGCTGTCTGCCTATCTTCGCTTCGGACAACAACCCGGAAGACAATATCGACGCCTCCTTTTTCATGGAGCCCAATTCAGGGCTGCCCTGGCTGGGCGCCGCCTGCGCCAATGAAATCTGGGAGACAGCGGTTGGTGTGCTGTTGACTTACGTGCATACCGGAGACCCCGTGCTGGGGCATTACCTGCGCGGCATGATCGAGCGGTTTCCTCTCCTCTTCCGCGACGAGGTGTACCCTTCGGTCGCCGACTACGGCAACGCCTTTGCCGAGCGCTATGGGCTCTACGACGGCGCCGAGCAGCCGCCCAGCACACGTAGCACCTATGGCGGTTTGTGGGGCGGTCTGGAGAAACTCATCTATCCGATTGCCGATACGCAGGTTCGGGTGGTGTGCGGCGAGAAAGCGGCGATGGCTTTCAACATTCAGGGCACACACACCGACATCGCCGAGTATCGCCCTGCCAAAAACGGCAACTTCGCCCTGCGCCTCAAGGGCAAGCCACCCACGGCTCGTGCTGATGGGCGATACGACGTGGTGCTGACCTTTCCTCTCATCAGCTTGCGCGACAAAAAGGTCTTCATCAACGGCGCAGAGGCGGCGGTCGAACGGTTCGCCGAACGCGACGACACTCTGCTGGTACGCGGCGTCAGGGAGGGAGACCAGATTCATGTCGGGGAGGTTTCTGAGCAGAATCCTGCCGTAAACTTAAACATTATGAAGCCGCGCGTGGCACAGGAGAGGGTGCATAGGCCCGGCTTCGAGCCGATTGAGCTACTCGATCAGGCAGATGTGGTCATTAAGCTGAACTGGGATGACAACCGCAGTATGGCGGGCTTTTTCGGTGGCACGCGCACGCTGTGGGGCGTGCCCTTTGTGCTGCTGGGGCCTGCTCTCAACGCGGGCAAAGCCGCTGTGCGGCAGCCGGTGCGTCTTGCCCACAAAGCCACCATGCTCTTCGCCCTCATCTCCGGCGAGCCGCAATCGCAGCTCCGGCTAACCTATGCCGACGGAACCTCCGAAACGGTGTCTCTGGCGAGTAGTGTGCCCGCGATTCAGGGCTGGCCCCCCGTGTTGCAGTGGAGATTGTGGATGGTGGCGCAGCCTCTTCAGGGGGAGCTGCGGGTGGTTACCCCACAAAACGGTTCCCTGTTTGCGCTCACCCTCAGCGACCTTCCCGAGGAGCAGCTGCTTCCCACGCTGGCGTCGTTGCAGCAGCAACGGGAACAGTACCGCCAGCAACAGCAGATACTCACGCGGTGGCAGCAGGTCGTGGACAAACTGAAGCCACTGGGTAGCGTCGCTGTATTGCCCGCTCCGGGCGCGTCGCCACAGGGTCATCCTTTGTATCGGGCGATCCATCGTACTGGCGCGCTGGACCTGTTGCGTCCGCTCACCACTTTTGAGCTCGTGACACCCAGTGTCTTCAACCCGGCACGCTTCCCGCTGGCCTTCTACCTGGCTGGCGAGATGTACTATCAGACCGTGCGCGAACCGCAGGACGGCGATCGAGCGATGGTCAATTACCTGAGGAACGGCGGCACCTTGCTGGTGTCGCCGACCCAGCCCTTCCCGTTTTACTACAACGAGCGGGGCGCACCGGTGGTCTTCGCGCCCAAAATCGGGATGCCTATCAGCGGCAGCGGCGCGGAAGGGCGCGAAGACATGATACAGGGCAAGGAGGTGCGCGGCTGGGAGCAACCGCCGCAGGGCGTCTCTTTGCGCTTCGTGCGCAATCCGAACCAGCAGATTGTAACCAGCCTGCCGGAAGAGATTCCCTTCCCCACCGACGGCGACCTGCGATGGCGTCCAATAGTCAATATCTGGGACGAACAGCAAGCACAATACACGCCTGTCCTCACCCTCAAGGACAGCACAGGCAAAGAGTATGGCGAGGGCATCGCACTGGTGGAGTTCAAAGGCAGTGAATTTCGCGGAGCCAGAATCCTCTATATCTGGCATCGTCTGATAGCCGACCCCGAATGGGCGGTCAACATCCTTTCGGATGTGCTGAGCTACCTTGCCACCATTACTCCGCCCCCGCCAAAGCAGGTGGTAGTGCCTCTGGCATCTGTCCCTCCGATGATCGACGGTAAGCTGGACGATGCGGCGTGGCAGAACGCGGCACAGGTGGAACTTCAATGGCGATTCAACCCTGCCAACGCCCCGGCGCTCATCGCCCTCATGCCTACCGTCCGTACGACCGCCCGTTTGCTGTGGGATAAACAGTTTCTCTATGTGGGGTTCGAGTGTGAAGACCCGGACATATGGTCCGTGTACACGCAGCGGGATGCTTACGTTTGGGAAGGCGAGGCGGTGGAGGTGTATCTGGACCCGTCGGGCAAGGGGCAGAACTACAAAGAGATAGACCTGAACCCGTTGGGTGCATTGATCGACCTGAACACCCCCGAAGCAAAAGACGGCAATCCGGGCGACGTGGAGCAAAACGCCCGGTGGAATGCAAGGGGGCTACGCTGGGCAACCTCCATCAATGGTACAGTGAACGACCGCAACGACCGCGATACCGGATGGACAGCAGAACTGGCAATACCGCTGAAGGAGGTGCTTAATGAAGAGGAACAGGTATACGTGGGTGACGCATGGCGTGTGCAGTTCTACCGCATCGAACGCCCGAAAGACAGCACCGACGCCACCGCAGAGTTTCAGGCGTGGTCCCCGACGGATACCTTTCACCGCCCGGAACGTTTCGGGGTCATCCTTTTCGGCGGTTCCTCCAAAAGGGTGGACTTCTCCCTTTATCGCCCCGGCAGCGATGGCTCACCCACTTTTTCGGTAAGCTCCGGTATATGGAAGACAAGGGACGGGGTGTACGAGGGCAGGAATTGTATCGAGGACGGCTGGCTACCACGCGGCGCCGGTACGGGCGATAACACGTGGAGAGACTATACGGTGAAAATACGTTATCGCCTTGTCTCCCGAGGTTCTGACTGGCGCGACGGCTTCTGGGTGGGATTTCGCTACGGCGAACAGGCATGTTATGCCTTGCTGTTGACCGGTCGAGACGCCCAGCTGCACAAGATACCCATCGGCAGAACATACGATGGCGACCGCCAAAATCTGATGTCGGCTCCCTTCACCCCCGATTCGGAATGGCACGACCTGCTCATTCGGGTACGCGGGAGTAATATCGAGATACGACAGGACGGCAAGCCGCTCATCCAGTACGTGGATGAAAGCCCTCTGGCTGCGGGGGGAGTCGTGCTGTGCGCGCGGAAATGGTCAGGAAGCACTGGAGATACGGTGGTAGAGATTTCGCAGTTCGAGGTGGAATGAGCGCGCACTGCCTCCGGTTTCACGGAGGCGGTGCTATCCATGCTGCTTGTGGACAGCCCCTGTCGTCGATCTAACGCCACATACCCTCTGCGTCTGCCAGGGGCGAACCCTTCGGCGCGAACGCTGGCGGCGCGGCGCCATTCACACGATACATGTATTCCGGACCGTAAAAACTCCACACCGCCGGAGGAACCGGTTGAGGCGGCGCAGGGCGCAGGATGTGCTCCTTTGCCACAACGACCATGTACAGTCCGATATATGCAACGATGGCAAACCTCGCCATTCGTCTGACGAAATCGGGATTGTGACGGCGTGCCCACTCGATAATCGCGATGGGCAGCAGAAACATCGTACACTTCGCCAGAATGAAGGGTACCACGCCCTTCTGCAGGTAGAAATCCATCAGGGGATTGCCTTCCCTAGCTCCGTGATAGTGCACAAATATTAACGTCGAGACCAGATCCGCCACGCAAATCGCAGCGATGATCCAGCTCTCACGCGATATGTACCCCTTCAAGGTCGTTCCTCCCTTGCGCAAAATGCGGTAATGCCTTAGCGGTTCATCAGGATTATTCCCGAAAACTACCGGATAATTCACATAGCAAAAGTGGGACTCGCTTGCGGCATCTTGACGCAGGGAAGGAAGTATCTTTCATGAATATTATACCACCTCCCTGCCCTTGCCACCACCCTTTCGATTATCATTTTCGGATAACAAATTTCCTGTCCACAGGGAAGATACGGGTTCCTGAACGAATTGTATCGAGCGCGGAATAGTGGTACAATAAGGTGGCTCTCCTTCATGGAGAGGGGTCTTCAACCGATGGCAGAAACCGTCGCACAAGTGCAAACGGGAAACCGCGTGCTGTTGGATTGGCTGTCGAGGAGGGGGCAGGTAGAGGAAAGTTCGCTCGCTCACTCGCAGCTGCACAGGAATTGTGAAAATCGCATTGACCTCATTCCGCCATGAAGAACCTCATCCGATTTCTACAAGAGCTGCGTCCTTACCGGCGCACCATGATTCTGGCAGCGGTGCTGACCTTCCTCAGCGCGGGGCTGGGATTGCCCATGCCCCTCATCATCCAGTACATCACCGACCACCTGATTAAGCGCGAACCCTTTCCACTATGGGGTGTTTTTTTTGCCATCGTGGGCATATCAGCCGCCTCCGGACTGGTCGGCTACGCGCTTGCCGTCACGATTACCTATCTTGGACAGCGATTCATGTATGATATCCGCCAAAAGTTGTACAGTCACATGCAGTCGCTGTCCATCGGCTTTTTTGAGAAACAACAGACAGGCAAATTGATGTCGAACGTCATCAACGATGTCGCCACGATTAACCAGCTGCTCACGGGCGGCTTCATTACGATGATTTCGGATGTGGTCACACTCGTCGCGGTACTGGGTATTGCCTTCTATAAGAGCTGGCTTCTGACGCTGATTGCCCTATCGGTGTTCCCTATCTATGTGTTGAACTACCTCGCTTTTGTGAAGAAGTTGGAAGAAGGCAGCCGCCAAATCCGCCATGAGCGCGATGTGATGCTGGGTGACCTGCAGGAGAAGCTGGCTGGGGTGGCGGTGGTCAAGTCCTATGCAAAGGAACGCTACGAGGTGCGGCAGTTTTTGGGACAAACGCGCGAGCTGCTCGTACTGAATGTGCGACAGGGGGTTATCGGCACGCTGCTGTGGGTGATCGCGGAGGTCATCGGCGCGCTGGGCACGGCGTTGATGCTGTGGTATGGCGGACGGCTGGTAATTTCGGGGCAGATGTCCCCCGGCTCTCTTATCGCCTTCATCTCTTATATCGGCGGCTACATGTATGGTCCCATCCTGCGCCTGATTCAAATGAACGATATGATCGCCCGTACCAACGCCGCGCTGGAACGTATCTTCCATACACTGGACACCAAACCCGCCATCGTGGATAAACCCGATGCTATCGAGATGCCCCCCATCATCGGGAAGGTGGAGTTCGACAACGTGTGGTTTGAATACGAGCCGGGGCAGCCCGTGCTGAAGGGTATTCAACTCACCGTAGAGCCTGGTGAGATGGTGGCACTGGTTGGGCAGTCAGGTTCGGGCAAGACCACGATGGTAAACCTGCTGCAGCGCAACTATGACGTGACCGCTGGCGCCATCCGCATCGACGGCATCGACATCCGCGAGGTGCAGCTGAAGAGCCTGCGACGCCAAATCGGCGTGGTCATTCAGGAGACCATCCTGTTTAACACCACCATAATGGAGAACATCCGCTACGGGCGGCTCGACGCCACCGACGAGGAGGTCTATGAAGCCGCCCGCGCCGCCAACATCCATCACGTCATCGAAGCATTGCCCAACGGCTACGAGACGCGCATCGGCGAAGAGGGCGTGAAACTATCCGGGGGCGAGAAACAGCGGGTCGCCATCGCCCGCGCTATTCTGAGTAACCCGCGCATCCTGATTCTGGACGAAGCCACCAGCGCGCTCGACTCCGAAACCGAGGTGCTCATTCAGGAGGCACTCGAGCGGCTGATGCAGGGACGTACCAGCTTCGTCATCGCGCACCGGCTCTCCACTATCGTGAAGGCGAACAAGATTGTGGTGATGGAGAAGGGCGAAATCAAAGAGGTGGGTACGCACGAACAGCTGCTCGCCTATGGAGGAATCTACGCGAACCTGTACCAGCAGCAGTTCCGGGTCGCCCTGGAAGCGCAGGCGGTGTGAGGCATCGTCCTATGGCAAATGTCCAAGTCAAGTGTACACCACGTCAAAGTACTTCACCCTTCCCGTATCGTCCCAATAGACAATGATACGGATCGAGTGAAACACCTCATATACCCACACGGGTCTATCCGCTCGAACGCGCGGCTTCGGATACCACCCGTTGTAGGCGTCGTCGAACTGTTCGGGTGGATAAATCGCTTTGGGCTTCCCCACGGCCGTCAGTACTTCCGACTCAGTCATACCCACATGAATGCGTAATAAGAGGTCAACCGCTGGACTTCTGATAACCAGACATCCCACACCCTGCAACGCGGTAAACAGGGCAAAAGCAGCAATTATCGTACCCAGCCCGATTACCACCCCGTAGACCAGGAACGACCTGCGTTTTGTCGCTTCCATCATGGTGCCCTCCAGCCTGTGCTTGTACGGACACGCGTGCTCACCTTGACCCTACCCGGGCTTGCGACGCTGCAGCGCCGTCCATAGAGACGCGGTGAATATCCACCCGCCGACGCATGTCAAATCCATCGCCAACAAAAAGCCAATCCAGTACAGAAGCAACTTTAACCACGCGAGTGAGTCGTTGCCTAGTAGACCCTGCATCGCGAAGAAAAACTGCCAGAAGAAAACGCCCATTAAAGCTGCTGCTGTCAGGGACAGTATCCCGGCACTCACCATCCCGCGTGCAGGGGCTTTCTGCATTCGAACCCGCAGGTACTTCCATTGCTGGCGCATGAAGCGCTTAACCGGCGCCACCCGCAACAGTATGCCGTGCAGTATCATCAGTCCAATAGCAACGACCATAACCCCCGTATGGACGTAGCCCGCGGTTGTTGCTTCCATTTGGCTCACCTCCGTGGAACCACAAATCGGTCTCAGGCTTTGTGGCAAGCTCCGTTTTCGTCACAAAGCCTCCCACTTCTATCCCCTTGCCCCTCTTGTTGATGAGCAGCGTCACTGAAATGAAGGCGAGGCAGGCGCCAATCGCAGCATTGGCATCTTGGATCGCCGCATACACTCTTCATATTGGCGTTGGCACTCGTCCAACATCTTGCCATAAATGGCGCGACATCCCAAGCCGCAAAGAACGCCTGCACTGAGCGATGCCGCCTCGCAAATCAAGCCACAGAACGGTTTTAAGGGCGGTGGAGCAAGCGTAAGGCACAGCGGTTGGCAAATGCCTGGTCCTCTCGCCACTATCGCAGCGCAAATACCAAGGCAAACTGCCAAAGTTCCTTGCGCTACAAGTCGACACTGTTGCAACTGTAATTCACATGCCTTAGCTGTATCGGAAGGCCCCGGCAGGGGTAAGGGAACGGGTAACGGATACAGCTGGCAAGGGTTCAGAGCCACCGCCGCACGAGGGGAGTAGACACCTCCTCGAATATGAACCAATGCTTCATCATTGTGGCGCCAGTCACGCATCCTCCACGGCGTCTGCGCGCTGCCCTGCTCATAGCGCAATACCCCGAACACATCATACAGGTTGTTACTGACCACCTGCGCCGAGTTGTTCGTAATCACCTGCGCCGTGCCTAACGGGTCAAAATGGTGCCACTCATTGTTTCGACGCACCAGCGAGATGCCCTGCAAATACAGCGCACTCACCGTCCACTGGCCTCCCGACAGGTCGGACGTCTGCTCCACTAAGTCGCCGGCGCCGCAGGCTACCCCACAGGGATACCGCGTCCACACCCCGTTCACGTAGTCCTTCCGCCACCGACGACCGCCGTCAAAACCGTAACCGTACTCATACGCCAGCTGCACGTTGCTCCCGCCGTAGTCCTGACGAATCCGAACCAGCCTGCCCTCCTCGTCATACTCCAGCAACCGCGTGTAACCCGGCCCCGGAAAACTCGCCAGCGTGCCGTCCGCGTTCCAGACGTAGGTCTCGGTGGTGTTGGTTGCAGCGTCCACCACCTGGTTCAGCCTGCCTGCGCCGTCATAGCTCAACTGCCTCGGCTTGCCCATGGGGCGGTCGCCTGTGTCAGGTTGTCCCTGCGTTTGATTACTTCAGCAGGATTCCTCCCAGCACCGAGCCGTCCGCCGCGTCTATCCACACCGCCTCCTGCCCGAA
>Ga0308398_1000162_pt1 | contig 45288 bp, 44 predicted proteins | sample Hotspr20SampleT9_FD_202360 | JGI IMG/M metagenome (GOLD analysis project Ga0308398, IMG submission 202360) | Hot spring phototrophic mat microbial communities from Mushroom Spring, Yellowstone National Park, Wyoming, United States - 20051001_T9 ...
CCATTATTCATGGTAAACTGGGAACATGCTAAAAGCCCGAGACTATCACCTGACCGAACAAGAGTTGCAAATTGTAGAGACTGCAATGAAGCGAGATCAACGACCAGGCGTACGCCAACGATGCACAGCCATTCGGTTGTTACACCTGGGATACAAGCCTGATGAAGTGGCGAAAATGCAAGCGGTAAGTATTCCAACGGTTTACTCCTGGATCAAGCGCTGGCGCACAGGCGGCGTAGAAGAACTGGCGACCAAACCGCGCAGCGGGCGGCCAGCCAAAGCGGATAAAGCCTACGAACAGCTGGTTGCCGAAGTGGTTGAAAAAGAGCCAGCAGAATTGGGATACCCCTTCACGGTGTGGACAATCGATCGTCTGCGTCTGCACCTGGCCAGGGAAACCGGGATCGAGTTGAGCGAAGCACGTTTTCGCGCCTTGCTGAAAGCCAAAGGATACCGGTATCGCCGTCCAAAATACGATTTAGGCCATTTGCAGGACAAAGCAGCCAAAGCAAAAGCGGATGAACTGCTGGACGAGTTGAAAAAAAAGTCCTCGGAGACGATTTCCAGCTCATCTTTGTGGATGAAACCACGCTGAGCCTCGATCCGCCATTGCGGGCATGCTGGATGAAGGTTGGACAACAGCGACGCATTCCGGCCAGCCAACCGGGAAGCAAGCAGAAACGGCACATTTTTGGCGGGTACAACTGGATGAGCGATCAGGTCACCTGGACTACGGCGGAAACCAAGAACAGCGCTCAGTTCATCTACTTCCTCGAGCGACTGCTTGTGGAAGCATATCCAACTGGGCGAGTGGTGTTGGTGATGGACAATGCTTCGTATCATAAGAGCGCTTCCGCTTTAGCGGCGTTAAGTTTGTTTGAGCATCGGGTGATGGTGGTGTGGCTGCCACCCTATTGCTCGGAATTGAACCCCATCGAACGTTTCTGGCGTCATCTCAAAGATCGAGCCTGCGCCAATAAGCTGCAAGACACAATTGAGACTGTAATGGTTAGCGCAGAGCAGGCATTGTTCGAGCAAAATCGGAATGAGCTTGTTTCCAGCTTTCGTGTTTCTAAAAACTTATGACGATTCACTCAGGTATGATCAGCGTTTGAAACTGCACCAGCAAATGCTGGAAGAATTTCATAAGAGCGGGCTGCCGCTGCTGGCGGTGATCGGCAGAAGTGTGGAAGTTGCCCGAACGGTGGGCGAGGGCAAGCCGCTTGCCAGCGGCCGACTGCTGCCTCAAATGCAGGATTTAACGACCAAAATTGATTTCTGGCTGTGCAACGGCCGGCTGCCGGCCTGAGTTATTTGCCGTTGAGAATTTTCTGGATGATCTGATCCAATCCTTCGGGCGTGCCGCCCAGCCGGGCAATCACCGCCGAACGAACCTGCTGAATCACCTCGGCGGAGGGGGTTGTTTCTTCACAGGCCGGGTGATCGGGGGATTTTTCGCCAGCCGGCAGGCGAATCAGGCGTACCCCTCTTTCGCGGGCGCGTTCCTGCCCTAAATCGGTCACGACCAGATCATCACCCACCTGAATCTCGGTCACACCCTGATCGGCGTGGTAGTCAATATTCCTGGCGGTTAGAAATTTTTTCGCCATTTGGCCTCACTTTCTAGGGAACTCCCTCAATCTGACTCAAAGCCGTGACGGCGGCATCGCGGGCTGCCAGAATATCGGCTTCGGTGCCGGCCATCCACAAACGCCCAAACCGTCCCACCGAACTGATGTGCATCAGGTTGACGGGCGCGGCTTTTTCGGCTTCGTTGGCGGCCAAGTTGATGTAGGCTGCCGGGGCGCATTCCAGCACCAGCATGGTCTGGCCGGGCACCAGCATCATGCCGCGCGCAAAGCGGTTCAGCAGCTGTGCCTGATACGGGTTGACGTTGGTAATCACCTGCAGGGAGGCAATTTCGGGTTTCTTGCGGTCGGTAATCTTCAGGCCGAGCTGACTCAGTACCACCTGGCCGGCCTGAATGACATCCTCCTGCGAGAGCGAGTGGATTTCAAACATGCCAAATTCGCGTTCGACAATTTGAGCACCCGGTTTGACATCGGTGGCTTTGACGGCAATATCCACCACGCGGAAGACCCAGTTGCCGGGCGCCATCTCCACATACAGGCTGGCCATGCCCTCGATGGGCAGGTCGCCCTGCGTGATGGTGCCGACAAAGGCGGCATACTGGGGCTGCATGCGGTCGAGATAGCAGTAAGCGCGAAGTTCAAATTGATCGGCCATAATTATGCTCCTCGAAAGAGAAATGTATTGGTCGGCCGGCGGCTATCCCTTGTCTGCATGAACCGTTCAAACGGCAGAAAAGGCGCCCACCAGCGTGCAGCGTCGGATTCTGGTGAAGGTTCGGGCGGTGGTCATCCCTTCCCCCGTCCTGCCGGCGATGGTGAAACTGGTGTAGCCTTCGCCGCCGAAGCCCAGCCCGGCGTAAGAGGGGGCGTTCTTGACAAAGATGGTTGTGTTAATGGCACGCCCGAAATCGCTCATGTGGTAGATGTTGCTGGAATGAATGACCGCCGAATGCCGCAGCCCGGCTTCCACTTCGACTGCCACATCCACTGCCTCTTCAAAGGTACGCGTTTTCACGATGGGAAGAACCGGCATCATCATTTCCAGCCGGACAAAGGGGTGATTCTTATCGGTTTCAACGATGATCGTGCGCAGGTCATCACTGGCCTGATAGCCCAACTCTTTCAAAATGACATTGGCGTTGCGCCCGATGTATTTGGGATTTGGGCCGGTGCGTTTTTCGTTGAGCACCACATTTTCGAGGCGGGGAATGTCTGTACTTTTGAGTATCATCGAGATGTCAGATGACTTAAAGCAGGCAATCAAGGCCTCGTAAATTCCAGCCGTCGCGATGATTTCTTTTTCAGAAGTGCAGGGCAGGTTGTTGTCGAATGAATGGCCGAGCACAATATCCCGTGCGGCTTTGGCCGGATCGGCAGTGTCATCCACCAGCACCGGGGGGTTGCCGGCTGCCGCCCCAATCGTGCGTTTTCCGGATCGAAGCGCGGTATCCACCACTGCTTTACCGCCGGTTACTACCAGAAGTGCAACTTTCGGGTGGGCCATTAGTTCCTGAGCAATTTCGATGCTGGCTTGCTCACAGGCTGTCAGGACGTTGGAAGGGCCGCCGGCTGACTCAATCGCTTCGTTCAACAGGTCAATGGTGGTGAGAGAAACCTGCCGGCTGGCCGGGTGAGGGGCGAACACAACGGTGTTGCCTGCGGCAATCATGCTGATGGCATTATTGATGATTGTGGAGGTTGGATTGGTAACCGGAGTAATGGCTAAAATTACACCGAAGGGTGCGCATTCTTCCAGGGTTAATCCGTTGTCCCCCACAAAGGCTTCGTTCGGCAAAATTTCGACGCCGGGGGTTTTTTGAGCCACCAGAAGATTTTTTACGACCTTATCCGAAACCCGACCGAGGTGAGTTTCATCGTGAGCCATTTGTGCCAGGAGTTGTGCATTTTGAATCGCTTTGTCACGAACCGCCTGAATGATGGTTTTGCGATGCTCGATCCCCACCTTGCGGTATTTTTGAAAGGCTGCCGCTGCGGCTTCAACAGCCTGAGCGGGGGTGGGGAAAACCCCCCGCAACGAGGTAGCAGATTGATCCAACCTTTTGCTGAGTTGGGACATAACTTGCTGGACAATGGCTTCAATCTGGTTTTCCTGTAATTGCATGTCTACCTCCTCATTTGGTTTGTAACCTCATCAAAAAGCCGCCAGCATGGCTTGAGCAACATCCATATCCTGTTCCACGCTGCCGCCGCTGACGCCCACACCACCGATCACCCTGCCATGCCGGATGACCGGGAAGCCGCCACCGATTAAGGTGAATTTCTCCAGGTTGACGTCAATATGAAAGAGAGGCCGGCCGGGCTGCGAAAGGCCGGCCAGTTCGTGGGTGGGCACGCGGACTGCCGCGGCGGTGTAGGCTTTATGCGGAGCGAGTTGCACGCTAATCGGGCGAGCGTTGTCCATTCGGCAGGTCTGGATGATTTGTCCAGATTCGTCGGCTACGGCCAGTACCATGGGCACGCCAATCTCTTTTGCCCGTTGAATACCCGCTACGATCATCCGATTGCTGTCACTCAGTGTAAGTATCCCTTGCCTTTCTTCTTTTGGTTCGTTGACAGGGAGTGAGGCCTTGGATGAATTCGGTGGGGTATAGTTCGATTCAACCACTTCGCTGATAATGTGCTTCAGTGTTCGCTGCTCATCTACCCGGGCGAGAACATACAACAGGTCAGAAAGGCGGTTGATGTATTTAAGCAGGTGAGGATTGACCGGTTCACGCTGGTGGAGCGAAACCAACCGCCGTTCAGCCCGGCGAACAATGGTCCTGGCCATATCCAGGGCTGCCGATGCCGGTGAACCGCCGGGGGTTACAAACTGTCCGGTTTGAATCCATTCCGCGCTCCACCGGTCAATCAAGTTTTCCAGATTTTGAACCTGCTCGGGGCTGACCTGCGGCACAGGCTTCTTGAGGGGGGTGCCGGGCACCGTGGCAATTTCGCTCATCACCGGAATCAGTTCTTCCTGCAACTGCCAGATTTGCTGGCAAAGGTCTTGAAAGCGGGTGGTCGCGCGGGCAAGGCCCAAGGTTGAAGTGGCTTCGTCCAATGTGCCGTAAACTTCAACTCGCAAATCATCCTTGCTGACGGGAATGTTGCCGAGCAGGCGGGTTTGACCAGCATCTCCAACACCGGTATAGATGGTCGCTTTCATAAGTTCACATCCCACTTATCCACAATACCGACTATGGCGGCATCCAGTGGGGCACTCTGATGGGTTTCGCTGACTACCCGCGCCCCGCTTCCCTGTACGATCAACACCGTGTCTAGCAGACCGGCGCCCAGTGTATCTACTGCCACAAAAGTGTTACCGGTCAGTTGTTTGCTTTTTGCGTCCAGCTCCTCCACCAGCAGAATTTTGAATCCCACCAGTGCCTCTTCTTTTCGGGTGGATACGACATTGCCAATTACTTTTGCAAGTTTCATCATTTCACCTCGTTTAATCGGTCACCCTTCGGTCAAATTCAGCCCAAGCTGCCGGGCCGTCTCTCTGGCGAGTGGGGTTAGATGAGCCCCGCGCGGAATTTGAACGGTTTGCCCTCGCCGGAATCCGCTTAATTCAGCAGCGGTTATCCACGAGGTGGAAAGGGTGGGGTTGTGGGTCGCTTGTCCCGATGAGGACGAAAAAGCAGTACCTGCCCCAAATGCCGGGCTGGCTTCGAACAGGCAGGAGACCATGGCTGACAGGAATTGCTCTTTCCTGACCAGATGAATGCCGAGTGCTTTCAGCGTGGAAAGGTTTTCGCAATATCGGCTGCGCAGGAGGGGTGCGGTGGAATCATCCTCGCCGAACACCTTGCCGCCGTCCCCATAGGGATCGGCCCCGTCGGCTATGGCGATGACCGGTTTACCAGCCAGCAGTCCACCCAGGATGATGGTGTTGGCCAGTGAATCCATCAGGCCGAGCGCCAGTTTTGCCGCCGTGTTCATTGAAAGGGTGGGCACCAAAATCAGGTCATTCTCTTTCACAAGGGTGGGTGTCCAAATCCACTGATCGCTGAGGATGATTTCCTGAGCGCCGGCTTTGCGGATATTTTCTTCGCCGATCAAAAAACCGGCCGCGCTGCTCATGACCACCTTCAGCGAATGTCCTCCCTCCAACAACAGGCGGATGGCATCTTTGCCGGCTACGTAACCCGAACCGGCTCCGGTGAATACCATCAAAATCTTGCGGCGCGGAACGGAGGCAATCAGCCTCTGGAAAACTGCTTGAACTGCCCGGTTGACAATCTCCTCGATCCAGTTGTTTTCCATGTTACACTCCATTCAAGCGGTCGGTGAAACCTGCCCGATTCACTCAGGCATGGGTTGTCCGGCCGTTTTCCCGGCCAGTTTCTGGTGAAAAACACAATAGTCCGAGCCGGGGCGGGCAGGCAGTTTGCAGGGTGTACCGGTCTTGGTAATGGCGATACACCGTTTGGGAGGTTGCAGCGGTTCACCCGATTCCTGGGTAGCAGTGTCCTCAATTTCCGCTTCTGGATGGGTGGGTTCTGCCGTCTCCTCGGCTGAGGATGGAATTTCTTGTGCGGGGATTTCTTTCTCCGGCGCGGCTTGCTCGATTTCCTTCATGGGCTGCCGGCTTGTTGGGGGTCGGGTTTTCGGGGCAACCGGGCCGTGAAAAGTTTGGCGAATCAACGGGTCTATTTCTTCATGAGGGCGGGGGATGACCAGCGAACCAAACACCGTTCCGACCCGCGAAGCGGCGGCAACCCCGGCGGCCACAGCGGCCTGAACCGCACCCACATCGCCGGCCAGTTTGATGGTGATTTTTCCAGCTCGAGCGCTGTCATATCCTAACAAGACCACATTGGCGGCTTTGACGGCAGCATCGGCTGCCTCAATGGCGGTCACAAGTCCGATCGTTTCGATTAAACCCAGGGCTTTGTTCATAAGGCTCCCCTTTCCCTCAATTTTTGTAGAATGAGCAAAACCAGCGTGACAACCTGCTTTACCTCAGTAGGCGACAGATTTTGGGGATTCTCAGCAGCGGCAGGAGATTGCTGAGGAGTATCGGTCACGGTGGTAAGATACAACGGTCGGCGGACGAAGAAACGCGCCGCGTTGGCACCCATCAAACGGCAGGCGCGCTGGGGGTTATTGTCCAGGTCAAACACCAGCACCGGTTGGTGCGGCGGCATGTGAAATTCGTGCAGCACCACGGCGTCATTCGAAACGGCAACGCCAATTTTCAACGGAGAAGCCGTTGCCGCCTGATAGGCTCTCTCGATCAGATCTTTTCCCTCAATCTCTACAAGGCGGCAGGGTACACCCTCTTCTTCCGCGCCGATTTCCACCCAGCGGGCATATTCGGCGGGTGTAGCCTGCATCAAGGAGATGTAGATGGCTGGTCTTTCAAGGGTGGAGGATGCCATCATCGTTTTTCGCGCCGCCTTTCGAGGTAACCCAATACCAGACCGGTGGCTACGGCATTGATTGGCCCCAAGCGTCCCTGAATGTTGGCTGTGCCAACCACAATGCCGAATTCGGCCAATTTATTCATCAGCATTTGGGAAAGTTCGAAATCCAGACCCGAACCGCCCACAATTGCCACAAAATCGATATTGCGGATATTGCCTAACGGGGCAACGGCCTGGAGAGCCCGCAGGCAGTTCCGCAGGAATACTTTCCGTTTCGCCTCGCGGCGTACCTCGCGGATGCGTTCGATGGTGTGATCGGTTGGTAACGGTACCAGCCCATCTTCGGTGATCAGCGTAACCCGACCAAACAGGCGTGGATCCAGCGGCTCTTTGAAGAAGCGAACGGAGTTGTCTTCATTCCGAATGTGGAAAAGGCTTTCCACCTTGGCGAGCGGATACCGTTTGATCTGTTCGGCAAGGTCAATATCGCTCGGACCGGGCAGGCCCAGTTCTCTTTGAATGAGCAGGGTAACCATGTTTCCTGCACCGGCGAGGTGAATACTGGTTACTTTACGGTCGCGCTGCATCAGGGCTGCGTCGGTGGAACCCGCCCCCAGATCGAGGATTGCCAGGGGGGCATCAATGCCGGGGGTGGTGAGGGTTCCTAAAATCGCCATGTTGGCTTCAACCCCACCCAGTTCTACCGGTACTTTGATCTCCTCGGACAGGGCGTTGGCGACCCGCTCCATCAGCAGGTGGTCAGTATTGACCATGGCGGCCAGCCCGACCGCATTCTCCATGGCAAATTCCTGCGCAATCCCGCCGGAAACGCGCTGAGGCACCAGACAATCCACTGCCAGAATATCGCGGATCTTGATTTCGTGGAGGGGTTTTTCGGTGACATCACTCATCGTCTGGCGGACTCGCTGCACCATTCCGCCGACGTTGGTACCGGCTTCGCCCTCGACATCCTGTAATTTGCCAACCTGCTCAAGGGCTTTCATGATGGCATCGGCGCCCTGATCAACTTCAACAATGACCGTGCGCACATCGCCGATCAGTTTGAGGGTGCCGGCCGGAATTCGGCGGGTCTGCACATCACCAGCCGGGGTACGGATGACCACCGCGGAGCGCAAACCAATTAAGGCTTTGGCGATTGGAACCACCAGTGCCGTTTCCTGAGGCGAGAGGTCGAACAGGGTGGCGATGCCATACGGGTTGGAAAGCTGGCGGATGACCTGCCCCTGTTCGGCAACTTCCACGGCGGCGAGCATGTTCAAGGGGACATGGTCAATCAGGGAAACTTCATCCACAAAGGGCAGCACTTTGGGCAGCCGGTTGGCAATTAACACCCCGTCGTCGGCTTGAACAATGCCGCCGCGAATGTCCATACCGGCTTCCAGGGCGCGCCGCAGAATGTCGGCTGCCAGTTCAAAATCGTACTCCCTGGGGATGACCACGATCAAGGGCTCGTTGCGTTTAGCATTGACCAGGTCTTTGATGTGGATGGTTTTTCCCACACCAATCCCCAAACCACCGGGGGAGGCCGGGTTGTGCCCGATCATGGTCGATTCGGTGATGATGGTTTCGGTGATCGTTTCCATGGCAATATCACCGATGACGGGAGTTGCCTCGTTCAACAGCACCAGATCGAGTTGACGGAGTTCAATTCCTGCATTTTTTACGGCTTCCTGCAGGGCGATCACGATGCCGGGCAGATTGCTCAGCGTCCCTTTGATGCCCGTGGTGGAAACCCGGCTGGTGGAAAGGAAACGGGGCGGGCGGTCGAAATCGAAGATTTCAGCAATTGCCACCTCGGTTGTTGAATTGCCTACATCCACACCTGCAATGATGTGTGCCATGACTAAATCCTGTTCGGGTGAGATTCAGACCGAGTGGCCGGCGGGGATTTGAGCCGCCGGCCACATTCGGTAGCGGTTTCATTCTTTTCGTAGAACTCCACGGGCTTCGTACACTCGGGCGGCTTCCCGCACGAACTCGGCGCAGATTTTGGCGTCATACTGCCGTTCCAATTCATCGGCTATGGCCAGCAATTCCTCTTTGGTGGAGCGGTTCGGCCGCAAAGCGTTATAGATTTGCAGCATCCGTTCATCCGAAAGTCGGGTCAACTCGGCTGCCCGGCGCATGTTTCGGGCCAGCTGCGGACGGTTGATGCTTTCGGCAATCTGGGCCTGGTATTCGAGTGTTTGCGGAGTGATGCGGATTTCTTCCGCCTTAACCCTTTCGGCCAGCACAGCATCCAGGGTGATCTTATCCAGCGATTTCCCGGTAGAGGTTTTCACCAGTTCAGGGTGTTTTTTAGCCAGCGGGTAATCTCTCTGGTAGTGGAGTTTTCCGTTAAGGGAGGGAGCGGAAGGCGTAAACGGTCGCTTTTCTCCGCTCATCTCCGCAAGAACCTCACGTACGATTGCAGCAATTAACTCTTGTTGGGACATTGGTACACTCCTTTCGATTACTGGAACTTAACTTCCAGCTCAACAGGCTTTTTGTTGGGGTCAACGAATTGTGTCTCCCGGATGTGGAAGACTGCCGCAATCGCCTGATACTTGGGGCGTGCCATCTGGTCATTGATCTGCGGCACCGGGCTGGGGGAGTCGCCTTTGGCATAACGGGCTGCGTTGCGTCCAATCTGGCGGTACATTTCAAGGCTGATCACCGGGGCCTGCGGGAACAGTTCCAGATTTTGCAAGGGGAGCAGGTCCTTCTGGTGGATCAGGGTGGTGCCGCGTGATTGGATGGCAACGGCAATGCCGGAGCCGCTCAACTCTGCGCCGCGCTTTCCGATAAAAGCCAGATCCGAGGTGTGGTACACCTTAATGACACGGGGTTTCAATCCTTCCTCTTCGATGCCGGCCATGATTTCTCGCAGCACAGCGGCATGGGGAATGCCGGTGATGGTTCGTTTTTTCAACTTATCCCCAAAGGCGGGTGCCACTGCAATGACCACTTCGTTAGGAGAGGTACCGGGTTTTGCCTCGCCGATTTCGCGCAAGATCATATCGCTGACTTGATAGGTGGTTGGGGCAGCCGGCTGTTTCTGCGTCGTGGTGGGGCTGCTTCCCGACTCAGCAGCCATTTTGGCGAGGATTTCTTTGACTACCTCTCGAACCATTGATTCAGAAATTTGGGTCATGGGAATCCTCCTTATATGTCCTCAGGCCGCATGGCATGGCGAATATCGGCAATCTGTTTCCAGCGTTCGCCCTGCAGACGATAGCCGGTTCCGGGGCCTTGATAATCGTTGAGATCGTTGATCGCCGCAACCACATTGAAATTGCGATCCAAAACCGCAGAAGTTTGCAGGTAGTCTCCGGAAACGCGCTGTTTCTGGATGTTCAAGACGGCCTCAGCCACATCCGTGAATCCGCGTTTGGCGAGCGCTTTGACCACATCCACACCGGTGACGCCGCGTTTCATCATGTCCTGAGCGGCTTTGGTATCCTGTACCTTATCGCGCGGCGGCATGTCCTCGCTGTTGTAGGCATAGGTGGCGGCATCCACTTCTTCATCGGTAATGCGCGGCAAGCCCAGTTCTTCGAACACAGCCTGAATTGCGCGCGCGGCTTTGTTGCGCACCTGAATGATTTCCTCTTCCCGCACCGGACGCAGACCGCCATCCACCTTCAGATCGCGCTGAAGGACGAGGTAGTCGTCGTAGTCATCCGAATCGAAGTTTGAGCCGGCGAACATGTTATCGTAGTTCGGCACAGCGCTGTAACCGGAGAAGATGAAATCGGTACCGGGCAGGAATTGACCCATCAGACGCGCCGTTCGGCGGATGGGGGAGTGGGAGAAGGTCTGATCATTGCCCGATGCCACTTCCAGATCCAAGCAGGTGGTGACCAGATTCTCGGCTACCACGGCGCGGATGCCGCCGGGCACCCCGCCGGGCACGCCGATGCAGCTGATCGAGCCGTTTTGCAGGCCCTGCACACCGGCGCCTTTGGTGATCATGACGCACTTGATTTCCAGATAGAGCATGGACTTGCCTTCGGCATACGCCATTTGCACTTCCGAACCGGTGCCGGATGTGAAGCGCATCTTCAAGCCGCGCGAGGCGTAGGCTGAAGCCAGAAAAGCCTTTGACCACGGCGTATCGTCACCATCAATGAACACCTTTTCGGTGCCGTAGACGGATACCGTTTCGGCATAGGCGGTCAAGCCGCGCAAACCCAGCGAAAGTTCGGTGGCCTCTTCCAGCGCGTCCTGACTCAAGATGCCGGGACGCCCGACCTGACCCCCGACCAGCAGCGCCAGTGCATTCATCGGCCCGTAGTTGAAAACAGCCACCGTGGTTTCGATTTCATCGAATCCGTAATAGGCGGCTTCGGCGGCATCGGCTGCCATCAGCACCGGATTGTCTTGCAGGTTGGTCACATGAGCCTGATTACCGGGAGTCCGACGGGCACGCATTTTCTGGATGCCCATCATCATTTCGACGATGTTGAGTTCATCCATGACTTCGGCAATCTTTGCCGGGGTTAAACCGGAAAAGATGCGGGCCACTTCAGAACGGGGTACATTTATGTCCACAATTTTTCGGGCGATCTCCACGCTGGGGATGGCCATCATTTCTTCGGCAAGGGCGGTGTTGATAGCGTAATTGGCGATGAAAATTTCGTTGAAGTCGAACTCCTCGCGTTTTTTGCCATCCATTTCCGTAATGACCCCATTGACCACTTTGATGCTGGGTTTTGGGTCATTCGGGCTGCCCATCGCAATCAGACCGACTTCAGGCCATTCGGTTACGAAACCGTCCTTGTTGACATCCCGGGCATCCAAAACCTCAAATCGTTTCTGTCGTTTAGCCATTGGTTTTAACCTCCTTTTTGGAGCATTGACTGGCTCTAGATATATGGAACGCCAAGGCTTTTTGGAACGTCACCCAATGAACCTAAAAGCTTGACACCAACTTCTCTGGCGGTCATAATTGCCTGCCGGACGGCACCGGCATCCCCGCAGAATAAGCCGACCACTTCGTTTGTGTAGGACAGGCCGGTGGTGGGTCCAAGGTAGCCGATCATTTCCACATCGGCGGATTTGACGGCAGCATCCACCATCAGCACGCCAATGCCGGCCGGCGCTCCAACAGTCAGGCCGAATGCCTTTCCAACCGGGGCATTGAAGGCCTTCTGGCAGGCGTAACTGGCCCGCGCGGTGTATTGCAGTTCAATGTGCCCCGCATCGTTGGCATAGACATCGCCAAAGGTGCGGGCAAGGTCTTTGAGGGCTACCTCGATGGCGCGGCGGGCATCCGAAACTTCTTCGGCTCCAAAGATGATCAATGAACCGTGACCGGCCCCGCCTTTGGTATCGCGCGGCAGTTGAATATCCACGATCTCGGTATTGGTCGCTTTGACGGCTTCATCCGCAGCCAGAATTTGCGGGCCGGCACCTGTGCGGGCACTGAGAATGCCGATCGAGCGGTATTTGGGGTCAAGTTTCATCTTTTCGTGAACGACCGGATCCACGTTTGCAATGACGATTCCGATCGTATCCCCGATGGCGGTTCCAACAAATTCTGTCAGACCAGGGTTCTGGAAGGGAGCGGTGGGGGCGGATTGTGGAGAGGAGTTACCACCTGACACCTTTTCCATGACCTGTTTGACAATTGTATCTAACAATTTTTCATCCATTGAATCTCTCTCCTCTGTCAGAAATTGACGCAGCAGAACAGGGTCTGCGCCGTTTTACGGTGGCACACGCGAAACACTTTGGACAGCCTGAGGGCTATTCCCTGGACGGCAACAGTTTTTCGGTGTCGGAGTGGGGGCGTGGAATCACATGAACTGAAACCACTTCGCCTACCCGCTTAGCCGCCGCGGCTCCAGCGTCGGTTGCAGCTTTGACGGCGCCAACATCGCCGCGCACCATGACCGTCACCAGCCCGGCACCGACCTTCTCCATGCCGACGAGGGTCACGTTGGCGGCTTTGACCATTGCATCGGCAGCCTCAATCATGGCTACCAATCCGCGGGTCTCGATCAAACCTAATGCTTCACCTAGTTCTTTAGCCATTGTTACACTCCTTTTTTAGAAATCTTGTTTTAAAAGAAAATCTCTGAGACCAGAGATTCCTTCACCACTGAGGACGGAAACGTAAAAAATTTTCCCATCCACCCCGGCAGCCCGCAGCAAGCCGGCGGCGCGTTGGGGGTCTGCATCGGGTAAATCCATTTTGGTGACCACGCCGATTTTGGGGTGGGGGTACATTAAGAAGTAATGGGGAGGAAAGACCAGACGGTCACTTGTAGCATCCTGAACCACAATCAACAATTTCGCCTTCAGGGCTGCGGTGACCAGTTCGCGGCGCAATTTTCCCGATTCACAATATTCACCGGAGATGTCAATTCCCCAGCCGGAATAATCTATCCCCTTGGATCTGGCTGCGGTTGAGGGGTTTTTCCCTTCCAGAGCCAAAAGCAGGGCTGTTTTACCGGAAGATTTTCCACCGAAAATCATAAACGGCCAGGTATGGGCAGTGTCTGAATCCATGTTTTGCAGGGAAGAAAATGTTCTATTTTTCAAAAGGGGTAATCCGCTGTAGGAAACTTGAATTTATAATTGGTGCGGTTTCTTTGGAGGCACTTAAACAATACCGGTTTGATTCAGGGGACTTCAATCAAATAATCAAAGGGTTTTTTATAAAAAGGATGGGAACAGTGCAGATGAAAATTAAGCATTCTGAGCGGAAAATAGAATAACCAACCGCTCTCCAATCCGTTTTCAACCGTTTTTGAAGGGGTGTATGGATTTTTGTAAAATCAAACCAAGAAAAGTGTAAAGTGGCAATCAGACTGCCGGAGAAAAGAATAGAAAAATGTATAGACGAGGTGAATTTTGGAATTGATTGCCGGGCGGAAAGCGAATATCCTTTATGGTAGCCGTTAAGTCCTCAATTTCCATTATCAAAGGCGCATCTCATGATTTCGATGGGTGTTAGGGAACGCGTGAATCCAAATTTACTGACGGTTCTTGAAAAAGCAAACCGCACTTTTAACCGTCCTTTGGCGCTTGAACCTTACCTTGGAAAGGTACATGTCGGTGTCGATCTGGGCACAGCCTACACGGTCATGGTCGTGCTCGATGATCAATTTCAACCGCTGGCCGGGCGGTATCAGTTTGCGCAGATTGTCCGGGATGGACTGGTGGTGGATTTCATCGGCGCTATACAGCTGGTCAAGAAAATGAAAACTGAACTGGAGGAACAACTCGGTTTTCCCCTCGTCAGCGCAGCCACGACCTACCCGCCCGGTGTTCCCATAGCAGAGGTGAAAGCCACCCGCAACGTCTTGATCGGGGCGGGACTGGAATGCAATGCGTTTGTGGATGAGCCCACTGCGGCAAATGCCCTGTTGCAGATTGAGAACGGCGCAGTGGTGGACATTGGCGGAGGTACAACCGGCATCGCCATCGTCGAGGATGGAAAAGTTGTTTACACGGCGGATGAACCGACCGGTGGCACGCACTTTACCCTGGTGATTTCAGGAGCCCTGAACCTGCCTTTTTTGGAGGCGGAAGCCTTCAAAACGAGGCTCGAAAATTGCCAAAAAGTCCATACCCTGGTTTATCCGGTCATGCAAAAAGTGGCTTCCATCATTCAGAAGCATATTTCGTCCTTTCATGTCCCTTGTATATACCTTGTTGGAGGAAGCAGTGGTCTGAGAGGTTTGGCGGAGGTGGTGGAGGAATTTACCGACGTGCCGACCTACACCCCTCCCTACCCGATGTTTGTAACCCCCATTGGGGTTGCGATGCACGATCTTTGAGAGAAGGTCGTTTTGTGTTATGATTTTTCAAGAAAAAAGCATTCAGGATGATTGAGTGATCAGGAGGTGTAAGTCAGGAACGTCATTATTGTAAAAGCCGAATAGCGACATTCTTCGGAATTGAGATGTGTTTGCGGCTCAGAAAGTTGAGTGTGACGCAAACCCAGGGTGAAGTCCGGTAACCATATTTTGAAAAGGAAAGCCGGCGCTGTCCCGCAACTGTGAATCCGAACAACCGTCAGGTCGTTCGGTAAGCCAGGTCCCCTGCATCATCCGATGGCGCAATTCGTTCCTCGCGGAAGGAGCAGCCTGATGAAGGATGCTCCTTTTTGTTACGGAGGTGAGGAATGACCCACCAGATTATCAAAACGCATAACCATAATATTAAAAATTTTGTGGATATTCACATCCTGCAAAGAATTCAGGATACTTTTGCGAAGGCAATGGGGGTTGCGGCTGTTACGGTGGATCGTTCGGGCACGCCCATTACCGAAACCAGCAACTTTTGCCGCTTATGTTTGATGATTCGTTCCACGCCGGCCGGACTGGCGCGCTGCCAGTGGTGCGATGCCGAAGGCGGACGGAAAGCCAATCAACTGCGTCGGCCATACGCTTACCTTTGTGCAGGGGGCCTGCTGGATGCGGCGGCGCCGATCATCATTGACGGTGAATATCTGGGTTCAATCCTGTGCGGGCAGGTTATCCCGGTGGATGAGCAGGAAGCCTTTCGCGAACGTATCGTTGAACGGAATATTCCCCTGGGGCTTGCCGGCAGCGAAATTGATCGGGCCGCCAGAGAAATTGTGCCTGTTCCGCGAGAGCGTTTTCATGCCGCGGTGGAGATGCTTTCCATTGTAGCCAATTATGTCATCGAAATGGGAGCCGCCAATCTGGCGAAAAGCCAGTTGTTAAAGGAAGCGCAAGAACGGGCCGCTTTGAAAGCCGCTTTGCAAGAGGCGCAACTGCGGGCATTGAAAGCCCAAATCAACCCCCACTTTCTTTTCAACTCGCTGACTTTGCTGGGTTTTACCGCATTGGAGGAAGGTGCGCATCGCACCGAAGAGATTGCATACAGTCTTAGTGATTTGCTTCGCTACAGCCTGCGGAATATTTCTACTACTGTCGAATTGGGCGAGGAAATTAAGATGATTGAACAGTACCTCGCCATCCAAAAAATCGGGTTTGGTGAGCGACTTGAAAAACGCATTGAAGTGGAAAGCGATTTGCTCCACTTTGAAGTTCCCTGCATGGTGCTTCAACCGCTGGTCGAAAATGCCGTGATTCATGGCGCTGAACCGCTCACCCGGACGGTTACAGTAGCCATTCGGGCTTACCGGCAGGGAGGATATGTTGTTTTGGATGTTTCAGATGATGGGGTGGGAATGCCGCAGGATATCGTTGAAGCAATCAATTCTCTGCGCTTTCCAAAGAAAAACTCGCTTGGTTTGCAAAATGTCCTTCAAAGATTGCTGGGTGAGTACGGCCCCGAATTTTCTGTGCAGGTAGAAGCCTATCCCGATCACGGTACCACCATTCGGCTGTTGATTCCCGCTCATGTCAGCCTTCCCGAAGACGGCGATGTAATTGCCGATTGGCCTCTCAACGCCGATCTTTTGAGTGGGATGGCTTCTGGTGTTGAAACCGTAAAAACCAGCCGGATTAATGAAACGGTGCATTGTGTGGATGAAACGAACCTGATTGATCTGGTGGAAGTGGATCATAAAAGTTACGAAGATCAGGAAATTCAATCCGAAGCGGTACGATAAAGGTTATGGCAGGAATACTCGTCGTTGATGATTTACCCGTGATCCGTTCCGGGATCATCCATATTTTAGAGAAAAACTTGCCGGAGCGTGGGCCGTTCTATCAGGCAGCGGATGGGCAATCGGCGGTGATGCAGGCGCGGGCATACCGGCCGGATATTATTTTTATGGACATCAAGATGCCCAATCAGAGCGGTTTACAGGCTATGTCGCAAATCAAAGCCGAATTGCCGGACAGCCGAATCGTCATCCTGACCGCCTACAACGAGTTCACCTACATTCAACGGGCTATTCAACAGGGCGCGCGGGATTATCTGCTCAAACCGGTGCGCCCGCAGCATCTGGTGGAAGTGGTCGAAAAGATTTATGCAGAAATCGTCCATGAACGCCGCCAGATGAAAACCATGGATATGGTCAAAGACTCGCTACAAAAGACCCTGCCGGTTGTGGAGGCCAATCTGATCGAAAATTTGATTCGCGGTACCCTGCCGGAAACCGAAACGGTGGAAGAAACGCTGGCCCTTTTGGGGAAACGGCTGCATCGGCCGGCGGTGATTCTGGCAAAGGTTGATCAGCTGGAAAATTTGCTTTCGGTTTATTCCTCTGCCGAACTACAAAAAATATATAACCGCATGGTGGATATCGTCCGTGAAACGATGCCGGAGCCGCAGCGGTCACTGGTGGGTTACAGCTACCCGGCAAGGATTGTGGCGATTGTATCCTGTGATCAAGCCCTTCAGTCGGTGGATCGTTTGTACGCCTTAAGCCAGCAGATCAGAGCCAAAATAGAAAAACAAATGCCTTTCACCGTAACCATCGGGTTAGGAAACGCCTATGCCGACTGGCATTCCATTCCATTGTCCTACGCTGAGGCGAGTTTAGCCCGCCGGACGCAAAGCCGCATTGCCAGTAACAAATCTTTGCATATTGACGATGTTTCTCGCCTGATGATTGATAAAAAGGGCGCCAGTTTCTACCGCGTGCAGCGTGAGCAGGAGTTGATCGAAGCCATCAAGCTGCACAATCTGCAACTGGCGCTGGATATTACCACCCAAATTGTTGAATATTTTATCGAACGCTTCAAAGATAGTGAAGATTTCATCAATGCGGTTAAAAATAACTGCTCGGAACTGGTTTCTTTGATTTCCTGGGCAGTGGTCGGGGTGGGATGTGAAGAACGGTCGGTGCTGGATGTGTTTCATCAGCAAATTGTATCGTTGAAGGGGCTGACCGAACTGGCCGACATCCGGGCCTGGACGGTCAACTCCCTGATGGAATTATTCCAGTTGGGCAGCCAGCAAACCCAGGTTCAGAGAGCGATTGATCAGGCCCTGGAATACATTCGCGAAAATTTCTCCCATACGGACCTTTCATTGAACAGCGTTGCGGAAGCCGTCAACCTCAGCCCATCTTATCTTGGCACACAATTCAAACGGCACACCGGTACTACCTATATCAACTTCTTGACAACCCTGAGGATTGAGGAGGCTAAACGACTGCTTCGTTCAACCGATTTGAGTATCAACTACATTGCTGAAAAGGTGGGGTATCCCAATGTAACCAATTTTTACCGCCACTTTCAGCGGCATGTGGGTATGACACCGGCAGCATTTCGGAAAAAAGAAATGGGGTAAGTTGACCGGAATGTCGAAGCCGCGGATGATTTTATAAACTTAAATCGTTGCCTCAGTTAGGGGCGGAACCTTTCTAAACCATCTGGTGTATTCATTACCCGCTTCCGCCTCTGCAAAAACCGCGCTGGCATTTTTTGGGGGATGTAGAGAGGCCATGACCTTACTTGCCCGCAAACGCCGCTTCAAATTCCTCTAAGATCTGGATAAATTCCTCCGGCAGACGCGATAATACAAATTCGACAATCTCGGCGGGGATGCGCCCGTAAAAAGCCCGGGCGATGCCGCCGGTGATGCAGGCGAGTGTATCGCTATCCCCGCCCAGCGAGATGGCTTTGCGGATGGCATCCTCATAATCCCGCGACTGAAAAAAGGCAATCAGCGCCGGTGGTACGCTGCCCTGACAGCTGATGTCAAATTTATAATGGGGACGGATTTCGTCCAGTTTTTGATCCAAATCATAGCCAAACCGTTGAGCAATTTCCCCGCGTATGAAAGTTTTGCTTTTGCCCTGCCTGGCAAGGTGTACTGCCAGGGCTACGGCCTGCGCGCCGCGAATGCCTTCGGGGTGATTGTGAGAAACCTCGGCAGACCTGGCCGCTTCTTTCAGCACGGTATCTACATCCTTGAAGGCAAGCCCAATTGGGCTGACCCGCATGGCTGATCCGTTGCCCCAACTGTTGTAGGGACGCACCTCATCTTCAAAGATCCAACGGCTGAATTGACCGCCGTAACCGGCGTGTGGAAACAAACGCCCAAAACGCTTCATCGCCTCGGCGTAATCCCGCTGGTGCAAAATGGCATCAGCAACGGCAATGGTCATGACTGTGTCATCGGTGAAGATGCAGGAGGGGTGGAATAGATTGAAGTCTTCGGTTTTGATGTGGTGATGTTCGTACACCGAGCCGATCACATCACCGGCTATGGCTCCTAACATGGTCTTTTCCTTATAATATGGTTGGTTTAAGTTGATTATAGCAAAGAAAGGCGGGGCAAAAGCGCGGGGAACTGAAAAGGATTTGGAACGACATCCAAATATGACTGCTGAAATTCTTTCTCAATCCCTTGCTTCGGGTATAATATTATTGCTTTCGTTCCCCACAGTTAACAAACCAATCCATTCCTCTCGGTGACCCGATGCCCGGATGCCAGGGCGTAAAGGCGGAAGTCTGGTGCGAGTCCAGCGCTGTGCCGCAACTGTAACCGGTTTTGAACCGGAAGCCAGAAAGCCTGCCGGGAGGTGCGCAAGCAGCGGTCGTGCTTCTCGAGCAAGAAGGCGCGGCTTTCCTCATCCACAGGAAGGGTAAAGGGGGAGGGGAGACGGCTTTCTGGCTCAATCCGCACGGATTGGGCTTTTTTAATTTGGAGAAGGAACGCCGGAGCAGTTGGGGATCCGTCTGACTGCGTGTAGTCAGTATCATCCACTTTCAAATTTCACCCGAGGAGAACTCCACCATGAACCTGAATCTGCCATCCATACCATCTTTCGGTCAAACGGCTGCCGAAGCCGCCCGCCACCGTCAAAACCGGCTGACCAAACCGACCGGTGCGCTCGGACGTCTGGAAACCCTGTCCATTCAACTGGCCAGCATCACCGGCCGCCCGCGCCCTCGTTTCAAAAATAAGGCGGTCATCCTGATGGCGGCCGATCACGGCGTTGCCAGTGAGGGAGTGAGTGCCTATCCGCCTGAGGTTACCGCCCAAATGGTGTTGAACTTCCAGCGCGGCGGGGCGGCCATCAATGTGCTGGCGCGGCAGGCCGGCGCGCAGGTGAGCGTGGTGGACATCGGCGTCAATTACGATTTCGACAACCTGCCCGGCATTGTGCACCGCAAGATCGCCCGCGGCACAGCCAATTTACGCCGCCAGCCGGCCATGACCCACGCCCAGGCCGAACAGGCCGTTCAAACCGGTCTGGAGGTCGTGGAGGATCACATTCGTGAGGGGGTGGATTTGATCGCCACCGGCGAAATGGGCATCGGCAACACCACCCCGGCGGCGGCCATTACGGCGGTGATGACCGGCAAACCGGTCGAGGCGGTCACCGGGCGCGGCACCGGCCTGGACGAGGTCGGTTTGGCGCGCAAAATCGAGGTGATTTCTGCGGCAATTGCCCTGCACCGCCCTGACCCAACCGATGCGCTGGATGTGCTTGCCAAAGTCGGCGGCTTTGAGATCGGCGGGCTGGCGGGGGTGATGATCGGCGCGGCAGCGCGGCGGGTGCCGGTGGTGGTGGACGGCTTCATCTCCGGCGCGGCTGCCCTGATTGCGGCCGGTCTGAAGCCGGAAATCAAACCTTACCTGATTGCCTCGCACCTTTCGCAGGAAATCGGTCACCGCGCGGTGTGGGAGGCATTGGGATTGCAGCCGCTGCTCGATCTTGACCTGCGGCTGGGAGAAGGCACGGGCGCGGTGCTCGCCTTTCACCTGATCGAAGCCGCCGTCCGCATCCTGGATGAGATGGCGACCTTCGACGAGGCCGGCGTCAGCGACCGCGCATGAACGACCTGCGAACGGCGATCAACTTTCTGACGGTCATCCTGTGGCGCGGACGGCCGGATCAACCGCCCGCGCCACTCGGAAAGGCGGCCGGCTGGTTTCCGCTGGTCGGCGGGGCGATTGGGCTGTTGAGCGCGCTGGCGTATGCCGGTTTGGCTGCCGTGCTGCCTCCCTTTCCGGCCGCCGTACTGGCGGCAGCGGTCTGGATCGGGTTGAGCGGCGGGCTGCACCTTGACGGGCTGGCGGATTGCTGCGACGGGATGCTGGCGGCAGTCTCCCGCGAGCGGCGTTTGGAGATTATGAAAGACCCGCGCTTAGGCACCTTCGGCGGGCTGGGGCTGGCGCTGGCCGTGCTGCTCAAAATCGGGCTGCTTGCCGGTCTTGCGCCTGCCGGCGCGCTGATGGCGCTGCCGCTGGCGGCTGCGCTGGGACGCTGGCTGCTGCTGCCTTCGGCTTTTCAGCCGTTGGCGCGGCCGGGCGGGATGGGGGCGGCGTTTGCGTCCTCGGTTAACCGTAATACGCTGCTGCTGGCGTCCCTGTGGCTGCTGCCGCTGGCTGCCCTCAACGGCTGGCGCGGGCTGGCCGGGCTGCTGCTGGCGCTGGCCGCCGCCGCGCTGATCTGGCGAACCGCAAGGCAGCGGTTGGGTGGTGTGACCGGGGATGTTTTCGGGCTGGTGGTTGAAACGGGCGAGTTGTGCGTCCTGCTGGTGTTCAACCTGCGCTGGCCGTTCTAAACCTTTGAAGGCAGGGATGACCCTTAAGAAACGCTTTTCCTTTCGGCTGGGAACTACTTCCTACATCCTGCCGGCGAATTTGCTGCCGAATGTTGAGTACCTTGCGCCGCTGGTGGAGGATGTGGAACTGGTACTGTTCGAGGTGGATGACGGCCCCAGCAACCTGCCAGATGCGGCGGAGCAGGCCGAACTGGCGCGGCTGGCGGCGCGGTTTGACCTGACCTACACCGTCCACCTGCCGCTGGATTTACGCCTTGCGGCGGATTATTCAGATGGGCATGTTTCCATGGTAAAAGCCCGGCGGGTGATCGAGCATACCCGCGCCCTCAACCCGTTTGCCTATGTTCTTCATCTGGACGGACGCGAAGCCCGCGATGGGGCGATAGATACTGCCGTGTGGGAAAGGCAGGCGGTTCGTGCTTTGCAGATTGTGACGGGCTGGGTGGGGGATGCCGCGCGGCTGTGTGTTGAAAATCTGGATCACTACCCGCCGGACTTCTGGGATGGGGTGCTGGCACAGGCTGCCGGAATCAGCCGCTGCGTGGATGTGGGCCATTTATGGCTGGAGGGGCATGATCCGCTGCCGTTCTTGTGTTCCCACCTCATCCGGGTGCGGGTGATTCACCTGCACGGGGTGGCAGAGCGTGACCACTCCTCGCTGGGTCATGCTCCGCCGCAAGCGCTCAAAGCCGTGCTGCTGTATCTGATCGAGCAGCAGTACCGCGGTGTGGTGACGATTGAGGTGTTCAGTGATGAGGATTTGACGACTTCTCTGGCTGCCATTCAGGGCGCGCTGGGGATGGAATAAGGAGGAGGGCATGGGTAAACGAATGACCTTGATTTTGGGCGGGGCGCGCAGCGGTAAATCGGCGTATGCCGAGGCTTACGGGCGGCAGCACGGCGGGGCGGTGCTGTTTGTTGCCACGGCGCAGGCGGGAGATGAGGAGATGAAACTGCGCATAGCCAAACACCAGCAAAGCCGCCCCAGCCACTGGATCACCCTGGAAGCACCGCTGCGGGTCGGACAGGCCGTCCGCGCTGCGCCGCTTACCCCGCTGGTGCTGGTGGACTGCCTGACCCTGCTGGCGAGCAATTTGCTGCTCAGCCTGAACGAACCGCAGCAGGAAAGCGACTACCACCGCGCGCTTGAAGTGGAGCTGGATGAATTGCTGGCAGCCTACCGCGCCCACCCGGGTGAGTGGTTGATCGTTTCCAACGAGGTGGGCATGGGGCTGGTGCCGCCCTACCCGCTGGGGCGTCTGTTTCGCGACGGGCTGGGCTGGCTCAACCAGCGCCTGGCGGCGCAAGCCGACCGCGTCCTGCTGCTGGTGGCGGGCATCCCGCTGGCGGTGAAGGGGGAGTGAAGCATATTGGATGTCATTCAGATACGGGTGTGTTGTATAATAAATTTTGTGAGCAGTGTTTTCTCGAACTTATCTCCAGAAAAACTGGCACAATATCGGGCCAGCGCTGAAGCGCGCCAGCGCAGCCGGATAGACAAGATAAAGCCGCGGGTTGTAAGGGGATGGGAGGTGGCACGACGGGCAGCGCGTTTGTTGCGTGAACAGTTCCATGTAACCAGAGTAGTTGTTTTTGGCTCACTGGTGCATGAAATCTCTTTCCACGAATGGTCGGATATTGACCTGGCTGTGTGGGGCTTATCCCCTGAGCAGACTTTCCGCGCCATGGGGGCGGTAATGGAATTGGATGCGACGTTTGAAATCAATCTGGTGGATGTCAATGTTTGCCCAGCCTCATTGTTGGAGGTTATTGAGCGGGAGGGGCAAGATATCTGATCGAGGCTAATACTACCCATTTTGGACAGGTACGAGAAGAATTGCTGGCATTTGCGGGATTTCTGGAAGAAGTGGGGCGGGATTAAGGGCATTTTTAAATTTAGATCACCCGTGGCGCAATGCACAAGCACCCCTTACCATCCTCAGTTTGACGGTAAAGTTGCGTGGGTTGCGGTTCTATGATATTCTTTGAACAGGCAACAGCATATTTCCGTGCTTAAACCATAAAAATCATAAACATGCGGTCCAATCTGCATTACCCGGTAACATCCCGCCCGACCATCGGCGTTTTGGCCGGCTGGCAATTTTACCGTACTGCCACAAACCTGAGCTACCTGCTGCCCATCTACCGCGGGATGAGCCGCGCCGCGCAGAAATTGAATTGCAATTTACTGCTGGCCTGCGGGATTGGCCCTTCGGCCAGCCCCAGCGATCCCTACCGCCCGGCCTGGCCGGTAGCCGCCAACGATCAGGATTTTGTGCCGGTCGGTCCTTGGAATACCCACGGGCTGATTGTGGCGGCCCCCCTCCATTCTCCCGAACGCGCCGAATACATCCAGCAGCTGCGGGCTGCCGGTTTGCCGGTGTTGTTCATCGGTTCCGGAGAACCCGGCCCTACTATCATGGCAAATAACACCGCCGGAATCATGGCGGCTGTACAGCATCTGGTAGGGCACGGACGCCGGCGAATTGCCTTTGTGGCCGGTTCGCCGGACGATTTACGGGGCGATTCGGGCCGGCGGTTACAAACCTTTCGGGATGCCTGCGCTCAGTTCGATCTGGCGCTCGACGAGCGGCTGATTGTCTACGGCCGGCATGTATATGACGGCGGGTTTGCCGCCGCACAGCAAATTTTTGCCAGCCGGGTTGACTTTGACGCGCTGATCGCCAGCAACGATGAGTCGGCCATCGGTGCGATGGATGCCCTGAAACAGGCCGGCCTGCGCATCCCCGAAGATGTGGCCGTGATTGGCTTTGACAACCGGCTGGAAGGGGCGGTGCAGCAGCCCGCGCTGATCAGCGTGCACGTGCCGCTGTTCAACATGGGCTATCAGGCCATGGAGCAGATGTGGCAGCACCTGAGCCTGGGCGTGCCTTTGCCGGATTCAATTGAGGCGGATGCACATCTGGTCATTCGACAGTCCTGCGGCTGCGGAAAAACCACAGCCGGGCAGGTTTCACTCAATGCGGCGCAACCCCTGTTTCGGCAAATTGCCGAACAAATTCAAAAACAGGTCTTCGATCTGTCCGAAGAAGAAACCCTGGCGCTGTGCCGCAATTTGAGCGAGGCCTTTGAAACCAGTCTTGAAAGCGGCGATCCGCTGGCTTTTCGAACGGCATTGAAAGAGGTTTTGCAGCGAACCGTAAAAAGTCAGGATGGCGCTCACATCTGGCAGGATGCCATCACCCTGCTTGGGCAAAGCCTGAAAGAACGCAGCGATCCATCCTTGGGTTAGCTGCTTTTGGATGAAGCGCGGGTATCTGTCAGCGACCAGATGCAGCAACAATACCGCCTGTATGTGCTCAATGAGCGCTGGACATCCAGCCGGTTAAGCCTGCTCACTGCCCGCCTGCATACCGCTCTGGATGAGAAGCAAATTTACGATGTGCTGGCGCGCTACCCGCCCGATCTGGGTATCCAGCTGGCGCTGGTAATCACCTTCGAGGCTGAAGGTGACGATCCGTATGCGTGGAGCAATCTGCGCGATGCCCTCAACCCGCAGGCAGCGCTGCGCCGTTTTCGCAGTCAGGATTTTCCGCCGGAAGGGTTGTTTCCTGAAAACCGCCCGTTTCAACTGACCCTGATCCCGCTAACCGACCCAACCGGGCAAATTGGCATCATGGTGTTTGATACCGCCCATCTCAATCTGTACGGTGCGATTGTGCAGCAGTTGAGTGGAGCGCTGAATACTGCCCGCCTTTACCGTCAGGCTACCGAAGCGCGGCGGGCAGCCGAGGAAGCCAACCGGCTGAAAAGCCGCTTTCTTTCCACCATCAGCCATGAACTGCGCGCGCCGCTGAACCTGATTGTGGGGCTGAGCGGTTTGATTCTGGAAGAAAGCGAAGAGCAAACCGCCATGCTGCCCGAAACCATCCGCCGCGATATTGAGCGGGTTCACGCCTATGCCCAGTATCTGGGCGTTTTGATCGGGGATGTGATTGATCTGGCTTCCAGCGGGGCCGGTCAGCTGCGCTTGCAGTACGAGGCGGTAAATCTGGGGGAAACCTTGCGCGTGGTTGCCGAAAGCGGAAGGCAACTGGCTCAGGATAAGGGGGTGTCCTGGCAGGCTGACCTGCCCGACTCCGGCCCGTGGGTATGGGGCGACCGAATCCGCCTGCGGCAGGTGGCGCTCAATCTGGTCAACAATGCCATCAAGTTCACGCCGCCGGGAGGAACCGTGAACCTGTCGCTTTTATCTCAGGGTGGGCAGATCATCCTGAAAGTGCGCGATACCGGCATTGGCATACGGCCGGAGGAACAGACAAAAATCTTCGAAGCTTTCTACCGTTCTGAGCGCAGTGTGGTGGGCGGGTATCCCGGCCTGGGGCTGGGGCTTTCTATTTGTAAAACGCTGGTGGAAATGCACGGCGGGAAGATCGAAGTGATTTCCAGCGGAGTTACCGGCGAGGGCACCACCTTTCAGGTCAAATTGCCGGAAATTCCCCCACCGGAAGAACAGATGCTGCCGGCGCCCCAAACCATTGGGGCTGAAAAGACCATTTTACTGCTCTTTGAGGTGCCGGAAGACCGTCAGCGTCTGGCGGACCGGCTGCAGCAGCAGGGGGTGCGCCTGATTCAGTTCCCGCTTGAGCAGACCAGCGGGTGGCAGGCGCAACTGGTGCTCAACCCGCCGGATGCCATTGTGCTGGACATCAAAGACGAATCGGGAATGGCCTGGCGGGCGATGAAGATGATCAAAAGTCTGCCTTCGGCGCAGGAAATACCGGTGATGTTTTACAACACCTCGCCGCAGGGTGAGGCGCTGCTCAATCTGGATTACCTGACCAAACCCATTGAACCGGAAATGCTGGTACGCGCCATAGATCAGCATGTGGCGCTTTCGGATTTGCCCCCGCAGGCTGTGCGCACCTTTCTGGTGGTAGATGACGATGTGGCGGCGCTGGAAATGCACACCCGCATGATTCGGCTGCATTCGCCTACCAACCGGGTGCTGGTAGCGCAGAATGGACGCGAAGCGCTCAATATCCTCCTGAGGGAAAAAGTGGATCTGGTACTGCTGGATCTGCAAATGCCCGAAATGGACGGCTTTGCCGTGTTGCAGGCCATGCGCGAAGCGCGCTGGGCGCACAACATACCGGTGATTGTGATTACCGGTAAAGATTTGACCGAAGATGATCTGGCGCGCCTGAACGAAGGTGTTTCGGTGGTATTGCAAAAAGGGTTGTTTGCAACCGATGAAACTATTGCCCACATAGGCGCCGCCCTGGAACGCAAACGCCGCCTGAGTCTGGATGCGCAACGGCTGGTGCGGCAGGCCATGTTGTTCATTCATGAAAACTATGCCGAACCCATCACCCGCAGTGATATTGCCCAACACATCAACATCGCCGAAGATTACCTGACCTTCTGCTTTCGGCAGGAATTAGGCACTACGCCCATCAAATATTTGCAGCGTTACCGAATTCATCAGGCAAAAAAGCTGCTGAAGGAGAGCAGCCTGAGTGTGACCGAGATTGCAATGCAGGTTGGCTTTGGAGACAGCGGTTATTTCAGCCGAGTCTTTCACCGCGAAACCGGCCTCTCACCGGAAGCCTACCGGCGTGCCTGAATAATTCCGGTTGGGCGATAGCCAATACCGCAGAGCGCCAGCCGACCCCTCAACTTCCCCCTCTCGTTTCTATGTTTTATCCAACCGAATCACGCTTTTCTCCATGCCGGAGGCAATCGGTTTTCCTACAATGGAGAAAGGTGATGTCCGTTACCCTATCAATCCCCACCTCATATTCAAAATTCCTAAAAAGGAGAAAGAGACGATGTCCAAAAAAGTGTTTCTGTTGATAAGCCTGATGGTGATTTTTGCTACCATTCTGGCTGCCTGTGGCACACCGGCTACTCCCACCGCGGATAGTTCGCAGCCACAAAGCCCCACGGTTGCCGGCGAACAACCCGCCAAAAAGGTTACTTTGCGCGTGCTGGTTCACCAAAACCCGCCGATGGTGGAATTCATGGAAGCGTTCAATAAACAATTCCAGGACCGCTACCCCAACATCACAGTGGATATGTCCGTGGTCAACGCCAATGACCTCAGCACCGTTTCACAAACCCGCTTTTCGGCAAATGACATTGATGTGCTGGATATTTTTGGTTTTGCCAACGGCGCCCAGCCGTACATGAAGCAGGTGGACCCGCCCAACTGGCAGCAGCTGATCGAAGCCGGTCTGCTGATGGACCTGACCGGTCAGGATTTCCTCCAGTACTACGATACCCCCACCATTAACGATGCCGGTTCCTACAACGGCAAAGTCTATGCTGTCAACCTGGGACGTGTGATTTACAGCGGCATTTACTACAACAAGGCCCTCTTCGAACAATACAATGTCAAAGTTCCCACCACCTGGCCGGAACTGGTCGCCGCATGTGAAACCTTCAAGGGCGCCGGTATTCCCTGCATGACCGCCGGTGGTAAAGACGGCTGGCCGATCTTCGTGGGTGCCTATGGCTTGATTGGGTCAATTTACCCCGATCAGGAAGCGCTGGTCGAAGGATTGTGGACCGGTAAGATCAAGTGGAACGACGAAAAATCGCTGGAAATGTGGCGCAAGATGCAGGTTTATGCCCGTGACATGATGGAAGAAGGCGCCAGCGGTATCGCCGGCGATGCTGCGCCCGGCCGCTTTGCCTCCGGCGCGGTGGCCATGTTCCCCGGTGGTAGCTGGTATGCTCCTGCCATCGAAGCCGCTCAGCCCGATTTCGATTGGGGCTACATCCCCTTCCCCGGTTCCGACAACCCCGAAGACAACAAGTACTGGTTCGGCAAATACGATCAGGGTTGGGCAATTGCCAATAACACCCTCAACAAAGAAGCCGCCCTGCTGTACCTGAAAGAGTTTTCTGAACCCGCCAATTACCAGGCATTTGTGGATGCAGTTGGTTTCATCCCCACCCAGCCGACTGCCAAACTCAACACCAAAATTGGCGCCGAAATTGCTCCTTACCTCGCTAACTTCCGGGTTGGTTACGAACAGTACTGGGTTGCCCCCAAGGGCGCCGGTCAGTATGCCAATCCATGGGCTTCGTACTTCAAACCGTTTGGCACCTTCGATGACCCCGTAGAACTGGCCAATAAGGTTCAGGAAGACCTGCAAGCCGGACTGGATGCCGTGAAGTAAAACTTTACCAAGAAGGCTGGGCTTCCTGCTCCGGCGGGAAGCCCAGCTCCTTTCACAGAAAGGAATGGGTGATCGCATGTCTTACCATTTTGGCCGCGGCTGGTCGAAGTTGACACCGTATCTTCTGCTTTTACCCGGATTATTCTTCTACTTTCTGATATCGCTCGGCCCTTCCATCGCAACCGGATTTTTTTCCTTCACCGATGCCACCGGTATCAAAGGCGCGCCGATCCGCTGGATTGGGTTGGATAACTACCGCGAATTTTTGTTCATGGGACGCGCCTCGCTGGATAATCTGGATGCGCTCAAACGAACCCTGATATTCAGTTTCGTGGTCACCACCGTCCAGTTCACGCTGGGATTGATTGTGGCTTTGATTGTCAATCAAAAGCTCAAATTTACCAACATCTTCCGCACCATTTACTTTATGCCGGTCATCCTTGGGGTGGTCATTCAGGGTCTGATGTGGTCGCTGTTTCTCTACCCGCTGGGCGGCCCTGTGGCGAAATTTCTGGCATTGTTCGGCATGCGCTCGGAGTTTTTGGGCGGTCAGCCTACCGAAGCGTTTGCATGGGTCATCTTTGTGCAAATTTGGGCGAATCTGGGCATCACCATGATGATTTTCATCGCCGGTTTGCAAACCATCCCCAGTGAATTGTATGAAGCGGCACGGATTGACGGGGCAAACACCTGGCAGGTTTTTAAAAACGTAACCTGGCCGCTGCTCACCCCCAGTGTAAATACCAATCTGTTGCTGAATGCGATTGGCAGTTTGCAGGCCTGGCAGCTGTTCCTTGTTCTGGTGGGGTATCGCAACGGCACGCAGGTGCTCGGTTATCTCATCTACGCTACCGGCTTTGGTCAAACCTCGGGCAGTGTTACCACCAGTTTCCGGCAGGGCTATGCTGCCGCGGCTTCCATTGTCTTGTTCCTGCTGGTGCTGGTCATTGGTCTGACGCTTCAAACTTTTCTGCAGCGCAGAGAAAAGAGGATATTAGGATGAGCGCTCAAACAGCCGGAAAATTTGTCTCCCGAAGAATTCGTTGGGATGTGATTGGTTCCTATCTGGTGATGATTTTCTTTGCTTTGCTTTATATTGGGCCAATCCTGATGCTGGTGAATACCTCCCTGAAAACGATGCCCTCTTTCATGAAGGACGCCACATCGCTGGCAACCGAACTGCATTTTGAAAACTTCCGCGAAGCGTGGGTAAAAGCCAATTTTCCCCAATATCTGCTGAATTCGATTATTTACACCGTTTCGGCGACCACCATTTACATACTCACTGCCGTTTTTGTGGCTTTTCCAATTGCGCGCGGCTATGTCAAATACTCGGGTGTCATTTTGACGTTGTTTGTCATTGCCCTCTTTCTGCCTCCCGCGCTCATCCCGCAATTCCAGCTGATTCTGAATTTGGGGCTGTATAACAACCCGATTGGTTACATCATGTTGTTCCTGGTCAATCCAATTGGGATTGTGATCCTCGTCAATTACATCAAAACCATTCCAAAAGAGCTGGATGAGGCTGCCGCGATTGACGGCTGCGGCTATGCCCGCTTTGTCTGGTCAATTGTATTGCCGCTCATCCGCCCGGCCATTGCCACCGTAATCGTTCTGCACGCCATTGGCATCTGGAATGAACTGATTGCCCCAACCATTTACCTGACCAGCAAGCAGTACTACCCCATCACCCGCGGTTTGATCGTCTTCCAGGGTGTGTATGGCAGCAACTGGCCAACCCTCGCTGCTGCGGTATTACTGCTGACTCTGCCCATGCTGGTTTTGTTCCTGTTCCTGCAGCGTTATATTGTCTCCGGTTTGACGGCCGGTTCGGTCAAAGGATAGACCTCTAGAGGAAATGGTCATGAATCGCACCCATTCTATTTTCACCGCACTGCTTTGCCTGTTGCTGGTGGTGAGCAGCACCGGCTGCGCGCCAGCCGCACCCCCCACTCCGGCTCCCACACCCATTCCGACCCTGGAAGGCTGGACGCTGACCTGGCATGATGAGTTTGACGGCGAGCAGATTGACCGCACCAACTGGACCTACGATATTGGCGGGCACGGCTGGGGCAATGGTGAAATGCAGTACTACACCGACCGCCCGGAAAATGCCCGCCTCGAGAACGGCTTTCTGGTAATTGAGGCGCGTCAGGAAAAGTACGGCGGTTCTTATTACACCTCAGCCCGTTTGAAAAGCGAAGGTTTGCGTGAATTTCAGTACGGGCGGCTGGAAGCCCGTCTGAAAGTGCCGGAAGGCAAGGGTTTTTGGCCGGCTTTCTGGATGCTGGGTTCGAATTTTAAACAGGTGGGCTGGCCGGATTGCGGTGAAATTGACATCATGGAATATCTTGGCAAAGAACCCGACCTCATTTTGGGGACGCTGCACGGCCCCGGGTATTCCGGCGCGTTGGGCATCAGCAAATGGAACCGTCAAACCTACAACATTGCCGATGACTTCCACACCTTTGCCATCGAGTGGGATGAAAATCAAATCACCTGGTTCTACGATGGTGAAGCCTACCACACCGTTACGCGGGAGGATGTGGGCAGCCGCCCGTGGGTATTCGATCAGCCGTTTTTCTTCATCATCAACCTGGCAGTTGGCGGCACCCTGGGCGGCATGGTCAGCCCTCAAACAGTTTTCCCGGCACAATATCTGGTGGATTACGTGAGAGTTTATGAAAAACAGCCCTGAAATACTCTTCTTTGACGATTTCACCGCTGCCCATCTCAATCGGGATGTCTGGAATGTAGAAGTTACGGGAAAAATTTACAACAATGAGCAGCAGGCTTATATTGATTCGCCCGAAACCGTCTATATTTCGCATAGCGAAGAGGACTGCAACGGTGCACTGGTTTTGCAGGCTCACTACCGCCCCGGTTTTCGCAATCCACAAGGCGCGCAATTCGATTTTGTTTCCGGACGGGTGCACACCCGCGGCAAATTCACTTTTCGCTATGGGCGGGTTTCGGCCCGCTTGAAGATCCCGGCGGTTAGCGGGGTCTGGCCGGCATTTTGGGTGCTGGGCAATGGGGGGGAGTGGCCGGCCTACGGCGAAATTGACATCATGGAGGCGGTGGGCGAGCCGGACTGGGTCAGTGCAGCCGCTCACGGTCCGAATTACTCCGGTGAGGCCGGTCTGGTCAATAAAAAGTATTTTCAGCCGCCGGATAGCATTGCCGAATGGCACATCTACACCGCCGAGTGTACGCCAGAGAAGTTGTTGTTTTTTGTGGATGATGAGCTGATTTATCGAATCACCCGCCCAATGGTTACCTTTTTCGGGCCGTGGGTATTTAACAGCGAAAAATTCCTGATCCTCAACCTTGCTCTGGGTGGTACCTATCCCTATAAAACCAACGGCATCCATCAACCCTATTATGGATTGCCCTCCCCTGCCGTACAGGAAATTCAAAATAACCACGTGCGCTTTCTGGTGGATTGGGTCAAAATAACCACCCTTTGAGCGCAGGATGGAGAATCTGCCATGCTGACTTCCAAACATGTCCCCACCTATCTTGGAGAAACCCTGCTTGCGCCTCCGCCGCTTGAACCTATCGGGGGATATGTGACGATGCTGGGTGAAATGTATTACAAAATTCAGCATTATGATGCCATGCCGCCCTTTTTTATGAGCATCGTCAGCGGCGCTGACCACTGGTTGTTTATTGCTTCGACCGGCGGTCTCACTGCCGGACGTGTCAACGCCGACAATGCCTTGTTCCCCTATTACACCGAGGATAAAATCACCGAAAACAGCGAAAACACCGGCGCAAAGACCATCATCCGGGTGACACGAGGGGCACAAACCTGGCTTTGGGAGCCGTTTTCCATTCGTCAGCAGGGGCAGTACCATGTCGAGCGCAACCTGTACAAGAACATTCCCGGCACAGCGTTGGTTTTTGAGGAAATCAACCACTCGCTGGAACTGGTATTTCGCTATGCCTGGCGCACCAGCGACCGGTTCGGTTTTGTCAAAACGGCCTGGCTGCGCAACACCAGCCAGTTGAAAAATCCTTGTGAGGTGGAGCTGCTGGATGGTTTGCAAAACATCCTCCCGGCAAATATCAACGCTACGACACAAAATGTGTTCAGCTGCCTGCTGGATGCCTACAAGCGCAGTGAACTGGACGAAGAAACCGGTCTGGGACTTTTTTACCTGAATTCTCGCCTGACCGATCTGGCCGAACCCAGCGAGTCGCTTTCGGCAAACAGCGTCTTTCAGGTAGGACTTCAACCGCTTGGCACACTGCTCTCATCGCAACAGCTGGATGCTTTTCGCTTTGGCGGCCGGGTTGAAACCGAAGAGGAAGTGCGCGGTAGACGCGGGGCGTACTTCATCTACACAAAACTGCATCTGGAAGCCGCCGAAGAGGCGAGCTGGTATCTGGTTGCCGATGTAAATCAGAATCACGTTTCTCTGGCTCTCCTACGGGATTTTCTCAAAACTCCGCTGGATACCCAGAAAGAGGCGATCGAACAGGACATTGATTACAGCACATTCAACCTGCAAAAAATCGTTGCCAGCGCAGACGGCTTGCAGGTTTCCGAAAACGTGCTTGCCAGCGCGCACCACTTTTCCAATGTGCTTTTCAACATTATGCGGGGCGGCGTATTTGCCCGCTCGTACTGGATTGAGAAAGACGACCTGCTCGATTATGTGCGCACGCATCAGCGTGACCTGCCGAAAACCCATGCGGAATTTTTTGCCGCCCTGCCGGAGAAAATTCACCTTGCCGGGCTGCGCAAACATGCCGCCAGCCTGGACTCGCCCGATCTGCGCCGCCTGCTGAATACCTATTTGCCGCTGACCTTCAGCCGCCGGCACGGCGACCCCAGCCGCCCGTGGAATCGCTTTTCCATCAACATCAAAAAAGCGGACGGCTCTCAACGGCTGGATTACGAGGGCAACTGGCGCGATATTTTCCAGAACTGGGAAGCGCTGGCGTATTCCTTCCCGCAGTACATTGATGGTATGCTGGATACCTTTCTGTGCGCCACGACCGCCGATGGTTACAATCCCTACCGCATTACCCGCGCCGGGCTGGATTGGGAAGTGCCGGAAGAGGGCAACCCGTGGGCCAACATCGGCTACTGGAGTGATCATCAGATCATTTATTTGCAAAAATTGATGGAAGCCAGCCAGCGTTTTCATCCCGGGGCCTTGCGCGAACGGCTCAATCAACCGCTGCTGAGTTATGCCCATGTTCCCTATCGCATCAAATCCTATGCCGAGTTGCAAATAGACCCGTACAACACCATTATCTTCGACCACGATCTTCATCAGCGCATCGAAGCACAGGTGCTTCAGCACGGCAGTGACGCGCGCCTGCTGAGGGATGCCAGCGGCAGGGTGGTGCATGCCTCGCTGACCGAAAAACTGCTCACTTTGCTGCTGGCAAAACTGGTCAATTTTGTCCCTGAAGGCGGCATCTGGATGAATACCCAGCGCCCGGAATGGAACGATGCCAACAACGCACTGGTGGGACGCGGCCTTTCGGTGGTGACGCTGGGTTACCTGCGCCGTTTCCTCGCATTTTTCCGTCAATTGATTCAAGATGAAGCCGGTGAATTTACCCTGCACAGTGAAGTAGCCGACTTGCTTGAAAAAATCGCCGAAATTCTGCGGCAATTCCACCCCCTTTTGAGAGGGACATTTAGCGACGGTCAGCGCCGCGCCATGATGGACGCCCTCGGCGAAGCCGGCAGCCAATACCGCCAGAATCTCTATGCCAACGGCTTGAGCGGCAGGATGGACAATTTGACCGCCGATGAATTGCGTGCTTTCCTGAGTATGGCGCAGGAGTATGTGGAGCACAGCCTGCGCGCCAACCGGCGTGCGGATGCACTCTATCATTCCTACAACCTGCTGCGGCTTGAGCCGGGAATCGCTCAGATTGACCGTTTATACGAAATGCTGGAAGGGCAGGTGGCGATTCTATCTTCCGGGCTGCTCAGCGGGGAGGAGTCGCTGGCCCTGCTGCGCAGTTTACGGAACAGTTCACTCTACCGCGCCGATCAGCACACCTACATTCTTTATCCCGACCGGGTGCTGCCATCCTTCCTGCAGAAGAATACCATTTTGCCCGAACAGGTCAGCCATTTGAAATTGCCGGCCATTCTGGTGCGGGATCAGGATAATTCTCTCTTCACGCAGGATATTCACGGTACCTTTCACTTCGCCAGCGGCCTGCGGAATGTCAAAGATGTGCGTACTGCGCTGGTTGCGCTCAAAAGGCAGCCGGCCTATGCTGCGTTGGTTGAAGCGGAAAGCCAGGCTATCCAGGATCTGTTTGAAAGCGTCTTCCGGCATGCTGAATTTACCGGACGTTCGGGCACTTTCTTTGCCTACGAGGGGCTGGGCAGCGTGTACTGGCACATGGTATCCAAACTGTTGCTGGCCGTGCAGGAAACCGTCCTGAGATTTCAGAATGAGGCGGTGGGTGAGGCACTGCGCTCGATTTACAGGGATGTCCGCGCCGGGTTGGGATACCAGAAATCACCCGCCGAATACGGCGCATTCCCAACCGATCCTTATTCCCATACCCCCAAAGGTAACGGAGCGCGCCAACCCGGTATGACCGGCATGGTCAAGGAGGAAATTCTCACCCGTCAGGCGGAGGTCGGCCTTCAATTCAACGAAGGGCGGTTGGAGTTCAACCCCTACCTGCTGGATGCCGGTGAATTGCTTACTGCGCCGAGAAACTTCACCTATCTGGATGTTTTTGGTGAACAGCAAACACTGTATCTACCGGCCGGTTCGCTGACCTGTTTTGTCTGCCAGACCCCCGTTACGGTGCAGTTCGGCAAACGGGATGAGATTGAAATTCACTATGCCGATGAAACCTGCCGAACGCTGAGCTGCTGCCGCCTGGATGAAGAAACCAGCCGTCAGATCTTCTGGCGGGATGGTGAGATCAAACATATTGTGGTGAGCTTTGCCCATAATAACAAAACTGCAGGTGAAGAACGATAAGTACAAAGAAAAATTGGTAACCTAGAAAAAAACAGCCACCCAGGGTGAATTTTGCTATAATTTAATCTGGAAGCAGTTTATATCTATGCCTACTGTTTTGCTGATTGGTTCCTACCGTTTCTTTTTCGTTTCTCTGGATTACGGCGAACCGCCTCACATCCATATACAACGGGAAAAGTTTGTTGCCAAGTTTTGGCTGGATCCAGTTCAACTAGAAAAATCCGGTGGTTTTAAGGCGCAGGAACTTAATCAAATTGCCAAGCTTGTACAGGAACACCAATCCTATTTACTGGAGCGCTGGTATGAATACTTTGGTCGGTGAAATAGAAAGGGCGCGCGCCCAGGCTGTAAAGGTGACTGATGACATGCTCACCATCGAACTGATTGATGGACGGATCATCAGCGTCCCCCTGACGTGGTATCCCCGTTTGTGGTATGGAACTCCGAGCGAACGCGCTCATTTTGAGATTATTGGTGATGGGGAATATATTCACTGGCCAGAACTGGATGAGGATTTGAGCGTCAGTGGTATGCTGGCTGGTCGCCGTTCCATGGAAAACCCCGAATCGCTTAAGAAGTGGCTGGCCGAGCGCCAGAAATGAGGCCGCTGGTCTTGAGAATGGACAGCTTACAAACGCAGGGGAAGGGTTAGAATGTGACCGTCAGCCCGCCGTCCACCACAATCACCTGACCGGTGATGTAGGTGGCGTCCGGGCCGGCGAGAAAGTAAGCCACACCGGCTATTTCTTCCGGCCGGCCGGCGCGGCGCAGGGGCAGGTGATGCCCTTCGACATAGTTGCGCCGGAACCATTCACTTTCCAGCTCATTCACGCCGTTGACCACGCTCATCGGCGTATCCACAAAGCCCGGTGCAATGGCGTTGACCAGAATTTCGCGTTCAGCCAGTTCCAGCGCGAGAGCGCGGCATAACTGATTGATGGCGGCTTTGGCCATACTGTATGCGCTGGCGCCGCGCTCGGCGCGTTCGCCGTGAATGGAGGTGATGTGGATGATGCGCCCGCCATCGGTCATGAAAGCGACTGCCAGCCGCGAAAGGCGCAGTGCGCCGTTGACCATCGTGTCAAAAGAAGCGCGCCATTCCTCCAGCGGGTCGGTCATCAGATCGGCGGTTTGAAACACCCCAGCGCAGTTGACCAGCGCATCCAGGCGTCCCCAGTATTGGAGAGCGGATTCCAGCCGTTGGGCGGTATCAGCCTGGGCGTAATCACCGGCGCAGATAAAATGATCGCCCGGCGGCAGTTCTGCAAGCAGGCGGTTGAGCAGCGCTTCACGGCGTGCCACCAGTCCAACGTTCCAGCCCTCGCGCGCAAAGCGCAGCGCGGTTGCCCGGCCAATTCCGGAGGATGCTCCACTGATCAGAACATTTTGTGTCATAGGTTGCCTTTGAGGAGGATAAAAAAACAGAAACTTATCAAAAGTTGAATTCGCGGCCGATCGTTTTCTCATGAACCTGAGAATTTTTGGCAATACCTGCACCTGCCTGAAAAACGCCCCGATGATTTTGGGAGGGGGGTAAATGCCTTGCCATTCAGGTTTTAAACTGATTCGGAACTTACGTAATTATACCTTTGGTATAAGGTTTCCCAGCAAGATTCAGTTAGTTGCCGTGGCAGGTGCTTACGCCAAACTCCATCTGCCTTCCGCATTTTCAACCAAGCCGTTGATCGAGTGCGGGTAGATTCCTCCTGCACAGGAGAGGTTCGCTGCGTCAAACTGGATTTTTACTCTCCCGGCCGGTGATACAGTTTGAAGGTGCCTGTTTCAACGACGCCCTCACCACTCAATTCTTTGATCCATTCCTTTTTTGCAAAGTACTCACCGCCAAGGATTTCCCAATCGGTGGCAGTATAGCCACCTCCGGCATTCACGGGCAAATTCATTCCACCCCCAAAGGTCAGTTGTTCTAATAATTCGGCAGGCGGAACAGAAATGCCACTATCCATGTCACCTAATTCTTCAAAATGGGTGACGAGATAAATACCCCACCATAGCGGGCTGGGAGGAAAAGTGTATGTAACATCTGGCGGGCCCGGACAGGTAATCGTAAAAGATTCAGTAGTGCGTTCCGGAAAGTAGGTCATATTTAAATCGCGCACATAGCCCAACTGGTCATTGGGCGAGTGGGTATCGGAAATGTAGGCAAAGTCAATTAGTTCAAATGTACTGCCGCCCCGCTGATTGTTCACGCGGCAGCCTTTTACTCGAAACTCGAAAGATTCGTTGACCAGCGGGGCTTTGCCGGTAAATTTCATATCCCCTGTGTTGAATCGTATAGGAATCTTTGAGCGGACAACCGAGTCATACCCGTCTCCTCCGTCATCAAATGAACCCGAAGAATAAAATTCCAGGTCAAAACGCAGGCATTGTTCGGTCAGGCGGCGGGCTTCCTGTGTGAGAGGCGTTCCTCCTTCAGGAGCGCCGAGCAGTTGAGATTGCCTTTCAATCCCTAACCATACCGGAATCATGCGATGGATGATATGGTCTTCGGCACAAAGTTCATATTCTTCCTTCAGGCAGGTCATACCCACCGTTTCAAATAAGTTTTGCATGTTGCTCACATCCTCATCTGAGCTCATGCCCAGTAATTGTTTCTGGCGTTCAACACTCAAAAGGGTTTGGAGTGCCAGTCTGCCGGCTGCGCAGGACTCTCCGGCGGCGGCAAGGCGAGGTTGAACCACTTCCCGGTCAAACCGTGCGAACAGGTCTTCGAAGATGGTTTTCAGGTCATCCCCTGTATCGCCAGTACCGAGCAGTTGTTGCTGGCGGACACGACCGAGCTGATAGGCTGCTTCACTTTGCAAACGGGATTCAGCTGCTCCACCCAGCCGTTGGCGGTACGGTTCGATATCCGCCAGCAGTCCCTTCGTGACCCCGTATCCGCTGAAGTGTTGAATCAAAATCTTGATTTCGGCGGAATTGATAACCGGTGCTGCCAGGGTTAACTCGTTCTGGCTGCCCTGAAAACCGTACAAAATTTGCTGATCTGGGGGGATTTCTTGTGGTGGAGTGATGGTCAGGGTTAGAAAATTGTTGAAGAAGGCGCCTTCAGGTTCAAGCTGCACCGCCATGACCTCGCTGCTGCCAAAAGGGATGCCTTCCAAACTGGCTAGAGGAGTCATGCTGATGAGGGTTTCGGTTGTCAGGGCGTCTGGCGGGATTTCCAGTGTGTAACGGGTGCCGTCGGCACCGGAAACCGTCAGGGAACCACCTTGCAGGGGAATGAGAGCCTGCACCTGGCGAGCAATGTCCGGCACGGTTGTGATCACCAGAGGTTCGTTGGTTGTTTCAAAGATCCATTGAAATTCTGCCTGACTGGCTCCGCGGTCAGGAGCGGTGGCTGGATTGTTACCCGGTCGCCAAGCGGAGAGTATCAAAACAAGAAGCAGGAAAACAGAAAATTGTTTCATGAGATTGTCCAATTTAGAATATTTATATAATTTATCATTATTGTCTATTTTAGTACGTTGGTGGGTGAAGTCAAGTGGTTATTCCAATGAATACCATTTTTACTCGACAGGCACAATGCCCCCAAAAAAATGCCCCGGTGTATGGAATGTCCTGAAGATACACTCTTCTTCTCATCCGAAACCGAGGCCGATGCCGGTCGAGAGACCTCCTCCGAACCTTGACCGATAAAAAAATTCAACTTTGTTTGACAGAAAGGCAGCATGAATATATACTTACCGCAAACAATGTCATTTGTCCGTGTCTTTAGACAATCAGGAGGTGCTTATGACGCGTGAACTGGTCAGCGCTGAAGCCGTGGCGCAAGCCATTCTGCGGCGCATCAACAGTGGTTTGTATGCCCCGGGCGACCGTCTGCCGCCGGTGCGGAAACTGGCGCAGGAAATCGGCTCGAACCGCAACACGGTTAATAAAGCCTATCAGATGCTGCTGGACATGGGGGTGATCGAACTCTCCGCCAGCGGCTGGCACGGTTATACCGTGCGGCGCAGCGAGGGCGGTGCGACCAAAACCAAGAGCGAACTGCTGGATTATTTCTACAACCAGTTTGTCGAAATGGTCTGGCAGGGGATGGCGGCCGGGCTGAGCTCGGAGGAATTGATGGAAATTCAGCGTAAGGCGGTCTGTGAAGTGTATGCCCAAAGCATGGTGGACCTGATTTTTTACGAATGCAATGATTACGACACCATCGAGATGGGCAAACGCCTGAATGAAGTCCTCAACCTGCCGGTGGAGTATAAGAACATTTCCCATTTTTACAAAAATCCGGCGGCGGTGCTGAAAAGCAAGGACCTGGTCATCACCACCTACCATCACCTTGCCGAACTGACCAATGTCATCCGCCGGGAGGGCTTTCCACCCACTAAAATTGTCGGCATAGATACGCGCCTGACGGCCGATTCGCTGCTCAAAATTGCCCGTCTGCCCAAAGAGCGCATTGCCGTGATCTGCACCAATCAAAACACAGCCCACACCATCAAACACATTCTCTACGGCTACCGCCCGGAATGGCAGATTGAAGCGCTGGCTGCCGAAGACTGGCAGGCGGTGTGTCAGCTGGTGGAGTGGTGCGACCACCTGATTGTGACCCATACCAGTGCCGACCAGATTCAGCAGTGGACGGGACGCATGCCGGATGTGGTGGTCAACTTTCAGATTGACGAGCAGTCCATCGCCTTCCTGAATCAGCGCATTCAGCAGATTCGCATGCAAAAACTGCCGGTGGAAGCCCGCGCTGAGCGCTTCGGTGAGGATCCGGAATGAGTGAGACCGATTTCCGCCTTGAGCAGGAGGGCAGCGGGTTTGAATTTGTCCTCGAACAGAACCGCCTGCGATTGACGCAAATCAGCAGTCCGTTGCGAAACTGGCTGCATCCGGTATTGCCCTCCGGTTTGTTTGGGGTGACCGTCAACGGACGGCATTACACCAGCCAAGACCTTACTTTCACCGGCAGGGAGCAGCTTCAACCGGCTGCCGGGCTGGTTGAGCATGTGCTGCGTTTCAATGGGGAAGGCTGGGCCGTTGAGCAGGTCTTTCGCTGTTTCAGCCAGAGCGGAGTGTGGGAACTTGAGCCGCGCCTGATCAACCGCGGGCTGGCAGAAATGCGGGTCGAGCGGCTGGATTCACTGGATGTCACGCTGCTGGCGGACGGCTTGAGTTTGCTGGCGTTCAGCGGCAACTGGGGCAGCGAGTTCGAGCCGCAGCCCTTCAAACCCTATCAGCATTTTGTGTTGGAATCGCGCTCGGGACGTTCTTCCAAAGGGCATCATCCTTTTGCGGCAATGTTCACACCGGAAGGGGAGGCGCTTTCGGCAGCGGTAGCCTGGTCGGGTAACTGGGTGCTGCGTTTTGAGCCGCTGGATGGCGGTGGAGTGCGGCTGAGCGGTGGGCTGCACGACTGGCTGTTTTCCAAACGCCTGAAGCCGGGCGAATCGCTGAGCGGTGCGCCGCTGGTTCTGGCGGGCGGGGCCGACTTGAATGAGATTTCGCAGCGGCTGGCGCGGGTCGGGCGGCAGTTCTGGTACCCGCGCAACCCGCTTGCGGAGCGTTTGCCGGTGGAGTGGAATCACTGGTGGCCGTATGAGGATGTCGAAATCAACGAAGCGGTGTTTTTGGCCAACGCCGAAAAGGCCGCCGAACTGGGGTTTGAGGTGTGCACGCTGGATGCCGGCTGGTTTGGCCCGGCGGATGCCGAAACTTTCTGGTACGATTACCGCGGCGACTGGCATCTGGTCAACCGGCGGCGCTTTCCAAACGGCATCCGTTATCTGGCGGAGCGGGTTCATGCGCTGGGGATGAAGTTCGGCATCTGGTGCGAAATTGAAGCGCTGGGTGAAAAGGCCAGTCTGGCGGTGGAACGTCCGGAGCTGCCTGCTCTGCGGGACGGCCGTCCGCTGGGTTATGTGTGCATGGGCAACCCGGCCGCCCGCGAGTGGGCCTATCAGACTCTGGCGCGGCTGATCCGCGAATTCGGGGCGGACTGGATCAAGGTGGATTTCAACCTCGACCCGGGCGCCGGCTGCAACCGCACCGATCACGGTCATCAGGAAGGTGACGGATTGTACGAGCATTACCGCGGCTATTACAGCGTCCTGACGCGCATCCGGCAGGATTTTCCCGATGTGGTGCTGGAAAATTGCTCATCGGGCGGGCTGCGCATTGACCTGGGCATGCTGCGCCATACCCACATGACCTTTCTTTCCGACCCGGACTGGCCGGTGCATGACCTGCAGATATTCTGGGGCGCCAGCGCCATGCTTGCCCCAAATGTGCTGCTGCACTGGACGTACAGCCACTGGCGCAACACTGACCCGCCGCCCTACCAGCGCTTTGACCCGTTCGACCCCGCCCTGACCCGCGAAAAATGGGATTATTACACGCGCATCTCGATGCTGGGCTGGTACGGCATCTCCCAAAAACTGACCGAAATCCCGGCCTGGCTGGCCGAGCGAATTGGACAGCACAACCGCCTGTACCAGCGCCAAGTGCGCCGCTTTATCCGCGAGGCGGATTTATACCGCCTGACCGACCAGCCGCGGCGCAACGGGACAGGCGAGCGCTGGGCGGCTTTCCAGTATGCCCTGCCGGATGGAAGCGAGCATTTGCTGTTCGTCTTCCGCCTGCCGGGCGGCGAGGAGCGCAGAATCATTCGGCTGCAGCAGTTGCAGGCGGAGCGCGTTTATACGCTGTGCGGGCTGGAAGGGGAAGTGGAATGGCAGCGCAGCGGGCGCAGCCTGATGCAGGACGGGCTGGAGATTGACTTTCTACCGGAGGAAGGCTCGCTGCTGCTGATGGTGCGGTAAAACACAAAAACGAAGCAGAAATTGGAGAAAATATGATGAGTGAACCTCAAAAATTGCGTGTAGCCAATATATCTATTGCCATTGAACCGGTTGAAGAAATGCGCTTCCCAAGCGCAGCTGATTGCAACAGTCCCTGCTGGTGGCGGGATAGTGAGCTACGCGTGCTGACCTCCACCGGTCACCCGGTGCTTTCGGCGGGCAGTAACCTGAATCACCTGTCCCGAATCGGAGAAATCACTTACACCGCCTGGCGGGACGGGGGCAGGTGGATCGAGTCGGTCTTCCCGGATGAGGACGGCACGCTTTACGGCTGGTATCACAACGAACCGGCCCATTTGATTGGCGAGGAGTACCAGCAGGGCCGCCAGTTCCGGCTGACGGCGCCGATGATTGGGGCGGTGGTTTCCCGCGACAACGGCGCTACCTGGGACGATCTGGGCATCATCCTCAACGGCGGGCCGGAAACGCTCAATCTCGAAAAGTATAACTACTGGTTTGCAGGCGGCAACGGCGATTTCAGCGTGATTCTCGACCGCGAAAGACGCTATTTTTACTTCCTATTTGGTACCTACTACCGCGATGTGGCCCAGCAGGGCATTTCTATGGCACGCATGCGCTTTGAGGAGCGCGCCTGCCCGGTGGGGCGGGTGTGGAAATGGCACAACGGCGGCTGGACGCAACCCGGCCTGCTGGGTGCGGTGACGCCGGTCATTCCGGTGCAGGCCGACTGGTACAGCCCGCAGCCGGATACCTTTTGGGGGCCTTCGGTGCACTGGAACCGCTTCTTGCAGCAGTATGTCATCCTGATGAACCGCGCCATTGACCCGCGCTGGGGGCAGGACGGCATTTACCTCAGCCTGACGCCTGACATCAGCGACCCGCACAGCTGGACGCCGCCGGTTAAGATTCTGGATGAAAAGGGCTGGTACCCGCAGGTGATCGGGCTGGAAGAAGGCGATACCGACCGCGAGGCGGGCGAATCGGCGCGCCTGTTCATCCACGGAGTTTCGCGCTATATCCTGCGATTCTCGTCGTGAGGTGGCTTACTCTTTGACCGCACCGAGCATGATGCCGCGCACGAAGTAACGCTGCAAGAACGGATAAATCATCAGAATCGGGATCATTGCCACAAACAATTTGGCAGCGTTGAGCGTGGCGTTGGAGAGTTTGGCCATCAATTGCGCCTGCCCGCCGTGCAGGATGGGGCGGTCGGCAATGACCAGCTGCTGAATGTAGGTTTGCAGCGGGTAGTTGTCCGGGTTGTTCATCAAAATCAGCCCATCGAAGAAGGAGTTCCAGTGGCCGACGATGGAAAATAGGGTGATGGTCGCCAGCGCCGGCAGCGAAGTGGGCAGGTAAATGTGCCAGAGCAGCTGCCAGGGGTTGGCGCCGTCAATGCGGGCGGCCTCATCCAGTTCTTTGGGAATGTTGCGGAAGAAATTCATCAGGATGATGACATTCCAGATCGGCACTGCGCCGGGCAGAACCAGTGCCCAGATCGAGTCGATCAGCCCATAACCGGCAATCGTCAGGTACCAGGGGACGATGCCGACGTTCAAAATCATGCCAAAGACGAACAGCCACACAAAAACCGTGCGGCCGGGGAAGGCCTTTTCGCTGCGCGAGAGTGGAAAAGCGGTCAAAATGGCCAGTCCAAAGTTGAGCAGCCCGCCCAGGACCACCCGCAGCACCGAAATGCCGAAAGCACGCCAGAACTTGACATCCTTCAAAATGTAATCGTAAGCGGTCAGGTTGAAACCCACCGGCCAGAGTTTGACCATTCCGCCGCTGACCGCCGCGCGTTCGCTGAGCGAGATGGCCAGGGTGTTGATTAGCGGCAGCAGGGTGGAAATGCCCAGCGCCAGCAAAAATGCGGCAATCAGCCAGTCCACAATGCGGTCTTGCAGTCGTTTGGAATAGACCATGAGGTGTGTACCTCCTAAAAGATGCGGTAATTGGCAAACTTGCCGGCAAACCAGTAAGAGATGCCGATCAGGATGAGCGAAACCACCGTTTTCAGCAGACCGACGGCAGTACCAATGCTGTACTGCCCCTGAATCAGGCCGACGCGGTAAACATAGGTATCCAGAATATCACCGGTGGAATAGACGATGGGACTGTACAGGTTGAAAATCTGATCGAAACCGGCATTGAGAATGCCGCCCAGGCTCAGGCTGGCGACCAGCACAATGGTCGGCAGGATGCCCGGAATGGAGATGTACCACATTTTTTGAAAGCGGTTGGCGCCGTCCAGTTCGGCGACCTCGTAAAGGGTGGGGTCAATTGCCGTCAGCGCGGCCAGATAAAGGATGGCTTCGAAGCCAAATTCCTTCCACACATCGCTGAGGATGATCAGCCACGGGAAGACGTCCGGCCGGCCCAGAAAATAGACCGGGGCGATGCCAAGCAAGCCTAAAAAGTCGTTGAGCAGCCCGTTGCGCGCCAGAATGGTGCGCAGGATGCCCGCCAGAATCACCCACGAGAGGAAGTGCGGCAGATAGACCATGGTTTGCACGGCGCGTTTGACGCGCAGGTAACGCAGTTCGTTGAGCAGCAGGGCAAAGGTGATGGCGGCCAGTTCGAGCAGGACGATTTTCATCACCGCGATGAAAATGGTGTTGTAGAACACCTGCCGCGCATCCCGCACACGGAAGATATAAAGGAAATTGTCCAGTCCGACCCACGGCGAACCCTGAATGCCAAGAGCCGGGTTGAACTTTTGGAAGGCAATGATGGAATAAAACAAGGGAACGAAAGTGAAAGCAAATAACAAAACCAGCCCCGGCAAGATCATTGCATAGTAGCTGAAACGATCCGAATTTTTACGCATGGGGATACCTCAGGCCAGGAAGACAGAAAACGGATAAAAATCCAGACTTAACGTCAATTCGGCTGATTGACTGACAGATTTTATGTAACCTCCAAGCACAGCGACGATAGAATCGCAATCGGATTCAACGCCTGGCGCTTGGAGGCAAAAACCGGATGTGG
>Ga0308398_1000174_pt1 | contig 43598 bp, 44 predicted proteins | sample Hotspr20SampleT9_FD_202360 | JGI IMG/M metagenome (GOLD analysis project Ga0308398, IMG submission 202360) | Hot spring phototrophic mat microbial communities from Mushroom Spring, Yellowstone National Park, Wyoming, United States - 20051001_T9 ...
GCAAATCTTGCGAGGTTTTGTCAAGGGGGAATGAGGTTGTTTTGTTAAGCATATTTTACGTCCAAGTTAACCAGCAGGCGAGGGATGAAACACCAGGGGAGTAACCCCCTGTGCTGTGTTGTCGTCTAAAATGCGCAAAAACCGCGCAAAGGAGGACGGAACCATGCGTGCTCCCGTGCTTGTGCTGGTATTGTCGCTGGGATTAACGGTGCCCCTGCTGGCACAGGGCATCCTGATACCCGTCGCCGACGGTTCTCCCCGTGATACGCGCGTTCCGTTGCCCTTCCGGGTGAAACAGCATCTGGTCCATGTTTCCATCCGCGACGGCGTGGCAGAAACGACCATCGAACAGACCTTTGTGAACCTCACCGACGTCGCGCAGGAAGCCGAGTACTGGTTCCCCGTGCCGGAGGGGGCGGCGGTCACCCGCTTCACCCTGACAGTGGGCGATAAGGCGGTCGAAGCGCGCCTGTTGCCCAAAGAGGAGGCGCGACGCATTTACGAGAGCATCGTCCGCCGCCGGCGCGACCCCGCCCTGCTGGAGTTCGCCGAGCGCAACCTGCTGCGGGCGCGGGTGTTCCCCATTCCCCCAAAGGGCGAGCGGCGCATCCAGCTGCGCTACACGGAAACGCTGCGGCGCGAGGGCGAGGTCAACCGCTACCTGCTTCCCCTGCGCGCTACCCGCGCGGCTACCCGCCCGACAGAGCCAGTGGGCTACGTGCGGGTACGGGTGGAGATTGCCACTGGCGCACCGCTGACCAACGTCTACTGCCCATCGCATTCGGAAGCGGTGGTCAAGCGTGAGGGCGCGAACCGCGCCACCATCGAGTGGAGCGCAGAAAACATCATCCCCGAGCGCGACCTGCAGGTATACTACAGCACCTCCACCCAGCAGTACGACCTGCGCGTGCTGACCTACCGCACCACCGGCGACGGCTACTTCCTCCTGCTGCTTGCCCCTAACGGTGGGCAGCAACCGCCCCGAATGCCCCGGCATCTGGTGTTCGTCTTCGACCGCACGGGTAGCATGGCGGGCGACAAAATCAAGCAGGCGAAAGAGGCGCTGGCGTATTGTGTGCGCAACCTGCAGCCCGAAGACCGATTCAACGTTATCCTGTTCAACGAGCAGCCGCAAAAGCTGTTCGACGGGCTGGTGCCCGTCACACGCGAGAACGTCGAGAAGGCGGTGCGCGAAGTCGAGGCACTGACCGCACAGGGAGGCACCAACATCGCCGACGCCCTGCGCGAAGCGTTGCGTCTGTTCACCAACGAGCAGAGGAATGTGCTGCAGGCAGTGGTGTTCCTGACCGACGGCTTGCCGACCGTGGGCGAGACCGACCCCCAGCGCATTCTGGACGCGGTGCAGGAGCTGAACCAGAGCCGTCGCGTGCGCGTTTTCGCCTTCGGCGTGGGCTATGATGTCAACGTGAATCTGCTGGACACGCTGTGCCAGCGCAACCGGGGGATTGCCAGCTACGTTCGCCCTGAAGAGAACATTGAAGCGCGCGTCTCCGCCTTCTACAACGCCATCAGCGTGCCCGTGCTGGCAGACCTGAAGCTGTTCTGCGAAGGTGTGGAGGCGTATGACCTTTACCCGCGCGACCTGCCCGACCTTTTTGCCGGTGACCAGATAGTGGTCGCCGGTCGCTACAGGGGCAGTGGGCGTGGCGCAGTGGTGCTGGAGGCGATGTCCCGCCAGCGACAGGAGCGCATCCGGCACGTGGTGGACTTTCCCAACCGCGCCGAGAGCATGGACTTCATCCCGCGCCTGTGGGCGATGCGCAAAATCGGCTACCTGATGGACGAGGTTCGCCTGCGCCGCAATCAGGAGGTCATCGACGACATTGTGCGCCTCGCCAGAGAGTACGGCATCGTCACCGAATACACTTCCTTCCTGATCGACGAAGACATGATTCTGGCACGGGGCGACGACCGCAGGGTGTCCTTGCGGGCGAGGGAATTCGTCACGATGCTGCTGAGCTCTGGTCTGACCCTGGGCAAGGGAGCAGTGGATGCCAGCGTGCGAGCTCAGGCACTGCAACGGCAGGGCACTGGAGGTGCAGCGGCTCCGCCCGCCCTGGCTGGACTGCCGGGAACGCCGGCGCAGAGCCACGAAAGCCTCGGACTGCCGGTTGCACCCGACGGCACAGCCCAGCGCGCCCAGCAGGTGGTGCGCAACATCGGGGGGCGTACCTTCTACCAGCAGGGCAGGCAGTGGATGGACAGCCGCTATCAGAGCGGACAGCAGGTGATTAAGGTGCAGGCGTTCAGCGACGCGCACTTCGCCCTGTTGCGCAGGCGTCCTGAGCTGCGGCAGTACCTGTCGGTGGGCGAGGAGGTGCTGGTGCAGCTGGAGCGCGTAGCGGTGCAAATCGCACCGGACGGCAAGACCGACCTGACGGAAGAGGAGTGGCGGTTGATCGAGGCGAGGGCGTAGTGGAGATGCTGGTGTCCGGTGCATCGCCCGAAGGGCGAACCTCCGCGGGAACCGAAACTGTTGCCGGGCGACCGCGACGGGAAAAACCCACCACCCCAGTCTAAATCGTTTAAGGGTAGGAATCAGGAACAGGCAGATGGAAATGTTCCATGACTATGAATCATACTTCTGGGGTGTTTACCATGCGTTTTCCGTATGGACCTGCGGCTTTGAGTATGCTTGTTCTATCGATACTTTCGGCAGTGTGGCTGGCATTCAATCCCATTCCGCCGAAGAAAGCCACGCTGGTGATGTGGACGTTCGCCAAAACGCACTATGACGCCTACAAGCAGGCGATACCCTCGTTTGAAGCCAAACATCCGGGCGTGAAGGTAGACCTGCAGCTGGTCTCATGGCAGGCGGTGACCTCGCGCTTGCAGGCGGCGTTCCTCTCCGACCTCGATGTGCCCGACCTGGTGGAGGTGGAAATCAGCGCGGCGGGCAGTTTCTTCCGCGGACCACTCAAGGATGTCGGCTTCCGCGACCTGACCGACCGCATCAAGCAATCGGGGTTATACGACCGCATGGTGCAGGCGCGCTTTGCCCCTTACACCAGCCGCGGGCGCATCTTCGGGCTGCCGCATGATGTACACCCCGTCATGATTGCCTACCGCCGCGACATCTTCGACCGGCTGGGCATCGACGTGAGCAAAATCCAGACGTGGGATGACTTCATCGCTGTGGGGCGAAAGGTCACCATCCCGGGCAAACGCTACATGCTGGAGCTGCCCGACAGCGAGTCCAGCCGTTTCGAACCCCTGCTGTACCAGCGCGGCGGCGGTCTGTTCGACCCACAGGGCAACTGCATCATGGACAACGAAATCGCGGTGCAGACCATGCTCTTTTACGTGCCGCTGGTTGCCGGCCCCAACCGAATCGCCAGCGACCTGGGTGGCGGGCAAATCTTCACCCGCGCGGTAGAAGACGGCTACTTCCTGTGCATGATCACCCCTGACTGGCGTTCCAAGACCATCGAGGTGGACGTGCCCAAAATGCGCGGTAAGATGGCGCTGATGCCTCTGCCTGCGGTTTATCCGGGCGGCAGGCGCACCAGCACCTGGGGCGGCACGATGATAGGCATTACCAAACACTGCAAATACCCCGACCTGGCATGGGAGCTGGCACTGCACCTGTACCTGAACAAAGACGACCTCGCACAGCGGTTCCGAGACACCAACATTTTGCCTCCCGCGAAGGACGCCTGGGATCACCCCGCCTACGATGAACCGCGCCCCTACTGGAGCAATCAGCCGCTGGGCAGGCTGTACGCGCAGCTGGCGCCCGATGTGCCGTTCCAGTACACCAGTCCCTTTATCGGCACGGCGAAGGGCAAGCTCAGCGAGGCGCTGGTGGCGTGCGTACAATATTACAAGCAAAACGGTGACAAAGGCTTCGAGGAGTTCGTGCGCAGACGCCTCAAACAGAGCGCAGATGAAGTCCGAAGACTGATGCGGAGGAACCCCTACTGATGGCAACTCGACCTACCGACATCCCAATGGCGCCCACGCAAGCCGTGCGCACCTCGCGCTGGTTCGTGCTGCAATATAAGATGGCGCCTTACCTGTTCGTGTCGCCGTTCTTGATACTGTTCGCTATCTTCGGCGCGTACCCTATCGTGAAAAGCCTGATACTTGCCTTCTATGCGACAAACGGACCGAAAAGCGCGGTGTTCGTGGGGGTGCAGAACTTTATCTTCCTGTTCTCCGACCGCGATTTCCATAAGGCGGTGTGGAATACTGCCGTCTTTGCCTTCTGGTCGGTGTTTCTGCAACTGCCGTTGAGCTTGGGTCTCGCGCTGTTGCTGAACAGCCGCTGGGTGCGCGGGCGCGAGATTCTGCGCCTCGCCTTTTTCTCGCCCAATCTGCTGGGTCAGGTATTTGTGGGCGTGCTGTTCAGCGTGCTCTTCATCCCGCAGTACGGGCTGGTCAACCGTTTCCTGCACTTCATCGCCGGCGTGCCGCTGGACACCAAATGGCTGGCGAACCCCAATCTGGTGATGCCTGCCCTGGTGTTGACGTCGCTGTGGATGTACGTGGGCTTCAATATGATTTATTTCCTTGCCGCGCTGCAGGCGGTGGATAAAGACCTGTACGAGGCGGCGACGGTGGACGGCGCCAACGCCTGGCACCAGTTCTGGGCGGTGACCCTGCCCGGCATCAAACCGGTGGCGGTGTTCGTGCTGGTGATGAGCACCATCGGCTCGTTCCAGCTGTTCGAGCTGCCCTGGATTATGCTCAACAACTCCGCCGGTCCAGACCAGGCAGGTCTGACCATCGTGATGTACCTCTACCAGACAGGCTTTGTTACGGGCGACCTGGGCTACGCTTCGACCGTTGGATGGACGCTGGCTCTGGGCGTGCTGATGATTAGCCTGTTCCAGATGCGCGTGACGGGCGCGTGGAAGGGGGGAGACTGATGAAGACGTTTCACCGAATCGTTCGCTTTCTGGTCAACCTGTTTCTGCTGGCTTTTGCCGCCCTGACGCTGACGCCGATGGTGTGGCTGCTGGCGGCAACACTCAAATCGCCCGATGACCTGTTCAGCTACACCTTCTTCGCGCCACGCCTCAGCACCTATAACTTCCGCGACCTGTTCAGCACCGTACCCTTCCACCGCTATATGATAAACAGCATCTTCGTTGCCAGCACGATGGTGATTGTGCAGCTGTTCTTCTCCTCGCTGGCGGGCTTCGCGCTGGCAAAGTACGACTTCAAAGGTAAAAAGCCCATCATGATTCTCATGCTGTCGACCATGATGTTGCCCAGTCAGGTGTTGATGGCGCCGCTGTACGAACTCATCTACCGAATGAGGCTGGTGGACAGCTACGCAGGGCTGGTAGTGCCCGGCGCGGTCAGCGTGTTCGGCATCTTCCTGTTCCGTCAATCCATCCTGCAGGTACCCGATGAGCTGCTCCACGCGGCGCGAATCGACGGATGCTCGGAGTTCCGTATCTACTGGGACATCGTGATGCCTGTCTCCCGCCCGATGATTGGCGCGTTTTGCCTCATCAGCTTTATGGGTACATGGAACAGCTTCCTCTGGCCGCAGATTATCCTGCACAAGACCGAGCGGTTCACCCTGCCCATCGCTCTGAACCAGCTGGTAGGGTTATATCAACAACAGTACGGCACGCTAATGGCGGGCACTTTGCTGAGCGTGCTACCGGTCATTATCCTGTTCATGTTACTGCAGAAGGAGTTCATTGCGGGACTGACCGCCGGAGCCGTCAAGGGGTAAACCGCTTAGCAGGTGTTTCAGCACCGTCGCGCTGCCCACCAACGCTAAGCGGCAACGGGTGTTTACCATCTACGGTTGATGGCACTGATTACAGTATTTGACATCATGGCAGGTAGCGCACTGCGCTGCCTGCAGCTTCTTCACTCCAGGGTAACCTTTCCAGCCCCGCTGTTGCCCCAGTTTAGCGTGCGACTCGCCAAAATCTGGCGGATGCGGCATGGGCACCTTGTGGCAGTCCATGCAGGCGTTGCGCCCGTGACACACCTGACAGCTCGCGCCACTATCGGTGATGCGGCGGGGATGCTCCTTGCGGAAGTCCTCCGTGTGGGAGGAGGGGCGCATCTGGTGGCAGGTCTGGCAGGTGTCGGACTGGAAGTTGTGGCACCGCTGGCACAGCGCCAGGTTCTGATGCCCGACCTGCGCGTGCTTCTCGTCCCAGCCTTCGGGATGTGGCATCGGCAAGCCGTGACAGTTCTGGCACGACTGCGGCGTGTGGCAGTGACTGCACAGCTGCCTCATGGTCTCTCCCGACCAACGCATTTTGTCGCCCAGCTCGTTCAACTTCGCCCCATGCTGTCGCAACCACTGGGTATCGTGGCGCATGACCTTGTGGCAGCTCTCACAGTAGTCCGGTGAGTGACAGGTGGCGCACATCTCCGGTCGCTCGGCGGCGTTGCCAAAGTGGAACTTCAGCCACTGGGCATCGTGTGAGCTGGGGCGGCGGTTCTGATGGCATGCCTGACAGAAGAACGGCTTATGACAGTCGCTACAGCTGCCGGGGTCTTTGCGCACCTCGAACTTGTGGTTCACGAACCAGTTCTCTTCGAAGTGCGAAGCAGGTTTCTCGGGCTCCGTCGGCGGAATGGGCGGCATTTTGGAGTTTGGACCGATGCTGACGATATATGCCACCAGCGCATCTTCCTTTTCCCTGGGCAGCTGGTAGGCAGGCATGATGGTATGGGCGTTATGGGCGGACGGGTTGCGCAGCAGGGCACGCACCATCTCCGGGTCGCGTTTGCCTCCCAGACCCAGGTCGGGCCCTACGGGCCCGCCGCCGCCGTTGATGCCGTGACAGGAGTAGCACTTCAGCTCCACAAAAATCTGCTGCCCGCGCTGCTCCAGAGGGGACAGCCGCTCTGGCTGCGGCAGGGCTTCCATCCCCTTCACGTTAAGCGCGACGATCGCCAGCAGTACCAAAGTACCTGCACTCAGTGCCTTCAGTCGCTTCCTCGGTAGACGCTCGGGATTGCGCTCCACAAAAGGCACCACAAGCAGCAATAGCAGCAGGATGGTCGGCAACACAAACGAGCCCAAGAACTCTAAATGAGGCGGGAAGAGGTTGACCAGCTCGTGCATCCATAGCACATAAAAATCGGGATGTGGCTTGTATGCCGTGTCTAAGGGATTCGCACGCGGCTCGAGCGGCGCAGGGAACCGCAACGATAGCCCGATGAGCAACACCGAGAGGATGAGGGCTCCCACGGCAATACGAGCGGTGTGGTCGGGGTATAGCATTTGCGTGTGCGGCACACTGGCTTCCTCAGTAACCTGCACACCCGGTGGCGTTACCCCCAGACGGCGCACCTGTAACACATGCCATGCAGCCAACAGGAAGACCAGCGCAGGCAGCACAAATACGTGCAACACAAAGAAACGCATCAGGGTGACCGCGCCCACCGTGTCGCCGCCACGCAGAAAGGCAGCCACGGACGGGCCAATCAGTGGGATGCCCTCGGCAATCTTCAGACGCACCACCGTGCCCCAGTACGCCTTTTGGTCCCACGGCAGCGCATAGCCGGTTAATCCAAAGCCAATGACCACTAACAGCAGCAACACTCCGCTAACCCATATCATCTGGCGGGGACGCTTGTAGGCTCCCCACAGAAACACCCGGACGATATGGATGATCACCAGCAGCACGATAAGCCGTGCTGCCCAGTAGTGCAGGGCGCGGACGAACTGTCCGGCAGGCAAATAATGTTCGATATATTGCACGGAAGCGTAGGCCTGGTCTGGGGTAGGACTATAGTAGAACATCAGCGCGCCGCCAGTGAGCAACAGTATGACCAGTGTTATCAGCGTCAACGCCCCGAAGATGTGCCACCAGCCTACCCCTTGGGGCAGAGGCTGCGCCCAGAAACGCCCCCATGCGCTGATCACGCCGGTCTCCCGCTCCAGCCAGTCTAGCAGCTTGCGCAACATGGTTATCTACCTCCTTGCGACGCGCTATACGTTGTCCAGGCGCACATACAGCGAGCCACCTTCTACCTTGTACGGGTACTGCATCAGGGGGCGTGGGGGCGGACCCTGTATCACCTTACCGTCCGCGTCGAAATAAGCGACGTGGCACGGGCAGTAGAAGGCGCTCTTGCTCGGTTCCCAGCGCACCGCGCAGCTGGCGTGAGTACAGATATTGGAAAGCACCTTGAGCGAGCCGTCTGTGCTGTTTACCACATACACTGTGCTGCGAACAGTGCGGATAACCCAGCCATCCCGTCGCTGATAGCTTAGGGTCACCGCTTTGGGTTCGCCTGCAGGAAACTCTTTGATTTCGCCAACCTTAATCCATGGCGGCTTTTGTTTGCGAAAGGCAGGGACAATCACCATCACCAGCACGGGAATGCCATACGCGAACGCCAAAACAGTTCCCAATGCTTTCACCAGAAATGCCAGCCACTGACGGCGTGTGACTTGCTGTTCCATGCTTGCTGCTCCCTCACTCCTCAATCCGGTGCGCCAGAACTGCTGTTCTGCTCCCGCTTTCCGGAACCCTCGCTGGCAAGCCAACCGGGATTGCCTATCCAGATGTATCAACCAACATGAACGGCACTGCTAATTAGAGTTCTACATCAATATATATTTTATCATATCTAAAGGGGTTCCTTCCATCGAGAAAGAGGATGACAGGGGGGCCGCGGTCGCCCCTGTCGGTTGGCGACAGGGGCATGGCGAACAACTACACCCGGAACAACTCGTAGGCGTGGCGCAGGGCGGCGAAGGTATCGTTGCCTTTGGGGATGAACTCGTGCCCCACCCAGCGGTCATAGCCCGTCTCCTTGATAGCGCGGGCGATGGCGGGGTAGTACAGCTCCTGCGTCTCGTCCATATCGTTGCGACCGGGGTTGCCAGCGGTGTGCATGTGCCCAATCCACTGGATGTTCTGGCGGATGGTGCGGATGATATCGCCTTCCATAATCTGCATGTGATAGATGTCGTACAGCAGCTTCACCGCGGGCGAACCTACCATCTCGCACACCTTCACGCCCCATGCGGTGCGGTCGCATTGATAGTCCTTGTGGTCGACTTTGGAGTTGAGCAGCTCCACCACCAGCATCACGCCTGCCTCTTCCGCCGCTTTGGCGACCAGTTTCAGTCCCTCGGCGGTGACTTCCGCGCCGCGCTCATCGTCCAGCCCGTTGCGGTTGCCCGAGAAGCATACCAGATTGGGGATGCCATACTTCTTCGCCAGTTCGATGTTGCGGTGCAGTTCCTCGGCGATGCGTTGATGGTTTTCGCGCCGATTCAGCCCATCGGTCAGCGAGGCGTGCCCCACATAGCTGGCTATTTCCAGCCCGTGCTCTTTGACCAAATCCAGTATCTCGGTCGGGGCGAGGTCGACCCCATCGTATCCGATGGATTTTGCCCCTTGGAGCAACTTCGCGGCATCGCCACCGATATCTGGTCGCCCGGCAAAGCACCACCACGAGAACGACTGTTTGAACGCCATCACCTTTCCTCCTGACGCACGGTTTATGTGGAGGGGGTTCTCTGTCCGGCGGAAAGATTCCTGCAGTGCGGGAAGCGACAGTCAGCCACGCCCTGGCTTGAACCATATTGCGCCAGCCTTCCCACGTGTGCGAACGGTCTACTTATCCGGCATCAGGCGCAGGGACGGGTCTTGCTCCAGGTATTCGTGGAAGTCGATCATCTCGTCGACGGTAATCGGTCCGAGTTTTTCCACCCGCTCTTTCTCCGAGGGGGTGAGTTCGTTGGCTTCGCCGCGCAGCAGTCGCTCGTTCCATGCCTCCTGCCGGATGAACTGCTCGCCGAGCCGCTTGCATTTGGGACACCGGTAACGGATATAAACAAAGTTCGAGCCGACTCGACGCAGGTAGTAGCCCCGCTGCACCACATCCTTTTCGTAGATGCGCTGCCCGCAGGAGCAGAAGATACCGGTTCGCATGTTCTGAGAGTCTTCCATCGTCGTTTCTCCTTGTCAGGAGGTGATATGCCACATGCGCGGCACAAAATAGTTGCTGTAGGTGTTCATGGCGAAGCGGTCGGTCATACCTGCCAGGTAGTCGCACACCGCCTGCGCCAAAGCCTCCACACTGGTATTATCGGTCAATCGCCGCCCGCTCTGTGGTAACAGATCTGGATGATCCATATAGAAGCGGAACAGTGCCTTCAAGATACCCTTCGCCTTTTGCAGCTCCTTCAAGCCGATAGCCTCTTCCTGATACACCCGTTCAAACAAGAACTCTTTCAGCCTGTCTGTCGCCTGCTGTACGGGGACGCTCATACAGACGTGAGCGCACCCCAGGCTGTTCTCAATCACATCCAGTACCATAGACTCGATGCGCTCAGACGAAGTTTCACCAAGCAATTGGACGCACTCTGAGGGCAAATCGTTCGGCTGAATGACCCTCGCCCGAATGGCATCGTCGATGTCGTGATTCACATAGGCGATTCGGTCGGCGATGCGCACCACCTGCGCCTCCAGAGTGCATTCGTCGGGCAGAAGGTCGGCGTCGAGGTCGGCTCTGCCTTTACTATGGTACAGGATACCTTCCCGCGTCTCGTGGGTCAAGTTCAGTCCCCTGCCCTCCCGCTCCAGCACGTCCACCACGCGCAGGCTCTGCTCCCAGTGGCGGAAGCGTCTGCCGGGCAGATACTCCTGCAACACCTCGTCCAGCGCCTGCTCGCCCGCGTGCCCAAACGGCGGATGCCCCAAATCGTGCGCCAGCGCGATGGCTTCGGTCAGGTCTTCATTGAGACGCAGGGCGCGGCTGATGGTGCGGGCAATCTGCGCCACCTCCAGCGTGTGCGTCAGGCGCGTGCGATAGTGGTCTTCTTCAGGATCAAGGAAGACCTGCGTTTTGTGCTTCAGGCGGCGGAACGCCTTAGAGTGCAACACCCGGTCGCGGTCTCTCTGGAAGCAGGTTCTGACCGGGCAGGGTGGTTCGTGGCGCAGTCTCCCACGCGATTGCGCGCTTTTCGCCGCGTACGGCGAGAGGTTCTGCAGCTCCCATTGCTCAATCTGTTGGCGGATGGAACCGTCCCGAATAGAGATGCTGGTCATGGAATAATCACTCAGCACTGAGTTCGGCAACACTCATAGTATACCGTATGATGCACGCCAGCGCAACGCAGGACGGGCTACGCCTCCCGCAGGAGATTCCTGCCGCGAAGGAGAAGGAGTTTTTGAGGGTACGGTGTACAGTCCCCGGCTAACAACGCCGTTAGGGAGGAGAAACGGAAGATGGTTATCGGCGTGCCGCGAGAGATTAAGGACAGCGAGTACCGCGTGGCAATGGTGCCTGCGGGCGTGGAGATATTGACCAAGGCAGGGCATACGGTGCTTCTCGAATCGGGCGCGGGCAAAGGCACCGGCATCACCGACGAAGAGTATGCACAGGCAGGTGCGCGAATCGTGCCCGATGCGCGGACGGTGTACGCGCAATCGGATATGGTGGTGAAGGTCAAGGAACCTTTGCCACAGGAATACCCTCTCATTCGCCCTGGACAGGTTCTGTTCACCTATTTCCACTTTGCGGCTGATGAGGGCTTGACACAGGCGATGATACGCAGCGGGGCGGTGTGCATCGCCTACGAGACCATCCAGCTGGACGACGGCTCGCTACCGCTACTGATTCCGATGAGCGAAATCGCCGGGCGGATGGCGATTCAGGAGGGGGCGAAATATCTGGAGCGACCGATGGAGGGGCGCGGCATCCTGCTTTCGGGCGTGCCGGGGGTGCGCCCCGCGCATGTGCTGGTGCTCGGCGGCGGCGTGGCAGGCACCAACGCGGCGAAGGTAGCAGCGGGAATCGGCGCGAACGTCACGGTGATGGACATCAACACCGCCCGCCTGCGGGTGCTGGAAGACATCCTGCCCAAGAACGTGGACACGCTGATGTCCAACGCCTACAACATCCGCGAGGAGCTGCGCCGCGCGGACCTGGTCATCGGAGCGGCACTGCGTCCAGGGGCGCGTGCGCCCATCCTGATTACGCGCGACATGCTGTCGCTGATGAAGTCGGGCGCGGTGATTGTGGACATCAGCATCGATCAGGGCGGCATCGCCGAAACGTCTAAACCCACCACCCATTCGCATCCAACCTACACGGTGGACGGCATCATCCACTATTGCGTGGCGAACATGCCCGGTGCGGTGCCCGGTACTAGCACCTATGCGCTAACCAATGAGACCACCCGCTGGGTGCTGGAGCTGGCGAATCTCGGCTGGCGGGATGCGGCACGCAAACATCCGCCTCTGCAGCGCGGCTTGAACATCGTGGAGGGTAAAGTGACCTACGCCGCCATTGCGGAGCTGTTCGGGTTGACCTATACACCAGTGGATGCGGTGCTGTGACTGTCTCTCTGTTGGGACCAGTCTTCTAACACCAGACCCGGTATATACTGAAAATGTTCATCGCTGGTAACCGGAATCAGGTCGTGCGCGAAGGCGATAGAGGCAATCCAGATGTCGTTGGTCTCAATCGGGCGGCCAATACGCTTGAGCGCAACATATACTCGAGCAAAGTGTTCGGCAACTTCTGAGGTGATTGGTAGCACCTCTGTAGCCAAGGCTACGGTCTCATGATAAAGTCGCCTCAATTCCTGACGGCGCTGCATGTTAGTCATCAGCTGAACGCCCGCCAAAAGTTCTGCCTGAGTCACTACAGACATGTATAGCACTGCTTCTGCCGGCAAGCTGCGTACATGTGCAGTAACATGAGGATGCCTTTCTTGAAGGTAGCTCCACTGATTGGTGTCAAGAAGATACCTCAATGTTATTCTCCCACAAACTGGCATCTATTTGTCTTATCTCTCGAGCGGCTTGTCGAATCAATTCTGCCTCCTCGTGCGTCAAAGTCCCCGCAAGCAAGTTCAGCACAGTGCCTGGCGTGCCTTTGGTCGAATGCTTTGTTTCGGGGACGATGGTGACCTCCACCCGTGTACCGTCCGATAAGGACACCGGTTCATCCAGCACGATAGTATTTCCCTGCACTGTACCTTTATAGGACATGCGGCTTCAGCCCTCCTCGTCTTTGCCGTTCGCTGTCAGTTATCACTATACCACGATGTACAGGAAGATTCTACGCTCGCAGAAGCGGCTAGCAGTATTGTCATCTGTTGCCCACACCTGATACTGGCAGGGCAGGCTACCGCAGGCAGCCTGCCCCTGAATGGAACCTTTACACCGTGACCGGCATGCCGTTTTGCGCGGCAGACTTCCACGCGGCTTCGGTCATCTCGATGACGCGCAGCCCACACTCCGGTGGCGACTCCACAGGTACCCCCTTCAGGATGGCATCGACGAAGTTGCGTCCGGGGCTGCTGCCAGCGGGCATGTCCTTCTCGGTCAGGTCGTGTCGCTTACCTGCAGCGTCCACGAACTGCAGGTGTCCGTTCCGGTACAGGAACATACCCTCGCTGCACCAGAAGGTGATGTCTTCATGCCAGGTGGGGGCGTTGCCCACGATGGAGATGTTGCCCAGCGCACCGTTGCGGAACTTGATGGACAGTGCGCTGTTGATATCCACCTTCGACTCGAAGTTCTCCGTGAAGGCGGTGACCGTCTGTACCATCAGCCCGGTAGTCCACAGGATGATGTCTACCAGATGGCTGCCCGAGTCGTTCAGCTGCCCACCGCCGGAGAGCTCGGGGTCCTGACGCCAGGTGCCCATCGTGCCCTTATACCATTCTTGGCACTGCAGCGCGGAGATGAACTGCACCTCACCTACTTTGCCGGATTCGATGCTCTGCTTGATGTAGCGGAACTGCGGTGCGTAGTGGCGTTGATAGGCAACCAGTCCCACCTTGCCCGTCTCCTTGAAGCGATTGACCAGAATCTTCGCGTGCTCAATGGTGCATACCATCGGTTTCTCAATCAACACGTGCAGACCTTTGTCCAGTGCGTCCATCGCCTGCTGGAAGTGCTGCGTGTGCGGGGTGATGATGGCTACCGCGTCCATCGCTACCTTTTCCAGCATTTCGCGGTAGTCCTTAAAAACGGGTACCTCTCTCAGGGAGGGAAAAGCGTCGATGCATCGCTGGATTTGCTCGTCGCTGGGGTCGCACAGCGCGACGATTTGCGCTTCGGGAACGCTGGTGAAGAAAACTTTCATGTGGGAGCGAGCCATGCCGCCACACCCAATGAAACCAATGCGTACCTTTCCTGCCATTCGATACCTCCTAAAAACGGTGTATTACCAGATTACTGAAGGCGGAGGCGAATATCCTGCGCTGCGGGAGAAGCTTCGCAGGGGAAGTCGGAATGTTCACAAAACCACAGCGCCAACACCAGCGCGAACGACCCGCTGCCAATCAAAAGCCCTCTTCGCCAGCGCATGACGCCTATCCCCGGCGGATTACTTGATGTATCGCCATGACCTGCGTCAGTAAGCCTTCCAGTTCCCGCAGAGGAAACATGGTGGCGGGGTCGGACAACCCCTGATCAGGTTCAGGATGCACCTCCATGAAGAGGGCATCGATACCCACCGCCACCGCTGCCCGCACCAGATGGGGAATGAACTCGCGCCTGCCGCCGCTGCGTGCGCCGGCGCCACCGGGTAGCTGCACGCTGTGCGTCGCGTCAAATACCACCGGTGTACCCAGCGCACGCATCTGCGGCAGCGCAGTGAAGTCGACCACCAGTGTGTTATAGCCGAAGGAGACGCCGCGTTCGGTCAGCATCACACCCGTTGCACCACTCTCGCGAAGCTTCTCCACTACGTGGCGCATATCCCACGGCGCCATGAACTGCCCTTTCTTCACGTTCACCGGTTTGCCGGTGCGTGCGGCGGCGACCAGTAAATCGGTCTGCCTGCACAGAAAAGCGGGTATCTGTAGGAGGTCTACCACTTCGGCGGCGCGTTCTGCCTGCCACGGCTCGTGGATATCGGTGGTTACCGGCACTCCGACCTGTTGTTTGACCGATGCCAGCACGCGCAAGCCCTGCTCGATACCCGGTCCCCGGAAGGAATGCAGCGAGGTGCGGTTGGCTTTGTCAAAAGAGGCTTTGAAAATGCAGGGAATACCCACACGCTCGCAGATGGCTTTCACTTCATGGGCAATGTGCAGGCACAGCGCCTCGCTCTCGATCACACACGGTCCGGCGATGAGCGCAGGCACTCCTGCGCCGATAACCACGTTGTCGACATGTACTGGGGTGACAACCACTCCGTCCATGCCTATATGATAGCAACACCGAGCGACAGGTGCAAGTGATGGAACGGATGTTAGGGAGCAGCCTTGACACCCCGACGGAGCATTCGGTATACTGTTGGGCGATTGAGAAATCCTTCGCGAACTGGCAAGATGAAGAAGAGCCGGCGCATGTATGAACATCTTCCGCAGCCGCGTGGCAGGCGGTTTTTAATTGAGCAGGAGCGCGGAGTTACCGACGTACGGGTGGAGGTCGGGCTGGCGCACGTGCGCGTGCGCGCAGGCTCGGGCGATAAAGGGTTGCAGAATCACCTGAAAGTGCTGGAAGCTATTGCGGAACAGGGCGTCAACGTGTCGCTGGTGAAAATCCACCACGACTGGATTACCTTCGCAGTGAGCCAGTCCGATGTGCCCAGAATCACTCATTGTCTGGATTCTCTGGGGCTTGAGCACAAGATTGTGCCCAATCTTGCGCTGGTCATCACGGTGGCTTCGAACATGCGCGAGTCGGCGGGGGTAATGGCTCAGATTGCGGAATCGCTTTGGGAAGCGGACGCCCATATCATCGAAACCGGCGATTCACACGACACGGTGCAGTGCCTTGTCCGCGAGGAGCGGGCATTTGCTGCTGCTCAATCCCTGCGTCGTCGGTTCCAGCTGGGGGAGGTGGCGCGGTGAAAATCCTGGTGATGAAGTTCGGAGGAACCTCTGTCGACACACCGGAACACCGCGAAATCGCCGCCCGCAAGGTGATACGTGCCAAGGAAGATGGTTTCGCACCGGTGGTGGTGGTCTCTGCGATAGGCAGGCGTGGCGCTCCGTATGCCACCGATACGTTGATCGAGTTTCTGCGCAGTATCGACCCGTCTGTGCCGCCCAATGCCCGCGAGATGGATTTGATGATGGCGTGTGGGGAGATTATTTCCACAGTGGTTATGGCTCACACGCTGAAAACGATGGGGTATGATGCGGTCGCTCTGACCGGCGGACAGGCAGGTATCATCACCGATAACGAATACGGCAACGCCAGAGTGCTGCAGATTCACCCGCAGGCAATCCGCCACCATCTGGAAGCAGGACGTATCGTGGTGGTAGCCGGATTTCAGGGCGTTGCCGAAGACAAGCTGGGCTTTCATCCCGATATCACCACGCTGGGGCGTGGTGGCAGCGATACCACTGCCTCCGCGCTGGGTGCTGCTTTGAACGCCGTGGCAGTGGAAATCTACACCGATGTGGACGGCGTGAAAACCGCCGACCCCGACATCATTCCCGATGCGCGAACTCTACCGGTCATCAGCTATGAAGAGGTCGCGGAGATTGCGCACCAGGGAGCTAAAGTGCTTCATCCCCGTGCTGCCGAAATCGCGATGCTCCACAACATCCCCCTGTGGGTCAAATGCACTTTTACTGACGAGCCGGGCACGCTGGTAACCTCCAGTGAGAGCGCAGAGGGGGTAGACCTGCCAGAGGTCACCGGCGTCACCCACATCACCGGCAAAATCGTCTACCTGATTTTCCATATCGGGGCGACACCGGAGAAACCGGAAATAGAACTGCAGCTGTACCGGCTGATGGCGCAGGCAGATATCAACCTCTACCTGAACAGCTACAGCCATGACACCCTGAGCTTCGCAGTGCCTCGCGACCGCTGGAGCCTGGTGCAGAGCCTGCTGGACGGTTTGGTAATGCCGGCAGGTAACCCTCCTCAGCGGCTGTTCATCTTTCGCGTGGGCGACAAGCCCTCTCGGGAGTATCTGTTACAGAAGCAGATGCTGAGCGCTCTCGGAGAGGCTATCCCCGTACAGGAAGTTCCTGTGGAAGTGCTCGAAAACTGCACGATGGTTTCCCTGATTGCTGCCAAACTGAGCCGTCGTCCGGGAATCATGGCGCTGTTCCTGCGCACGCTGTATGAAGCAGGTGTTCAGGTGTTGCAGACGGCGGACTCGGAGATGTCGCTATCCTGTCTGGTCAACGAGAGCGACGTAGAAAAGGCGGTGCGCGTCTTACATGAGCGGTTCGTCACCGAGCGAGCGTACGCCCGACAGCGACCGGGAAGAGCAGGAGCCGCAGCTGCCCAAAGCTCCTGAGCTTCCCCAGCCGCCGGAGATACCAGCGCCCGACGTTCGCCCGCCAGGTGAGCCTCGTCGGGCGGAGGCTCCGATAAACAAAGGCATGCGAGCGATGGCGCTGGCAAGTACCATCGGGTTGTCGCTGGTGATACCGCCGGTGATGGGTTATTTCGCCGGACGGTGGCTGGACGGAAGATTCGGCACCGAGCCGGTCATCTCCATGATTGGGCTGGTGGTGGGTATCGTGCTGGGATTTGTGGAGATGGTGCATATTCTTCACCAGATCGAGCGGGAGGAGCGTAAGCCAAAATAGCGATGCAGGAACTGCGCGTCGCCTACAGAAGTATAGCATGGCTGGCTGCCACAGGTGGGTATCTGCTGCTACATTACAGGCAATGGCAGGCAGCGGCGGGCTATCTGGTAGGTGCAGTAGTGGCGGCGTTGGCGCTGTGGAGCCTGCAACAACTGGCGGATGCCCTGAACCCGAGTATCACCAGACCTCGAAGGTGGTACTGGAAACATGCGCTATGGCGCTATCCGGTGCTGCTGGTGGTGTTATGGATAGTCTCGCGACAGCCGACAATGTGGATTACTGGTTTTGTGATGGGGGTTACTTTACTGCCAATCTCGGTGGGAGTTTTGGCGTTTCGTCGGGGGTGGCGTCGTCCGGCGTGGCTGAGCGTCGCATACTGGTCGCCCAAAACGGTTCGTAAATCGCGGGAGATGTAACAGGAGGTCGTGAGAAGCGAAGTTGGAAGGTCATCATGCCAGTCCATGGCTGTTTGTGGCGAACGCGGGGTTCGTGGCGGTGCTTCTTTTGCTGGCAGCGAGAGCAGGCACACGCCGCATGGAGAAGGTTCCTCGCGGGTTCTGGCAGAACGTCGCAGAGCAGACGGTGGAGTCGTTCCGTTATTTCGCAGTGAACGTCATTGGGCCTGGCGGGGAAAAGCACGCTCCTTTTCTGGGCACGCTGTTCCTGTTCATCTTGACTTCCAACCTGATTGGGCTGGTGCCTGTTTTCAGTAAGGCTGCACCGACTGCCACCCTGAACACGACGATTGCACTGGCGGTGATCACATTCTTTTATGTACAGTGGCAGGGCATTCGCGCCAACGGCGTTGCAGGCTATTTGAAGCACTTTACCATGGGGACACATCCGTTGCTCTGGCCGTTGATGGTGCCGCTGGAGATTATTAGCGAGCTGGCAAAGCCATTATCTCTGGCGATACGTTTGTATGGGAACATGTATGGGAAGGAGCAGGTGATTATCGTGCTGGTGGGACTGGCGGCATCGCTGTTGCCTATCTGGCTGCCCATCCCCTTCCAGTTTCCGATACTGGTGTTTGGCGTGTTTGTCGGCTTTGTGCAGGCGTTGGTATTTACGCTGTTGGCGGGCATTTACATCGCCCTCATGACTCAGCACGAAGAAGAGCACGCGCATTAGCAGGCTGAGGTAGCCATCGCGGCACACGGTGCCGCTTTCGATAAAATACTGAGTACAAGGAGGAAGAGCGTGGGTCTGTATCTATTCGGGTTAGCGCTGGCAGTCGGTTTCGGCTTGCCAGTAGCGGTGTTGTCGGCGGCGATTGCGCAGGGGCGTGCAGCCGCTGCGGCGCTGGAAGGCATGGCACGTCAACCAGAGGCAGCGGGGAACATCCGAACCGCGATGATTATCGCTCTGGCGTTCATCGAGTCGCTGGTGATTTATGCCCTGCTGATGTTCTTCTTGCTGCAGGGCAGGCTGCCCGGCATCGATGCACTCGCGAATCTGCCCAAGTAGCTGCCGGTGGGGTGCTTTTGCACCCCACCTCTCACAACGACAAAGGTCAAAGGATAGCGAGGCGTAGAAGCGACACATGGGCGAAATCATGCATCAACTGGGCATCGAACCGGCGACCATCGTTGTCGAGATGGTCGGGTTCGTGCTGTTACTGGTGCTGCTCAAAAGGTTCCTGTGGGCTCCTGTTACCAGCTATCTGGAGCAGCGCCAGATGGATATCGCTCAGACCTATGACAAGGTCGAGCATACCCGTCAGGAGATGGAGCGTCTGCGTAGCGAGTACGAGCAACGTCTTGCCAGTATCGAGGCGGAAGCGCGCGCACAAATCCAGCAGGCAGTGAAAGAGGCTCAGGAGGTACGGGAGCACATTCTTGCGGAAGCCCGACAGCAGGCGGAAAAGATGATACGCGACGCTGAAGAGGCCATTCGCTACGAGCGGGAAAAGGCCCTGGCGGAAATGCGCACGCAGGTGGTCGACCTGACCCTGCTGGCGACATCGCGAATCCTGCAGGAGAGCGTCGCTGACGCCAGACACCGCAAGATGGTCGAGGACTTCATTGACCAGGTGGCGAGCAGCGCATGAGAGAGGAACGTGTCGCCAAACGGTATGCCCGCGCGCTGTTCAACGCAGCGGTGCACAGGCAGGCTGTAGATGAGGTGAACGAGGCGTTGCAGCAGTTGCTGAATACTTTGAACGAGCAACCGCCTCTGCGCACTCTGTTGCTGAATCCGCTCATCCCGCGTGAGCGCAAGCAGCAGATGGTGCAGGAGGCTATCGCGCGGCATACGCACCCCCTGCTGGCATCTCTGCTGAGCGTGCTGGTGGACAAGAGGCGCGAGCGCTTACTGCCCCAGGTGGCGCGCGAGTATGTGGAACTGCGCGACGAACACCTGGGCATCCTTCGCGTGCAGGCGATGACAGCCTACCCTCTGGACAGCGATCAGGAACAGGCGCTTGTTCGCAGTTTGGAACGGCGTACCAGCAAGACCGTGGTTCTGCAGACGCAGGTAGACCCGTCCTTGATCGGTGGCATTGTGGTGCGCATCGGTGATACCATTATCGACGGTAGTGTGCGTGGACAACTGCTGCGGCTGCGGCAGTATTTGCTGAATGCTTAGGGATGAGGAGGCAGGAGCCTTGGCGATAAGACCTGAAGAGATTACATCCATTCTGGAGAGAGAGCTGGAGCAGTACCAGCGCGGTTATGAAGAGGTCGGCATTGGTACGGTGCTGCAGGTGGGCGACGGTATTGCCCGCGTGTATGGCTTGCAGGATGTGATGGTGAGCGAGCTCGTCGAGTTCCCCGACGGCACGATGGGCATGGCGCTGAACCTCGAGGAGGACAACGTCGGCGTTATCATCCTCGGCAGCGACGAAAACATCAAAGAGGGAGATACGGTGAAGCGCACAGGGCGCATCCTGTCTGTGCCTGTGGGCAGACCGTTGCTGGGACGGGTGGTGAACCCGCTGGGACAGCCGCTCGATGACAAAGGGGCTATCGTGAGCGATGAATATCGTTTGCTGGAGATTAAGGCGCCGGGCGTGGTGCATCGCCAGCCCGTGAAAGAACCCCTGCAGACCGGTATCAAAGCCATCGACAGCATGATCCCTATCGGACGGGGACAGCGCGAGCTCATCATCGGCGACCGGCAGACGGGCAAAACCGCTATCGCGGTGGATACTATCATCAACCAGAAATACACCCATCAGACCGACTCGCCAGTCTACTGCATCTACGTTGCCATCGGGCAGAAGTTGAGTACCATCGCCCGCGTGGTGAAAACGCTGGAAGACTACGGTGCGATGGAGTATACGACAGTGGTGGTGGCGAGCGCATCCGACCCCGCGCCGCTGCAGTACATCGCCCCTTATGCGGGCTGTACCATGGGCGAGTACTTCCGCGACAACGGTATGCACGCGCTGGTGGTTTACGACGACCTGTCCAAGCACGCGCAGGCTTACCGCCAGGTCTCACTCTTGTTGCGCCGTCCGCCTGGGCGTGAGGCGTATCCAGGAGATGTGTTCTATCTGCATTCGCGCCTGCTGGAGCGAGCGGCCAAGATGTCTGATGAGAAAGGCGGTGGTTCGCTGACCGCGTTGCCTATTATCGAGACGCAAGCGGGCGACGTCTCTGCCTACATCCCGACGAACGTCATCTCCATCACCGACGGGCAGATATATTTGGAGAGCGACCTGTTCTTCGCTGGCGTTCGCCCCGCGATGAACGTGGGTATTTCGGTATCGCGCGTGGGTGGAAACGCCCAGATTAAGGCGATGAAGCAGGTGGCGGGACGCTTGAAGCTCGACCTCGCCCAGTATCGCGAGGTACAGGCGTTCGCGCAGTTCAGCTCGGACCTTGACCGCGTGACACAGCAGCAGCTGGCGCGCGGACAGCGCATGGTGGAGCTGCTCAAACAACCGCAGTATCAGCCCATGCCAGTGGAAGACCAGATTATCGTCATCTTCGCAGGTACGGGGGGATATCTGGATGATGTTCCGGTGAGCGCAATCCAGCGTTTCGAGCGGGAGTTCCTCGCATTCGTGCACGACAAATATCCCGAGGTGCCGGAGCATATCCGCCGCGAGAAAGAGATCGATTCGGTCACGCAAGACGCTCTGGAGAAAGCGGTTAAAGAGTTCAAGCAACAGTTCAAGGCATAAGCGATGGCAACCCTGCGACAAATTCGGCAACGCATTCGCGTCGCGCGCAATATCCAGCAGATTACCCGCGCGATGAAGATGATTGCGGCAGCACGCCTGAAAAGGGCGCAGGACCGCGTGCTGGCGGCACGCCCCTACGCCGAAAAGATGCAGATTCTCATCGGCACGCTGGCGCTGGCAAGCGGTTCGATAGAGCACCCTCTTTTGCAAAGCCGTGAGCAGGTACGCCGCGTGGGAGTACTGCTCATCACTGCCGACAGAGGACTGTGCGGTAGCTATAACACTAACGTCATCCGTCGCTGTCTGGACTTTGTACAGCAGTACGATTCCGAACAGGTGCGCTTGTTGACCGTGGGCAAAAGGGGGATGCAGTTCATGCAACGGCGCGGCTACCCTGCCGTGCAGCACTTCAGCATTCCCCTGTCGGGTCCTACTGTCGCACACGCCCAGGAGATAGCGGGCATTGCCCAGCAGATGTTCCTGTCGGAGGAGGTTGACGAATTCTATCTGGTGTTCAGCCGCTTTCGCAGCGCGCTGGTGCAAATCCCGACGGTGCAGCGACTTCTGCCTGTAGAGCAGGTTGAGGCGGAAAACGGGCATGTAGAGCATCTGGATTTCATTTTTGAACCCTCCTCCGAAGAGTTGTTAAGACGCCTGCTGCCACGCTATGTGTTGAATCTGGTCTATCAGGCATTGCTGGAAGCCACCGCCAGCGAACACGGCGCGCGCATGACCGCCATGTCCGCCGCTACCGACAATGCGGGTAAAATGATATCGACACTCACCCTCAACCTGAACCGCGCCCGACAGGCAGCGATTACCAAAGAGATTCTGGAAGTGGTGTCGGGAGCGGAGGCGCTGAAGGAGAACGAATAACACGTCTGCCCGGAGGTGGAAACAATGTTCCGCCGTATTTTGCTGCCCTTGCTGGCGGCATTGTGTGTGGCATTGACGATAGCGTGGGGACTGGCACAGCCCCCTGAGGTCGTACGCCTGCCGGTCGTGTTTACCGAGCGCGAAGCGGTAATGCTTGCGTCGCGCGAGCTGGCGGTACCCCCCGAAGTAGTGGACGGCAAGTGGTCTCCTGACGGGCAGTATGCTGTCGTCCTGCGTCGGTATGCGCGTGCTGGCGATACGCAGAACCCGCCGGAGCGGTTTCAGTGGTCCGTTCTCGTGTGGAACCACCGCCAGAAGCGAGCCATAGAGGTGTGGAAAGGCACTGGCGGGGAGAAGCTGGTGCTGGACATCCAGTGGATGGCGGGTGCACCTGTGGCTTTGCTGAAGATGTACGCTGGTCAGCGCGAAATAGCGGAAAACCTCTGGGACGAGAGCGCTGTCTTTGCGCGGTTGCACGCAGCGAATGGCACCTTGAAAATCTTAGGAGAACCCGACCGCTGGAAGGAGATGAACGTCTCGCCGGTAAAGCCCTTTGCCCTGCTGCTGGGCGAGGAGTCCTACGAGGTACTTCGGGCGGATGGTACTCTGAGCTCGCCTGTCCCCTACGAACAGGTGTTCGCCTCCTCCGAAACCCGGCGTCCCCATATGAGTTGGATGTTGGCGCCGTGGACAGCAGATGGTACGAAGCTGGTCTCTACCGTGTTCCATCAAACGCCTGAGGGTCAAACGGAGAGAAAGTTCATCCTTGTGGACCCTCTCGCGGGAACGAGCCAGCCTGTCTCGCAACAGCCTCCCTTCTATGAGCCTCCCGTGAGCCGCCGTGCGCTGCGTATAGAGATAGTGCCCAGTGAACTAAAAGCGGGGACAGACACGGCAAAGGTGCGTTCGGTGTGGCTGGTGGGTAGTCGCGGTCGCGCGCTGATATGCGCTGATGTAGAGGCTGCTGACCTATCGCCTACGGGTGACGCCGTCTGGTATATCTCGCACGGTGCGGCCTGGGTGGTCACCTTGCGGACACTGAACAGGCAGCAATACGAGGTGGAACATCTGGAGGCGTTGCGTAAGACGGTCGTCTCCAACGCCAAGCAGATTGGGCTGGCGCTGTTGATGTATGTGCAGGACTATGACGAGACCTTCCCCCCGAATACAGGGGACATCCAGGCAATCCTGATGCCTTATCTCAGGAATCAGGAAATATTCAACCTGCCTGGCACCAACTTTTTCTACCTGATGAACGCCAATCCGTTGCCCAGTATCGAGCGTCCGGCAGAGACGATGGTGGGCTATTTCCAGACTCCTTACGGACGGGCAATCATCTGGGCAGACGGGCACGTCACCTGGCAGGACAACTGAGGCAGGGAAAAACAATGGCGGCTGTCACAGGGAAACGGAGACACACGATAGAGGATTTGTGGGTGCTGTCCCACCAGACCGACAAACGGCTTGAACTGGTGAGGGGGGAATTGAGAGAATTGACGCCAACTGGATGGGAGCATGGTAGGGTTTGTGCTAGAATCGCGCGGCTGCTGGATGTGTATGCAAGTAGTGGTCAACGCGGCGTTGCGTTGGGAGCCGAGACAGGATGTGTTTTGCACGCAGGTGATGAACCAACTGTACGCGCCGCAGACGCGGCGTTTATTCGAAGAGAGCGGCTTCCCGAACAGGTGCCTGTGGGTTACGCAAAAATAGTTCCTGATTTGGTAGTAGAGGTGACGTCGCCTTCGGACACCTACGCAATGGTGGCGGAGAAAGTGAACGACTGGCTACTGGCGGGCGCGCAGATGGTGTGGGTGGTGGATACGTCCAGTCGACAGGTAAGCGTGCATCGCCCCAATCAATCGGTGCGGGTGTACGGTGAATCAGACACTCTCTCGGGCGAAGACGTGCTGCCCGATTTTGCGTGCAAGGTGTCGGAGCTTTTTGCGTGGTAAAGGCGGGGAAAGGCGATGGCGGTTGCGACCGAGAAGCGGACATACACGGTAGACGAGTTCTGGCAGCTGTGTCACCAGACGGATAAACGACTGGAGTTGATAAGGGGGGAGTTGCGCGAATTGACCCCAACGGGATGGCAACACGGCGTGGTGGTCGTCAACGCGACCCGTTTGCTGTCTAACTATGTGGTGACCCATCGGTTGGGAATCGTGCTGGGAGCAGAGACCGGCGTAGTGCTGCCAATCGGTGAGCGAGACGAGGGGCAAACGGTTCGCGCAGCAGATGTGGCATACGTCCAGCGGGAGAGGTTGCCACAAGGTGCGCTACCAGCGCGCTTCGCCGACATCGTCCCTGACCTGGTGGTGGAGGTGACGTCGCCGTCGGACACCTACGCGATGGTTGCGGAGAAGGTGAACGACTGGCTGCGGGCGGGCGTGCGGATGGTGTGGGTGGCTGACCCGTCCAACCGGCAGGTGAGCGTGCATCGCCCCGGTCAGCCTGTGCGAGTGTTTGGGGAAGAGGATGTGCTTTCTGGCGAAGATGTGTTACCCGGTTTTGCGTGCAAGGTATCGGAGCTTTTTGCGTGGTGAAGGCGGGGAAAGGCAATGTCGGTTGCCACTGAAAAGAGGACATACACGGTAGACCAGTTCTGGCAGCTGTGTCACCAGACGGATAAACGACTGGAACTGGTAAAGGGGGCTTTACGGGAATTGGCACCAGCGAACTTCGAGCATGGGCTGGTAGCGGGCAAGCTACAGGTGCTGGTTGGTCAGTTCGTGATGAGCCAACGACTGGGCTATGTGGTCGCAGCGGAGACAGGGTTCGTGTTGTCTGAGCAGCCCGCGACGGTTCGCGCGCCTGACATGGCTTATGTATCTCGCGAGCGCGTTGGGGAGAGCTATCTCGAACGTTTCGCCGACTTTTCGCCCGATTTGGTGGCAGAAGTGGTGTCGCCATCGGACACGTTTTCGTCTGTGGCAGAGAAGGTTGAGGATTGGCTGAAGGCAGGGGTGCGCCTCGTTTGGGTGATTGACCCTGCTACCCAGACAGTTCGGGTCTACCGCACGGGTCAGCCGACGCAGGTGCTGCGGGAGCAGGATACCCTGTCTGGCGAGGATGTGTTGCCCGGTTTTGCGTGTAAGGTATCTGAGCTTTTCGCGCGGTGAAGGCAGGGAAGAGCGGTGGCAGTAGCGACGGAGAAGCGCACATACACGGTAGACGAGTTCTGGCAGCTGTGCCACCAGACCGACAAGAGGCTAGAGCTGGCCGGGGGGGAACTGAGGGAGTTGGCACCTGCAAACGATGAACATGGCTACATCGCGATGCAGATTGCCGTTGTCGTGGCGCAATTTGTGAAGCAACATCAACTGGGTTACACGTTCGCTGCGGAGACGGGCTTTGTGCTGTCGGAGGAGCCTGCAACGGTGCGCGCGCCCGATTTTGCCTACGTGTCACGTGACCGCGCCCCCGAACGCTGGTCGCGCCATTTTGCGCGGTTTGTTCCCGATTTGGTGGCGGAGGTCGTCTCTCCAACCGACACCTATGGCGAAGTGGCGCAGAAGGTGCAGGACTGGCTGGGCTTCGGGGTGCGCATGGTCTGGGTGGTAGACCCCGCTACCCGAACGGTGGCGGTACATCGTGGCGGGGGTACGTTTCGGGTTTACGGTGAGGAAGACACACTTACCGGTGAGGACGTGTTGCCCGGCTTCGAGTGCAAGGTGTCCGAAATCTTTTCATAAAGAGGATAATGGGAGGTTAGCAATATCGATGGCTACAGGCAAAGTGGCGCAGGTCATGGGACCGGTGGTGGATGCGCGTTTTCCAGCAGGGGAACTGCCTGCTATCTTGAACGCGGTGTCCATCGATGACCCCGAACGCGGCATCCATCTGGTGTGCGAGGTAGCTCAGCATTTGGGCGACGACATGGTGCGCTGTATCGCGCTCGACTCCACGGACGGGCTGATTCGTGGGATGCCAGTAGTGGACACAGGCGGTTCGATTTCCGTCCCGGTGGGTCCCGAAACGCTGGGCAGGGTGTTCAACCTGCTTGGCGAACCCATCGACGAGCGTGGGCCGGTCAACGCCCAGAAGCATATGCCCATCCACCGCCCCGCCCCATCCTTTGAGGAGCAATCCACCACCACCGAGATTCTGGAAACGGGTCTGAAGGTCATCGACCTGCTGACGCCGTTCAACAAAGGTGGAAAGATTGGACTGTTCGGTGGCGCAGGTCTGGGCAAAACGGTGCTGATCCAGGAGCTCATTCGCAACATCGCGACCGAGCACGGTGGCGTCTCGGTGTTTGCGGGCGTGGGCGAGCGCACCCGCGAGGGCAATGACCTGTGGCTGGAAATGAACCATTCCGGCGTTATCAACAAGACGTGTATGGTGTTCGGGCAGATGAACGAGCCGCCGGGCGCGCGCCTGCGCGTGGGCTTAACCGCGTTGACGATGGCGGAATACTTCCGCGATGAACAGGGACAGGATGTGCTGCTGTTCATCGACAACATCTTTCGCTTCGTGCAGGCGGGTTCGGAAGTGTCCGCGCTGTTGGGGCGTATTCCCAGCGCGGTAGGTTACCAGCCCACCCTGGGTACCGAGATGGGCGCCTTGCAGGAGCGCATCACCTCCACAAAGCGGGGTTCCATCACCTCCGTGCAGGCGATTTACGTGCCCGCCGACGACCCGACTGACCCCGCCCCGGCGACCACCTTCTCGCACCTAGACGCATACGTCTACTTGGAGCGGCGGATTGCGGAAAAGGGTATCTACCCGGCAGTAGACCCACTGGCGTCGATGTCGCGTAACCTCGACCCCAATATCGTGGGGCAGGAGCATTACGAGGTCGCCCGCGCGGTGCAGGCGATACTTCAGCGTTATAAAGAGCTGCAGGACATCATCGCCATTCTGGGCATCGATGAGCTGTCGGACGAGGACAAGCTGCTGGTGGCACGCGCCCGCAAGATCGAGCGCTTCCTGTCGCAGCCGTTCTTCGTGGCGGAACAGTTCACGGGCAACCCGGGCAAGTACGTTTCCATCGCCGACACGGTGCGCTCCTTCAAGGAGATTGTGGAAGGCAAGCACGACGACCTGCCCGAGCAGGCGTTCTACATGGTGGGCACCATCGAGGATGCCATCGAGAAGGCGCAGCGTCTGCTGGCTCAGGCATAGTGGAGGCAAACGATGGCGAAGACCTTCCATCTGGAAATTGTCACTCCGGACCGCGCGCTGCTGTCCGAAGAGGTGGTCAGCATCATCGCGCCCGGAGTAGAAGGCTACCTGGGCGTGCTGGCGAACCATGCGCCGCTGGTCACCGAGTTGAACGTGGGTATCCTGCGCATTCGATACCCTGACGATACCGAGGAGAACGTGGCGGTTTCAGGCGGGTTTATGGAGGTCGCCAACAATCGGGTGCTGGTGCTGGCAGACGCCGCCGAACGTCCACAGGATATCGATATCCAGCGGGCAAGGGAGGCTTTAATCCGTGCCCGTCAGATGCTTCACGACCCAACCGTAGACCACGATCGCGCGCGCACGGCGCTGGAGCGTGCCATCACTCAGTTGCGGGTTGCGGGGGTAGAATTAACCAGCGATTTGCAAGAGGATTAAATCGCACAGGTTCCTTCAGCCGAAGGAACCTGTGCCGAGGCACTGTTTACTAGGGACAACCCAACTGCCCTCTGTCGTTCGTATACGGGAAGCCTGGTTCAGGCGCTCCGAAGTCCGCAGTAGTAATGCTGCGTAACTGCCGCCACTTCGCGTGACCGTCAATGAAAACCGCGTTGAAACCGTCGTTGTGGGGCGCACGTAGACGGTCAAACAGCGAGCATCCTCGATCGATACCCCAGTCCCACAACCAGACGTTGTTCGACTCGGCAATGATGATGGTTCCTGCTGCACCGCGTGGTGAGGCATCGGCAATGCGGTGGAGGGTTTTCTGGCTCCCGCCCCAGCCGGTGCAGTAGTAGTCGTAGCTGTTACCGACCGTCGGGTTCCACACCAGCTGTCCATAGGAGACATGCTCGCCAGTGCTGGGGCACAAGTAGATGTCCCTGTTTTTGATGTAGGGGAAATACGCGCTCAGAGCCTGCCACACCCACTCGTTCTGGTAGGTGGGCAAAGCGGGAACCTGCGGATTACAGAAGTAGGTACTGATAGCCTGTACCTTGCCGTCGTAATCCTCAGCGTACATCAACATTCCTAATCCCAGCTGCTTCATGTTGCTCAGACATGCGGTTGCCCGTGCCTTTTCACGTGCTTGGGAGAATACCGGGAACAGAATCGCCGCCAGTATCGCGATAATCGCGATAACTACGAGCAATTCAATGAGTGTGAAACCGTTGCGCTTCATGTTGTTACCTCCTTACAGGGATTTTGAGTTAGCGTGCCATTCCTCCGACGTCACTTGGTGGAAAACCGCCTCCGCTTGCCGGAGGCATACCCCCGGGAGCCACAGGAGCTGCGGGAATGCGTGCACCGGGTACAGCTGCGGCAGGCACCAGCCCGCGCGACACCGCTTCATCAAATATCTTCTTCTCTTGGGGGGTCATCATCTGCACATTACCCCCTGTGCGCTTTAGGATCTCCATCGCCTGCTTGCTCAGGTCTGCTGCTTCATCGGTCTTTTTGCCACCAGCCGTGTACCACCAGCCGAGCAATGCGGCAAGAATAACCACCACGACGAGGATCACTGCAATGGCGGTGGTCCTAGGTATTTCTTTCTGCATGGTTCTCACCCCCTAAGGTGTTTACGATTATACTCGACTTGCTCGGGTGTGTCAATACACAAATTACCTAAATCTCGCGCTGACAGAAGCGGTTTTCCCGCTTCTGCCAGCCGCACAACTACTTGCCCATCTTCTTCAGATTCTGCAGGCACAGCTCAATCGTCTTCAGCGGCGGGTGGGCATACGTCTCCTGCTCCACGATGTACCACTCGGTCTTGCCGATGGTCTCGCACAGTTCGAAGATTTCCTTCCAGTTTATGTCACCTTCGCCAAGCACGGCATTCGGGTTGCTTTTGGAGAACTCCTTCAGGTGAACCGTTGCAGCGCGACCGGGGTACTTGCGCAGGAAGTCCGCCGCCTTCGCTCCGGCGTGCATGGCGTTGCCCGTGTCGAACTGCATCACCACATCTTTCACCGTGTTGCCGAAGAAGGTGTCCCACGGCAGCTCCCCATCTAACGGCTTGAACTCGATGGTGTGGTTATGGTAGCCCACGCGCATCTTGTATGGCTTCACCTTCGCGGCAATCTCGTTGAACAGCTTTGCAGTGTCCAGCCACGCCTTGCGCGAGCTAGTATATTCACCAGGCAGTCCGGGCACAATTAGGAACTTGTTGCCCAGAATCTGGTTGAACTCGATGGTGCGCGCTAGCTCGTCTCCCAACAGGGTGTTGATGCCGATGTGTGTGCCGCAGCACTTCAGCCCGTTGTCATCCAACATTTTGCGCAGGTCTTTGGCGCTGTAGCCATAGTAACCGGCAAACTCCACGCCCTCATAGCCCATCCTGGCGATGGCGGACAGAGTGCCAGGCAGGTCTTTGGCGCAATCGTCGCGAACGGAGTACAGCTGAACGGCAATCGGAATCCGTTTTGCCATCTTTTCCCCTCTCACTTACAAAAGGTCGTACGTCACCTTTCCCTGTGCAGACAGAGGACTCCTGCTTTCGCCTGATTTGGAAGCGATTGCGGACGGTTCTAAACCGTGCAGGTTGTCTTGCGCAGTCGGGTGGAGGCGTGGTCGCTTTCATGCTGGACGTTCGGGGCAGGTACTTTGCGGTGCAGGCTGCACATACACCCGATGCACCCGTCTACCGCGCATTTCCACTACCTGTATCTCGTAATCGCTGAACGGTACGCGGTCGCCCACGCGCGGGAGTGAGGTCAGCTTGCCCATGACGTAGCCGGCGACGGTTTCGAACGCGCTATCCTCTTCCGATATCTCCACCCCAAGCTGCCTTGCCAGCTCGTCCAGTTCCACGTTGGCTTCCACGAGATAGCGCTCATCGCTGAGCTTCTGGATTCGGGGCTGAATCGGCTCGAACTCGTCATAAATCTCGCCCACAATCTCTTCAATCACGTCCTCGATAGTGACCAGCCCAGAGGTGCCGCCATACTCGTCCACCACAATTGCCATGTGCATTTTCTGCTTCTGGAACTCGCGCAGTAATTCATCGATAGGCTTGCTTTCGGGTACAATCAGGCAATCGCGGGCGATGTGCCTTAGCGAGTCGATACCGTGCTGTCGGGCACGGTAGAGGTCTTTGACGTGCACGATGCCGATGACCTTATCGGGGTCGCCTTCGCAAAGCGGGAAGCGGGTGAAGCCATACTGTTCGGCGATACGCAGGTTCTCCTCCAGCGACCAGGTCGTGGACAGGTACACCATATCCACGCGAGGAACCATGATGTCCTTCGCTCGCTTGTCACCGAAGGAGAAGACATGTTCCATCAGCTCGGCTTCGGTGTCTTTCAGCGCGCCAGAGCGACGGGACGAGGCAAGCAACAGCCGCAGTTCCTCCTGAGAATACGCCTCTTCGGGAGAGGCAGGCGGAATGCGAAGCAGGCGCAGCACCAGCGACGCGCAGCCTGTCATCAGCCAGGTCAGCGGAAAGAGGAGACGATGGAACAGGTTCAACGGCGGAGCCGTCCACAACGCCGCTGGTTCGGTACGGCGGATGGCAACGCTTTTGGGAACCATCTCCCCCAGCACGACGTGCAGGAAGGTGATGGTCAGGTATCCCATGAGGAAAGCGGTAACGTGTACACTGCGCGGCGAGGTGATACCCAGCAGAGCCAACACGGGCTGCAACTGCTTTGCCGCCCATGGTTCGGCGACCCATCCCAGTCCAATGCTGGCAAGGGTAATGCCCACCTGCACCGTGTTCAGGTAGGCATCGATATGTTGCTGCGCCTGCTTGGCAATACGCGCGCTCCAGTTTTGCTGCTGGATTAACTCCTCCAGACGGGTGGAGCGCACCCGTACCAACGCAAACTCCGCCAGCACAAAGAAGGCGTTAAGCAAAAGCAGTGCGACAATCAACAACGCTTCAACGGAAAACATCCCCTTCACCTGCGAGGTGGTGTCGCCTCACAAGTGCTCCTTTCACCGTCGCCGGAAGGGACTCCTACTTCGTGGCGTAGAAGGCGCAGGCGGCGTAACCGACGACGTGTCGAGTATCCGCGCCCGGCACATCACCAGACGTGTAATGGCACAGCACTTCGCCCTGTGTGATGCCCACTTCCCGCAGCGCAAACAGCATGGTGGCTGTGGACATCACGCCGCACATACTGATGTCGCGGCGGAAGACCTCCTCCATCAGCCGCTCGCCATCCACCTCGCGCACCGCCTGCAAAGCGACCTCGTCCATACGGTACGCCTCGTCGCGGGGCACATAGTGCATCAGGTCGGTGCTGGCTATCAGCACGCGGTGGTGGACAGGGTCACCCAGTAAGGACGCCAGCGCCCTGCCCACCTCTTTCAACACCTCGACGGTATCGCGGTCGTAGTACACCCTGCCGAAAACGATGGGCACGATGCGGGCGTTGGGCGCAACCGTCTGCAGAAAAGGCAACTGCACTTCCAGCGAGTGTTCTGAATAATGTGCGGTCTCATCCTCGCGTACCGCGGAAACCGTCTGCTTGATCGCTTCGGCAGTGGGGGTATCTATGGGCACTTCGCCCAGAGGCGTCTTGAACACGCCACGCGACAGGATGGCTATCGGTGCCCCGATGGCGCGATGGTTGGGCCCCAGCAAGATGACCGTTTCGGGCGCACCGTCTTCCGCGAGGCGGGCGTAGGCATGGGCGGCGGCGGCTCCCGAGTAGTAGTAGCCCGCGTGAGGACACATCAACCCGCGCAGGGCACGCTTGCCGTCGGCTACGGTCTCAGGCAGCTGCCCTGGTCCCAGCGGGGACAGGAAGCATTTGCGTATCTCCTCGTGCAGTTCGGCGGCGGTGTCGGCGTAGAACATTCCTGCGACGGCAGGTGGGCGTATCATGGCTCTCCCTCCTTCTTGCCGAGCAGCTTCTGAAGCTGCTCTAGAGGATTCGCCTGTTGCTGGGTACCTTCCTGCAGTTTCTCAATCTCCTCGATGGGGATGACGATGGCATTCACGCCGTCCAGGTCCAAACCCCGCACGTCCAGTACCAGCCAGCCTTTTTCCGACTGCCTGCCCTCATGCGAGTGGATGATGCGCATCCGCCCTTTGGGAAAGTTCATCCGGTTTTCCCCCTTTCAGCGTCTCGGGCTGCTCACCGCCCTCACAAGGTCGCCCTCTTTGACCTCCTCTCCGTCTTTCGCACGGCGGGCGAAGCGCAATTTCGCCCGTTCATCCTGCACGTGGGTGACCTTCGCCATGCCGAGCGAAACGGTGTCCGTCCACACCACCTGTCCCTTCGAGTTGCGCACGTTGGAGACGCGGAACACCTCGTAGGTGTCGCCCATGCGCACTCCCTGAAACCGTCCACGGTCGATAATGAACTCATCGGAAGACATCACCGCGATGACCTCTGCCTCGGATGGGAAGTAGATGGCGATTTTCTTCGCGATGTCGTCCACCGCCTTGCGCGTGGCGCGACCAATCTGGCTTTCCGCCCACTCCCGGCTGCCGAAATCCACTCCCGCCAGCCAGTCGAACAGCTTCGCGCCCACGAGGGTGAGGTCGTTGCGCGTTTCGCGTCCTTCGCCCGTCTCTGCCATCAAGATGCGTCCTGTGCGCACGTCGATCAGTCGCACGTCTGCTTTCACCCGCGCGGTACTCTGCCGTACCCGAACGCCTACCGAGAACTGCGCGATGACGCCCCCCAGCTGGCTTTCGTCGCGGATGCCAAACTCGGTGATGCGCCCGCCAAGGATGTAATCCACGCCCAGAATCTTGCCCATCTCCACCGCGGTGGCGGGGTCAATGATGCCCGAACGCGCCAGCTGTTGTTCGCGCAAAACCGCCTCCAGCTGCGAACGCTCCACCACCTCCAGCCCCATCTTTACCAGCGCGGTGGTGAGCATATCGCCGATGATGTTGCCGATTTGTGCGGAGCGGTACTCCATCGGCGGGTCGAACGAAAGCACGGCGATGCGTTTCCGGGCGCGAGTCGGCTCCTGCGCCCAGCTACCCGCTACCACCACCAGCGCCAGCAGGATGAGTGCCAGCCTTCTTTTCATGATGCCCAGCCTCCCTTGCACCTGTCTATTATTATAGACGTTCCTGCACCACCAGATGCATCATGATTTCAGCAGGCTTGCTGGTTGATGGCTCGCAGCCTGTCCTTGTAAGTTGGGGCGCGTTCCTATTCGCTGACGACAACAGCCCCTTCCTGCCCCGTTCTGGCAACAGGAAATCCCCGCTCTTTTGCGGAAGTGAAAAAGGCACCATTTGCACAGGAGGTGGACCCACAATGGCAGCATCTTCCGAAACCCGCAAGGTGATTGTGCTTATCGGGGACGGGATGGCAGACCGACCGCATCCCGCCTTGGGCGGCAAGACCCCCATCGAAGCCGCGCATACACCGAACATGGACCGTTTAGCGACAGAGGGCGAAACGGGTCTGATGGACCTGATTGCGCCCGGCGTGCGCGTGGGCAGCGACACGGGACATCTCGCCCTGCTGGGCTACGACCCCTACGCTGTGTATACCGGACGCGGACCCTTCGAAGCGCTCGGCGTGGGCATGGAGGTGCGCGGCGGCGACATCGCCTTCCGCTGCAACTTCAGCACCGTGGACGACAACATGGTGATCCTCGACCGCCGCGCAGGGCGCATCACCGAAGGTACTGACCAGCTCGCCGCGCAGGTGAACGGCATCTTCATCGAGGACGTGCAGGTGTTCTTCAAGGAGTCGGTGGCGCACCGCGGCGCGCTGATTCTGCGCGGACCGGGCTTATCTCCCAAAATCACCGACGCTGACCCACACGCTGAGGGCGCGAAAGTGCACGAGGTGCAGGCGATAGACCCCGATGATGCCGCCGCCCGACGCACCGCGCGCATCGTCAATCAGTTCGTGCGCCTTAGCTACGAAAAACTGAACCACCATCCGGTGAACCAGAAGCGGCGCGAGCAGGGTTTGAACCCCGCCAACATCATTCTGCCGCGCGGGGCTGGCGTTGCACCCAGCATCCCGGACTTCAACACACACCACAAGCTGGCCGGCGCGTGTGTGGCAGAGACGGGGTTGATCAAGGGCATCGCCCGCTTCGTGGGACTGAAAGTGCTGGAAGTGCCCGAAGCCACCGGCGGGCTGGACAGCGATGTGATGGCGATGGGACGCAAGGTGGCAGAAGCACTGCAGGAGCACACCTTCGTGTTGTGCAACGTGAAGGGACCCGATGTCGCCGCACATGACCACAACCCGCAGGCGAAGGTGGACATCATCCAGCGCATCGACGCCATGCTGGGCTGGTTGCTGACCCAGATCGACCCTGCAACCACCTACATCGTGGTCTCTGCCGACCACACCACCGCCTGCTCCTTCGGCGACCACACGGGCGAGCCGGTTCCCATCGTGTTGTGGGGACCGGAGGTACGCACGGACGACGTCACGCAGTTTGGCGAGCGGGCGTGCGCCCGAGGTGGTTTGGGACGCATTCGGGGTAAGGATCTGGTGCCCATGCTGACCAGCCTGATGAACGTACAGGAGAAGTTCGGTGCCTGAGTTGCCGACGGTAGCGGTTTTAGGGGCAGGAAGCTGGGGTACAGCTCTTGCGCTGTTGCTGGGTAAGAAAGAGGTGCAGGTCGCGCTGTGGGCGCGTGATGCCGAATTGGCGGAAACCATTCGCCGTGAGCGGCAGAACCCGCGCTACCTGCCTGGCTTCTCCCTGCCCCCTTCAGTGAACCCCACCAGCGATATACAGCAAGCGGTTGACGAGGCGGAGGTGCTGGTGTTTGCCGTACCTGCAGGCGCGTTGCGTGAGGTGGCTTCCGCCGTTCGGGAATGCCTCTCCTCCCCACGACTGCTCATCTCCGCCGCGAAGGGGCTGGAAACGGACGGCAGCCGCCCCTCACAGGTGCTGCAAGCGACGCTGGGTCGGCACTGCGGCGATATGGTGGTGCTTTCTGGTCCCAACCTCGCGCTGGAGCTGGCTCGCGAAATCCCCACAGCAACGGTGGTGGCTTCACCTTCCCCCGAAGCGGCAAGGCGCGCGCAGATGCTGTTCATGCACCCTTCCTTCCGCGTCTACACCAATCACGACGTGACAGGGGTGGAGCTCGGCGGCGCGCTGAAGAACGTGCTTGCCATCGGTGCCGGCATCAGCGACGGTATGGGCTTCGGCGATAATTCCAAGGCGGCGTTTATCACGCGCGGGCTGGCGGAGATGGTGCGACTGGGCGTCGCGCTGGGCGCGGAAGAGCGCACCTTCATGGGGCTATCGGGCGTGGGCGACCTGTTTGCGACCGCCTCCAGCCATCTCAGTCGCAACTGGCGTGTAGGTCACGGGCTGGCACAGGGCAAGCCGCTGGTGCACATCCTGCAGGAGCTCCGGCAGGTGGCTGAGGGAGTGCCGACCACCTTCGCGGTATGCCAGCTGGCAGAAAGGCTGAACATCGAAATGCCCATCGCGCAGACTATTCGCGCCGTGTTGGAGGGGCGTTTGAATCCGCGCGACGCCATCCACGAACTGATGCTGCGCACTCCTAAAGAGGAGTGGTGGGGCACCAGGCTGAAAGAGGCGTGATGGCAACGGAATGCCATTACCCGCGATGAGGCATAAAATCCTGTATACTTTTTTAGTGGATAGGAGTTACGCGGTAGCAATAAACAATTAGCAGGTCACGCTTTGTCAACGACTGCAGAGACCGTTTTCTGTCATGCTGAGCCCAAGCGAAGCATCTCTTCCCTGTCACCTTGGGCGTCAGCGAAGGGTCTCTGAGATTCTTCGCTTCGCTCAGAATGACATTTCTTGTCATGCTGAACGCAGTGAAGCATCTCTGGGATTCTTCGCTTCGCTCAGAATGACATTTTGTGTCGCTGTATATCGCAAACTTCCGAGCACTCTTTCAACGGCATAACTTCTGGTGGATTAACATACCGTAATATGGAGGTGGTCGCAGGTGAAACAGGTGGAGATTCGTTTTGGAACCGACGGCTGGCGCGGAGTGATCGATGAGGACTTCAACGAAACGAACGTGCGACTGGTGGCGCGGGCGGTAGCGGAATACCTGCACCACGCAAAACCCGAAGGGCATGGCGTGCTGGTGGGCTACGATAACCGCCTGAAGTCGGAGGTGTTTGCGCGGGCGGCAGCGGAGGAGCTGGCACGGTGTGGGCTGCCCACCGTGCTTTCGGAGAGTTCGCTGTCGTCGCCTGCGTTGTCGTTCGCGGTATATCATCGTAAGGCGCAGGGCGGTGTGATGATTACCGCCAGCCACAATCCGCCACAGTTCAACGGCTTCAAGTTCAAAGCGAACTACGGAGGTTCCGCCCTGCCGGACATCACCGAGCAGATTGAGGCGCACCTGCAACGGATACTGGCGGGCGAACAGACGGCTGCACATAAACCCGCCGGGATGCGCACCGAAAACCTCACCACCGCCTACCTGCAACACCTCAGCACGCTGGTAGAAATGCCTCGCATTCTGGAAGCGGGCTGGAAAGTGGTCACCGACGCCATGCACGGCTCAGGCGCGGGCTATCTGCGTACCCTGTTGCAGGGTGGAAGGACGCAGGTCATCGCCATCCGCGAGAACCGTGACACACAGTTCGGTGGCGTCAATCCCGAGCCGATTGCCTCTAACCTCGGGGTGTTGATGGAAACGGTGGTGCGCGAGGGCGCGGACATCGGTATCGCGCTGGACGGCGACGCCGACCGCGTGGGCGCAGTCGATGAGCGGGGCAACTTTGTAGACAGTCATCGTATCTTTGCTATCACGCTGTACCATCTGGTGCAAAGGCGCGGCTGGCGCGGGCGTGTGGTGAAGACCATCTCCACCACGAACATGATTGACGCCCTAAGCCGGCATTTCGGGCTACCGTTGACCGTCACGCCCATCGGCTTCAAGTATATCTGCGAGAACATGTTACAGGGCGATGTGCTGATCGGCGGCGAGGAGAGCGGCGGTATCGGCGTGCAGCACCACATCCCCGAGCGGGATGGCGTGCTGATGGGACTGATGCTGCTGGAGGCAATGACGCTGAGCGGAAAGAAACTTAGCGAGCTGGTGCAGGAGGTGTTCGAACTGACTGGAGAACACCATTACCACCGTATTGACCTGCATCTGGAACGTGAGGAGATGCCCGCCGCCCGTGAGCGCGTGGCGCAAACCGAAGCGCGTGAGGTTGCCGGTTTGCCGGTCCAAGCGATTGACCGCATGGACGGCACCAAGTTCCTGTTCGAGGACGGCGCGTGGCTGTTACTGCGAGCATCGGGCACGGAGCCGGTGGTGCGTGTGTACGCCGAGGCATCCTCACCCGAGCTGGTACAACAACTGCTGAGCGCTGGCGAGGCGCTGGTGCGTGGCAAATCGTGACAGCAGGCTACCACCCGCGCGTTTTTGTGGATGGTAGTGCGCTATCAGGTGAAAAGGACATGACAGACCCCCAAACCCTGGTACAGGAGGAGGAACAGCGTCTTGCGGTCGAGACCGATGACCGTTCGGTAGTGGTCTCGGCAGGGGCGGGTTCTGGCAAAACGCAGGTGCTGGCAGAGCGGTTCGTGCATCTGGTCAAGGCGGGCAAGGCGGGCATCGATGAGATATTGACCATCACCTACACGCGCAAAGCGGCGCGCGAGATGAAAGAGCGAATCGTTGCGCTGCTGGAGCGGGGGGGAATGAGTGAGGCAAGATGGCTGGTGGAGAGCGCATACATCAGCACCATCGACTCGCTGTGCGCCCGTCTGATTCGGGAGAACCCTTTTGATAGTCTGGTAGACCCCTTCTTCCAGCAGCTTGCCGAACACGACGCCGAGAGACTGTTCTATCGCGCTTTTGACCGCGTGGTGGACAGGCACAGCGTGCAACAAGATAGTAACATCGGTAAACTGCTGCGTGAAGCCTTCGGCAGGATGCGCTTCGGCAGCGACCCGCGAGACGCCCTGCACACTCTGCGCCTTGACCTCTACCGCGCGATGGAGACGGTGCGCCTGTTTGGCTGGGGACGTCAGCACTTGCTGGAATGGGCGGACGGCATCCGCCAGAATCCCCAGAACATCGGCTGGCAACTGTTGTGCTTGTTGCGGAACGCCTTGTTGCCCGGCGTGAAGGCCGCTCAGCGTGTGCTCCCCGCGGAGGAGAGTCTGTCAGCGGAGTTGCACCGTTTGCAACTTGCGCTGGAGGACATCCCTTCGGGCGGCAATCTGACACAGACGGTCCACACGCTGCGCGAAGCGCTGCTGCTCCGACAGGGCGATAGCCACGTGAACCACCCCGTGGTGGCGGAATGTCTGAGTCGCATTCGGGACTGGCTAGCACTGCTCAACGCCCAGCAATTAGCCATGGAGGTACAGGAGGCATGGCGCACCGTTGCCGCACTGCACTTGCTGGTGGAGGCATGGGATGAGTACCAGCGTGTGAAGGCGGAAGCCAACCTGTGCGACTTCGCCGACGTGATGACCGAAGCGATACGTCTGCTGCGCGAACACAAAGCCGTCCGTCAACGTTATCGCCAGAGGTTCCGTTTCGTCATGGTCGATGAGTTTCAGGATGCCAACGGACTGCAGCTGGAGCTGGTTCGCCTGCTGAGCAACGGCAGGAACCTTTTTGTGGTCGGCGACGCGCAGCAGTCTATCTACGCTTTTCGCCATGCAGATGTCAGCCTGTTTCGCCGCATGGAGCAGAAAGCGCGTGAATCCCCCGAACGCGCCCTGCTGGTCGGACTGCAGCGCAATTTCCGTTCGCGCCCTGAGATTCTGCGATTCATTGAGTGTATTTACCGCCCGATATGGTCGGCGTCCATCGGGGGCGATGTGTACCGTCCGTTGCGCAGCGCGAAGCCGTTCGCGCCCAAGCCACAGCCCAGCGTGGAGTTCGTGGTGGTGCCACAGGAAAGCGAGGATGCCCTGTGGGTAGCCATCGCACGCGCGACCGCCGGGTACATTCGGCAATTGGTCGAGCAGAATCGGGTTTGCATCACGGCGCAATGCGCGGAACAGGGACAGCCCTTACAGTACCGTCATGTCGCCATTCTGTTACGGCAAACCAATCAGGTGCCCGTTTTTGAGGAGGCTCTATCGCGGGAAAGGGTTCCCTTCTACAACACCGCGCGACGCCAGTACTTCGTGCAGCCCGAAGTGCGTGACCTTATCTTCGCGCTAACGGTGATAGACTCCCCCACCGACGACATCGCGGTGGCAGCCACATTGCGCTCGCCGATGGTTGGCGTGAGTATGGACACCCTGTACGCCTGCGCGCTTGAATCACAGAAGACAGGCAAGGGTACGCCGTTGTGGACAGGGGTGAAACGATGGCTGGACGCCAACCCCCCACAGACGGATGCTCAGGCAGTGCGCGAGTTTGTCGCGCTAGTGGAGAGGCTGCAGCAACAACGCGCTCTGCTGGACGTGGCTCAGACGCTCACCGCGTTGATCGACCACACGCAGTATGAGGCGCGTCTGTTGTGCCGCCCCGAAGGCAAACAGCGGGTAGCCAACGTGCGCAAACTGGTGCAGATGGCAACCGAGAACCGCGAAATGGCTATCGCGCAGTTTGTAGAGATAGTGAACGAACTGGAACGCATCGCCCTGCGCGAAGGGGAAGCCCCCGTGCTGGAAGAGACGGCGGACGTGGTGCGCATTTACACCGTGCACGGCGCAAAGGGATTGCAATTTCCAGTGGTGGTTCTGCCCGACGTCGCTCGCCCCATACGCCGCCGCCCGCAGCCGAGGTTGCTCGCCTGCCTGCCCGCACAGAAGTTTGTGGCGCAGGGGTTTATGAAAGAAACAACCCATCCCCCAATGACCCAGGCGGCGGCAATCTGGTCCCGCCAGCGCGAATGGGAGGAGGAACTGCGCGTGTGGTATGTGGCGATGACGCGAGCGATAGAACATCTGGTCTTCGTCGCACCCAGTGGGGCAAACGGGTTCTGGTGGAACCTGTTTCTGGACGCCCTGCAACTACCCCATTCCTTCTCGCAGGAGGGGGTGGTGCGTATTGCCGAGGGTTGTGATGTCATGGTGCGCGTGGTATCGGAGACGGGCGCAGAACCCGCCGAGGCGATGGAGGAACAGAGATTGCAGCAGCTGGCTCAGTGGCTGCTGGGGAAGACGGAGTGCAGTGTGGAGGAGTTACTGCAGTGGCTGAACGGCTGAGTGTCGCTATCGCTAACGAGGGCGAGCCCCCCGAGCCGTGACGGGTATCTATAGTTTAACGCATGGTTGGCCCCCGAACGGCAGGGAGGCAACAGCCCTGCGTTGAACCTCCAGATAAACCGTCGAGGAGAAGGGTTGCCCATGCGCAAAAAGACGACGCTGTGCTTGCTGTGGCTCTGGCTGATAGCCCTGCCCGTCCTTGCCGACCTCAAGACCGATATCGATAGGCTGCTGCAAAACCCCGCGCTGGCGCACAGCATGACGGGTATTCTGGTGGTCTCCTTGAAGGACGGCAGAACGCTTTACGAACGCGACGCGGACCTGATGCTGATTCCCGCTTCCAACCAGAAACTGCTCACTGCGGCGGCAAGCCTGCATAAACTGGGGCCGGACTTCCGCTTCTCGACGCGCCTTTGGGTAACGGGGCAGTTAGACGCACAGGGCGTTCTGCAGGGTGACCTGATTCTGGAGGGCAGCGGCGACCCGACCATCCAGCTGCAGGACATTGAGGTGACAGCGGAGGCTGTGCAAAAGGCAGGTATCCGCCATATCGATGGCTATCTGCTATACGACGAGAGCGCGTTCGACGGTATCCGCCGCGGCTGGGATTGGGCTTGGGACGACGAGCCTTACTACTACTCGCCCTGCCTGAGCGCGATATGCGTCGAGCGCAACGCGGTGACCGTCTTCGTCTCACCCGCAGAGAAGGCAGGCGATGAGCCCCGCATCCGCCTCTTTCCCCCCACGAGTTATCTGCTGGTGCGCAACGAGGCAATGACTTCTCCAGCGGGCACGCCTGCGACCGTTACTGTGACACGCGAACACGCACGCAACATCGCTATCGTGCGCGGACAGATACCGCTGGATGCCTCACCCGACGCGGTAAGGCAGGCGTTGTCGGTGGAAGAACCACCTCGCTATGCGATGTGGCTGCTGCGCGAAGCGCTGGAAAAGCGCGGGATTACCACACGCCACCGCACCGCCCTGCCCGACCGCGTGCCACAGAGGGCACGGCTGATTCACACCCACACGTCGCCTCCGCTGAGGGAAATACTCCCCCTGCTGAACAAACCGAGCGATAACCTTATCGCGGAATGCCTGATGCGCACGCTGGGCGCTGTCATACACCGCGAGGGAAGCGCCGCAGCAGGCGAGCGAGTGATGCTGGACTTTTTGAAAGAGGCGGGGTTAGACCTTTCCGCGCTGAACATCGTGGATGGTTCTGGCTTGTCGCGGCGCAATCAGGTGTCGGCAAGGAACCTGGTAACCTTACTGCGTTACATGGCATCGCATCCGCAGGCGAAGGTGTTTCAGGACTCTCTTCCGATAGCAGGCGTGGACGGCACTCTGCGCAACCGAATGGTCAACACCCCTGCGCAGGGCAAAGTGCGTGCCAAGACGGGTAGTCTGGGCAGGGTAAGTACCCTGTCGGGCTATCTGACCACGCAGACGGGCGAGGAGCTGGTGTTTGCCATCCTGATGAACAACTTTAACGGTTCGGCGGCGACGGCACGGGCAGTGCAGGATGCTATCTTGCTACGACTGGTGCAGGGGGAGTAGAATAGTGCTGGGGGCGAGTAGCCGATGTGTGATGAAACGTTGCAACGCGCCAAGCGCATCATCACGGAAGAGGTAGAGAAGGCGGGTTGCCGGGTGGTGAAGGTGATTCTGTTCGGCAGCCGTGCACGGGGAGATGCCCGCGCCGACAGCGACTGGGATTTTCTGGTGGTGGTGGACCGCGACATTCCCCCCGCCGTTCGCCGTGAGATATCGGGCGAGACGAGTGTGCATCTGGTCAGGCATGGTATCGTCGCCGACATTCTCGTTCACTCCCTGAGCGTTATGGCGGCGCACCAGGACGATGTAGGGCACATCGCCTATTATGCTCTGAAAGAGGGAGCAGAGGTATGAACCCGGAGACGGTCCGAGCGTGGGTTCGGAAAGCGGAGAGCGACCTGAAAACGGCGAAAGACGAGCTGGCCACAGAAGAACCAGCAACTGATACGGTGTGCTTTCACGCGCAGCAATGTGCCGAAAAATATCTCAAGGCTTTTCTGGTCTTTCACGGCGCGGAGATACCAAGAACCCACAACATTGCCGAGCTGGTGCATCGGTGTGCGAGATTGGACGCTTCGTTCGAGGGTCTTTACGCCCTGAAAGCGCAGAACCTGACCGATTTCGCCGTCACCTTTCGCTATCCGGGCGATGTGCTCTTTCCTTCAATTGAGGAAGCGCAGGAAGCGGTGAACGTTGCAGAAAAGGTGAAAGCCTTCGTGCTGGACAAGTTGCAGCAGGAGGGATTGCAGTTCTGATGCGATGCGAAAACGAGACAACAGAGGTACTCCAGCGCGCCAAGCGCATCATCACGGAAGAGGTAGAGAAGGCGGGTTGCCGGGTGGTAAAGGTGATTCTGTTCGGCAGCCGCGCACGGGGCGATGCCCGCGCCGACAGCGACTGGGATTTTCTCGTGGTGGTGGATAGAGAGTTACCCGTGTCTCAGTTGTGGGATATCGCAGATGACATCCGCCTGCGCTTTGCGCGAAGCGAGTTTTGGGGCGACGTGTTCATTCAGCCGCTGACTGTGGTGGAACAGCAGCAAACGGACACAGGCTGTCTGACGTATTATGCGCTTCGGGAGGGGATTGATTTGTGAACGAACATACGGTTCGTCAATGGCTTCGCAAATTGGATTTCGTTCGGCAGCGGCTACTGGAAAAGGGTTTCGATGCCGAAGGAGCAATTGAAAGCACGGAAACGGAGTAACGGAACATGCCCAAAACCGACATGCAAGTGAAGCTTTTGTTCCCCACTAAGGAGATTGCCGAGCAGTACTACCGCCAGCTCGTGTATGTGGCGTGCCGTACGTGCTACAGCGAGATGCGCCCCGAGCAAATTTGGGAGCGTATCCAG
>Ga0308398_1000177_pt1 | contig 43015 bp, 32 predicted proteins | sample Hotspr20SampleT9_FD_202360 | JGI IMG/M metagenome (GOLD analysis project Ga0308398, IMG submission 202360) | Hot spring phototrophic mat microbial communities from Mushroom Spring, Yellowstone National Park, Wyoming, United States - 20051001_T9 ...
TTCAAACCATTTATAGTTACATTGGGCGGTGGATAAACACTCACATATACACTATCTTTAGCAGAGTTTCCATCTGCAGAAACAATTGCAGTAAAATATCCACTAGACTGAGGTGTAATTGTTGTAGAATAAACATTATTTGAAACAAGGTTCCCTTGATAAAATCCCTGTAATACCTGATTAGGTGGAGGACAAAATATTTCTACATTATCTAAGCCCCAGTGATCGTAATTATTTCCAGAAGTTACATCTTGGTACCAACTAAACCAAACTGTTCCGTTTACAGGTACATTTTCGCAGTAATTTTTCCACGTAGTTAGGTTTGGATCATATCCCCCGTTAGGATTCCAATAATTAATGTCTATCCACGGTCCATTTGGACCATTTGTTGAATATTGTAAATGAACTCCCTCTGTAGGTTCGTCAGGTCCTTCGCAAGGTGAAGGCTGTCCTTGAGTAGCATATTTCATATCGAAACATATCTGACATTGTGTAGTTACCTGAAAACCGACAGTTGTTAACCTTCGAGGAAAACTTGTTGCAGGTCCTATCCATAAATATGTTGTTCCGTCGGGTCCTGGTCCACAAGGGTTATTAAACATAGGGTTTGCATTCGACGACCAGCCACTTCCTATTGTACCATTGTTGAAGTTGTTATTCATCATAAAAACCGGACAACCAGCATTTGAATAGTTAAAAGTTACTTGATCGCCTAAACAAATTTTAATAGTATCGGGGGTTATAAATATATCGCCATTGTATATTACTGTATCAATAGACAAATTACACTGTGCTTTATTATTTTTAGGTAAAACAATAACTGCAAAAAATAAAATATAAAATACTACTTTTTTCATAATTACTGAATTTTTACATTAAAATTCACTATTTCAAACTTCGATAACACAGAACTTTTAGTGTTATATAATTCTTTGATATAAACTTTTGTCCCTTTTTCCGAATTTTTATCACAATTACCTTCTACTGATTGGCCAGGAGATAAATGCAATAAATAAGTGTTTTCAGATGTTTTAGGCTTATTACAAGTAATACATACACCATTCATCCAATAATCTATGTTCCAAGTTACTACAATATTCTCATTTGTATTGTTGACAAATTGCAACGCATAAAATGCTTGATGAATACCGTTATGGTTATCGTTACATTCAATTTCTTTTGCAAAAATTTGAACACCTTGCTCGTTTAAAATAAGCTTATACTCATTTTGAGAAAAACTTTCGGCAAAAGTAAAAATTAACACAAATAAGATAATCATTTTCATCTCTTACATTTTTTTTATAGACGTTGAAGATAATTTATAGTTGCCAAATAAATATACGCAATGTTAAAAAAAATTAAGTAATATTTACTAATTTATTTTTTATTGCATATATAACCAATTGAACAGTATTTTTTGCATCTATTTTTTCCATCATAATGGCACGATGTCCATCAACGGTTCTGTTGCTCAAGTTAAGCATTTCGCCTATTTCAACACTTGTATAACCTTTACAAATTAAATCTAAAATTTCCAATTCCTTTTTTGTGAATTTTGGTTTTTCTTTTTCGGTTTCTTTTAGTGTTTTTTGAGTAAAATAAAGGTTGGCAAGTAACGAAACTAATTCATCCGAAAAAAAGTTTCTACCTGCGAGTGTTGCTTTCATAGCTCGTTCAAGTTCATCTTTTGTTGTATTTTTTAACAAAAATCCCTTTGCACCTGAATCTAACATAATTTGTAAGTGCTCTTCATCGCCATACATACTTAAAGCAATAATCTTTAAATTAGGTTTAATATCTAATGCCTTTTTTGTGGCTTCATATCCGTTTAATACAGGCATTTTTATGTCCATAAATACAATGTCGCAATCTATATCGGGAATAACATCAATAAATTCCTGACCATTTTTAGCTTCTCCGACTATTTTTACATAATTAATTTCTTTAAGTAATAATATTAAGCCTTTTCTGAAAATTTCATGGTCTTCTACTATAAATACTTTTACTTCACACATAAATATATATTTTTAATTCACAAAAGTAATTATTTTTTAATTGATGTTATTTTAAAAGGAAATAAAATTTGAAATAATCGTTTAACAGTAAATTTTGGAACAATCTCTTCTTCATCATCATAATATCCCGTTGTTTTATTGTAATTGTATCCGTATCCATAAGTGCCGTAATAGCTATAACTTTTACCATAATAGGAATTTATTTTAACATCGTTTATTAGTAATGTTAAAAGTGTGTGCGAGTAGTTATTTTTTATAGTGTTAAGAAATTCTATAACATTCTTTTTACTGTAATTTTGTCGGATTACGAAAATATTTGTATTACTAAACCTTGAAATAAGTAAAGCATCAGTAACTAATGCAACTGGAGGTGTATCAATCACAATAATTTCGAACATGTTTTTTAAAGTTTCTATAAGATTTAGCATTTTTTTACTTTCGAGCAATTCGGCTGGATTTGGAGGCACAGGTCCGGTTGGTATAAAAAACAAATTTTCCTGACTTGTAGGAATTATTATATCTTCGAGTTTTGTTTCACCTAATAAATATGTGCTAATTCCAATATTATTAGAAACTTGAATTGTTTCATGTATTCTGGGTCTTCTTAAATCTAATCCGACAAGTAACGTTTTCTTGTCTAAAAGAGCATAAGAAGAAGCTATATTAATAGCACAAAATGTTTTACCTTCTTCACTAACAGTTGAAGTAATTGCTATAACATGAGATTTTAAATTTTTATCAGGGTGTAAGTATTGTATATTTGTACGAATTGTTCTAAAAGATTCGGCTATTGTTGATTTAGGAGATTGTGAAACAACAAAATCAATGTTTTTATGATTATGTCCTACTATTCCTATTAAAGGTACTTTAACTTTATTTTCTATTTCTGAAATGTCTATAATTGTTGTATTAAAAAAATCGGCAATTAATATAATTATAAGTGGGATAAGCAAACCAATAGCAATAGCTATAATGTAATTTAATGAATATTTTGGAGCTATTTGTATTCTTGTATCAACCGAAGCATAATCGAGTATTTTGTTATCTGGAATGTTAGAAGCTTTTGCAATTCCAGCTTCTGCACGTTTAGTTAATAAGTATGTATATATTTGATCGTTAAGTTTATATCTACGTTGAATATTAATATATTCTTTTTCGGTAGCAGGCAGTTGTTTAAAACCACTTTCAATAATTTTTATGTTTTTATCTATTTCTTCAAGATTTAGTTCTGTTGAACGTAAAAGCATTTCGTTATTTTCGATAAGTAATTTTCGAGTTTGAGCTATTTTATTTAATACAGCTTCATATGCTGGATTTTTTTCTGTCGCAGTAATTAAAAAATTATTTTTCTCTTGATACAAAGAAATAAGTTGGCGTATAAGTTCCATCAAAGCTGGATCATTTATCCCTATAGACGAAGGTATAACAATCTGGCTTAAATCGCTATTTTGTGTAAGATACTTCTTTAAGTATTCTAAATAACTTTTTTTAATTAACAATTCGCTTTTCTTCTTTTGAGCGTCTGTTAGTCTTTCGTATAAAGCCGAACCTTCTTTTGAAAGGTCTATTAAGTTAAATGTTTGTCGAAATGTTTTCAAATTATTTTCGTTTTGAGATAAAGAATCTGTAATTTCTAATAATTGATTATCAATAAAGTTTATAGTATTTTGAGCTATAAGATTTTTTTCAGTTAAACCATTTTGTATATACACATCAAGCAATTTATTAATAAAATCAACTTCTTTTTGAGGGACTAAACCTGTTGTAGATATTTCAATAACTGTAGATTTTTTATCGGTTGTTGTAATAGATATCTTACTTTTATATTTTTTAACCAAATCGGAGAATCTATTGATAATAAAAAAGTATTGTCTTTGTGTTGAATGAATTTCGTTTACATTGACATCAGGATTAAGGTTTACGGTAAAAGAAAAATTTTTGCTTTCGTATGGTTCTCCAAATTTCATCTTTTTATTGAGTATTTTATCCTTGTCTATTTGTAAAAGATATTCCTTGTTGTTAAGTAACTTAACATAAATAGGAATACCATATAAATTTTCTTTTGTTGTATCGTATTCAACATAAAATGGGCTTGACTTGTAACGTTCTATTGTTCTAATTCTACCAACTGAAAAATAAGATACAAAGAACTCGGGTAATTGTTGAATAGTTTCTTGTATTATTTTATAGCTTTTTATAACAGCTATTTCGTTTTCAACTACTTTTTTTCGTGTTCTACGCAAAATACCTTGTTCTTCGAGAATACTTTCTATTCCCCCCGACAAAGTATTTTCTTTATCTTGTATTAAAACAAATGAACTTAATTTGTAAACAGGGTCAGAATAACGATTAATAAAATACGCTATACTTATTGTTATAAATACAGTTAATGCAAACCAATACCAATTTGCCTGTATTTTAAAAATAAGTTTTTTAATATCAATATTATCTTGATTAAGACTATTAGGTATATTTGAATCCATATTTTTACAATTTTAAAACAAAACTTATTACTAAAATCAGAGTGCTAATAGATGAAAGTATAATTGAAACATTATAAGAATTAAGCTTCCATGCCTTAGATTTTAATGCTTCTACATAAATTACATCGTTTGGTTGAACGTAAAAATTTTGACTTTTTAACAAATTTTTATCAATGAGATTAACTCTAATAGTTTTAACACCATTTTTTGTAGTTCTAAGAATAAGAATATTTTCCCTGTTGGCAAATTCATTTAAATCGCCAGATTGTCCTATAGCTTCTAACAATGTAACTTTACTATTGTAAAAGTAAAATACACCAGGTTTACGAACTTCGCCAAGTATTGTTATTTTAAATCCGCCATATTTAACTGTAACATATACTTCTTTAAAATATTCGAGAGTTTTGTTTTGAATTAGTTGCTGAATCTCGTTTAATGTTTTATTTTCAACATTAACTTTTCCAATTACAGGCATTTCAATATTTCCTTCATCGTTTACTAAATAACTTTTATAATACATTGCTGCTTCATTAACAGAAGATGTTGAAATAAAATCATTAGGGTTGAACAATTCGTTTATATCTTTATTTAAGCTCGAAACTCTTATAAAAAGAATATCTCCGTTTTGTATCTTATATGTTTCAATCCCATAAGGATTATGTATTAAACTATCTTTTTCTGTTAAATGCTGTAAATAGGTCATTTTTCGGTACGAACTACAAGATGAAAAAAAAGCAAAAATTATGACAAAAAGGCTTATTTTAATACAATGGCAAAATATTTGCATATTTATTTTATGTTTAATAAATTTAATGTTCAAAAATACTAAATATCGTGAATATAAAATAATTAAAAATTATTAACTATGGCACTTTTACCTAACATATTTACCATAAAACAAAAAGAGAAACCTTCGCACGGTAAAGTTCTTATTGCAGAACCATTATTATTAGAAGGTATTTTTGGACGTTCAGTAGTATTTTTAGTAGAACACAATGATGAAGGCAGCATAGGATATGTGTTAAACAAAAATTCGGGCTTTACTATTCAACAATTACTTCCCGATTTTAAAAATTTTAGCACACCTGTTTTCATCGGCGGACCTGTTGCAACAAATACACTTCATTTCATATATAAAAATCATGAATCGTTGAGTAATTCCAAAAAAGTTTCCGAAGATATATTTTGGGGCGGAGACATTAAAGATATTCTTAATTGCTTAAAAAAAGGAATAATACTAGAAAAAAACATCAGATTTTTTATAGGATACTCAGGATGGGGGAAAAATCAGCTTAATGAAGAATTAAAAAAACACTACTGGGTTGTTAGTACTATTAGTTCCGAACAAATTTTTGAAGAAGATCCAAAAATATTGTGGAAAAGAAGTATTGTTTTATTAGATAAAAAATTTCATTTTTGGTTAAATATTCCATCAAATCCTTCTTTGAACTAAATTTTTTAAATAAATTTTAAACACTTAACTTTGTTCCATTATAATTTTATTCGATGTTATTTTCAGAAGTAGTTGGACAGAAGCTAATTATTGAAAAACTAAAATACTTTTCTATTCAAGAAAAAATTCCTCATGCATTACTTTTTACAGGTTCGGAAGGTGTAGGTAAGTTGTCAACAGCATTAGCTTTTGCACAATTTATAAATTGCGAAAAACCTTCTGCTAAAGACTCTTGTAATGTTTGTCCTTCTTGCCATAAATATTCTCACCTTATACATCCCGATTTACATTTTGTTTTTCCTATTTACAAAGGAAATAAATCGTATGCTATTTGTGATGATTTTATTCAAGAATGGCGTAACTTTTTGCTTTTATCAACATATTTTAAATCGTCGCAATGGTACGAACAAGTGGCAGAAGATAAAGGGCAACCTATTATTTATGCCGACGAAGCTATTGAGATAATCAAAAAATTAAGCATTAAAAATTATGAAGCAAAATATAAAGTAATTATTGTTTACCAGCCCGAAAAAATGCATATTGCAACAGCAAATAAGTTGTTGAAAGTTTTGGAAGAACCTCCTGCTTCAACATTATTTATACTTATATCGTCTCAACCTGAATTATTACTATCAACAATAGTTTCGCGATGTCAGGTTGTAAAATTTCCTATTGTTGATGATATTAGCTTAAAAAACTTCTTAAAAGAAAAATTTCCACAATATAACGAACAAGATATAATTCAATCAGTTCTCCTTGCCAACGGAAGTGTTCCAGAAGCAATTCAAATCCTCGAAGAAAATGAAAATATTAAAATTTATTTGGATTTATACATTAGAATGGCAAGGTTAGCTTACGAAATAAAACACAAAAAAACAAAAACAGAAGATTTAATAAAATGGGTTTATGAGGTTAATCAATTATCAAAAGAAAATCAAAAAGCTTTTTTAGTTTATAGTTTACGTTTAACACGAGATAATTTTTTAATAAATTCCAATTTAAAACATATAGTTTCACAGACAAAAGAAGAAGAGAAATTTTCAGAAAAATTTTATAATTTTATGCCTTATAACAACTCTTTTGAAACATACAAAATATTAAGCAACTCATTATTCCATCTTGAACGAAACGGAAATTCTCGCATTATTTTTACAGATTTAATTTATCAAATATCTAATATTTTTTAATTCGCAAGTTCTGAAATAAACTTTAAACGAACTAAACGTATTTCTTCGTCTGTAATATCGGGGTCTTCTAATGAGCGAATTGCATTTTCAATATTGTCTGTTTCTGCTGTTTTAAAATACTCATAAATTTCTTCAAGTTTATCTTCTTCAACTAATTGTTCAACAGCATATCCTAAATTTATTTTTGTTCCGCTATAAACAATAGACTCAAGTTCATCAAGCAATTCTTCAAATTCTAAGCCTTTTGCGCGACATATATCATCAAAAGACATACGACGGTCTATACTTTGAATAATATAAACCTTAAGACTACTTTTATTAACAACAGATTTAACAACAAAATCTTGAGGTCGCTCTATTTCGTTCTCTTCTACATATTTTTTTATTAAATCAATAAAAGGTTGGCCATATTTTTGAGCTTTACCGGCGCCAACTCCTACTATATTTTTAAGTTCATCCATATTAATTGGGTATTGTATTGCCATTTCTTCGAGCGAGTTATCCTGAAAAATAACAAATGGAGGCAAATTTAGCTTTTTTGCTATACTTTTTCTTAAGTCTTTCAACATATTAAACAAAGTAGAATCTAGTGCACCATCACCAATTTGTCGTGCAATAAAGTCTTCATCGTCTCCTTCTTCATATTCGTGATCTCGCAACATTAATACTTCGTATGGTTGTTCTAAAAACTTTTTGCCTAAATCAGTTAATTTTAAAAGACCATAATTTTCAATATCCTTTTCTATCATTTTTTTTATCATTGCTTGTCGGATAACTGATAGCCAGAATTTTTTGCTTTCATCGCTCCCTACACCAAAAGAATCGAGCAAGTGATGATTATAACTCTTTATGTTTGCTGTGGCATTTCCTGTTAAAATATCGGCAATATGCTCGGATTTGAACTTTTCATTAACTTCTAATATACACTGGAATAAATTGATAAAATATTCTTTTCCATCGAATTCTGTTTTAGGATTGAGGCAATTGTCGCAGTTTTCGCAATTTTCTTGATGATAGTCTTCGCCAAAATAGTTAAGTAAAATTTTCCTTCTGCATAAAGAAGATTCTGCATATGCAACTGTTTCAAAAAGTAAATGTTTTCCTATCTCTTGTTCGGCAAGGTGTTTCCCCTGCATAAATTTTTCGAGTTTTAAAATGTCGTCGTAGCTATAAAAAGAAATACATTGACCTTCGCCACCATCACGACCAGCACGTCCTGTTTCCTGGTAATATCCTTCGAGGCTCTTAGGCATATCGTAATGAATTACGAAACGGATATCTGGCTTGTCTATTCCCATTCCAAATGCAATGGTAGCAACAATAACATCCACTTCTTCCATTAAAAAGGCATCTTGGTTACGATTTCTGGTTGCTGCATCGAGACCGGCATGGTAAGGAAGTGCTTTAATACCATTTGCTACCAGTTTTTCTGCCATTTCTTCAACTTTCTTACGACTAAGGCAATAAATAATACCTGACTTTCCGGGGTTATTTTTAATGTATCTAATAATTTCTTTTGTTGCACCGATTTTTGGTCTTATTTCATAATATAAATTAGGTCTGTTGAACGAAGTTTTAAAAATATCTGCATCTTGAATAGCCAGTGTTTTTAAAATATCGTATTGAACTTTTGGTGTAGCTGTTGCCGTAAGAGCAACTACCGGTCTATTGCCTATTTGATTAATCATAGGTCTAATACGGCGGTATTCTGGTCTAAAGTCGTGCCCCCATTCTGATATACAATGTGCTTCATCAACTGCATAGAATGAAATATTTATTTTTTGAAAAAATTCAATGTTTTCATCTTTTGTTAACGATTCTGGTGCAACATAAAGCATTTTTGTTTTTCCTTGAATAATGTCTTTACGAACATTGTTTATTTCTGACTTTGAAAGTTGTGAATTTAAAAAATGTGCAACTCCTTCTTCCATACTAAAAGCTCGCATCGAGTCAACTTGATTTTTCATTAAAGCAATTAGAGGCGATATTATAATAGCAGTTCCTTCTAAAGCAAGTGCAGGTAATTGATAAATTAACGATTTTCCACCACCTGTTGGCATCAATACAAAAGTGTTCCGACCTGCAATAATATTTTTAATAGCATCTTCCTGCTTATTTTTAAAAGTATCAAATCCAAAATGTTTTTTTAATAGTTCATGCAAACTTGCTGAATTTATTTTTGTTTTTAATTCCATATTCAAAATCTCTTTAAATGTAAAATTATTGTATAATTTTGCAAAACTAAATTAAATACTTTTCTCGAATTAAATTATGCAAAAAGACATATTTTGACGAAAATACTTTTTTTTTTTATGAATAATAATATACGTAATATTATTGAACAAACAATTTTGACAGAGTCTGAGGCAGTTAAGCGTTTAGTTGAATATCTTGACGATTCTGTTGAAAAAGTAATTTTAGAAATTTTAAGATTTAATGGAAGAATTATTGCAACAGGAATTGGTAAAAGTGCAATTATAGCTCAAAAATTTGTTGCAACACTTAATAGCACCGGAACTCCTGCTGTTTTTATGCATGCAGCCGATGCTATCCACGGTGACCTTGGAGTAATTTTACCAAACGATATTGTTTTTTGCCTTTCTAAAAGTGGAAATACTCCTGAAATTAAAGTTTTAGTTCCATTTATAAAACATTTTGGAAATAAACTTGTTGCTATTGTTGGTGATAAAAATTCTTATTTGGCTCAACATGCAGATTATGTAATTTTATCAAAAATTGAAAAAGAAGCTTGTCCTAATAATTTAGCACCAACTACAAGTACTACAGCTCAATTAGTTCTTTGTGATGCAATTGCAATAGCTCTAGTCGAATGCAAAGGCTTTAAAGCTAGTGATTTTGCAAAATTTCATCCTGGTGGAACACTCGGACGAAAATTATATTTGAGAGTTTCTGATATTTTACAAAAAGATAAAATTCCTATTGTAAAACCAAGCGACAATATTAAAGAAGTTATCCTTGAAATATCTTCTAAAAGGTTAGGTGCAACTGCAGTAATAGACAATGACAAAATTATTGGAATTATTACCGATGGAGACTTAAGAAGAATGCTTGAAAAAAATGAAAATTATACTAATTTAAAAGCAATAGATATTTGCAGCAAAACACCTAAAACAATTTATTGCGAAGAATTAGCTGTTAAAGCTTTTTATATGATGGAAAATAATAAAATAACACAACTTCTGGTTGTTGATGAAAATAATCATTACATAGGTATGATTCATTTACACGATTTATTAAGAGCAGGTTTGGTTTAAAATAACTTTATATGAATAATATTTCTGTCTTATATGCTCAAAACCTTGTAAAAAAATATAAAAATAGAACAGTTGTTAATAATGTAAGCGTTGAAGTTAAACAAGGAGAGATAGTTGGGTTATTAGGTCCTAACGGAGCAGGGAAAACAACTACATTTTATATGATTGTTGGCTTAGTAAAGCCAAACGATGGTAAAATATTTTTCAACGATATAGAAATAACAAATTATCCTGTATATAAAAGAGCACAAATAGGCATAGGTTATTTAGCACAAGAAGCATCTATTTTTCGCAAAATGACAGTTGAAGATAATATACGTTCAGTACTTGAAATGTCGAAATTTCCTGTTGAATATCAAAAAGAACGCTTAGAAACATTATTATCGGAATTTGGTTTAAACAGAATAAAAAAAAGTTTAGGTATTCAGCTTTCTGGTGGCGAGCGTCGTAGAACGGAAATTGCACGTGCTTTGGCACTTAACCCTAAATTTATCTTACTCGACGAGCCTTTTGCAGGCGTTGACCCTATTGCTGTAGAAGATATCCAGGAAATTGTTAGTAAGCTTAGAGAAAAAAACATAGGAATACTAATTACAGATCATAATGTACACGAAACTCTTTCTATAACAGACAGAGCTTATTTGCTTATTGAAGGAAAAATTTTTAAATCTGGTACTGCTTACGAATTAAGTGAAGACGAGCAAGTTAGAAAGCTATATTTAGGAAAAAATTTCGAATTGCGTAAAACAATTCATCAAAATAAAAATACATAGTAATGCTACCATTTGTTTCGTACATAATCTGCACTTATAATAGAGCTAACTACATACCTATTGCTTTAAAAGCATTTACTACACAAAATGGAAACCATTATAACGACTTTGAAGTAGTTATTATTGATAATAATTCGACAGATTCAACGTCGGAAGTTGTACATAAGTTTAAAAACCAAAACCCACACATTAAGCTAATATACGAAAAAGAACAAAAACAAGGACTTTCTAATGCAAGGAACAAGGGAATTGAAGTTTCTAATTCCGAATGGATAGCATTTTTAGACGACGACGCATATATTAGCAACGATTACACAAGCAATTTAATAAACTTTATTCAAAATCTTGGTACTATTTATAAAGCAATTGGAGGACCAATACTTTTAGATTTCGAGAAAAAACCACCTCACTGGTACACAAATTTATTAGGCTCGTTGTTTGGCTATTTTAAGCCATATAATCATAGCCGCGAATTTTCTCATACATACTATCCACGTGGCTCTAATATGATTTTCCATCGTTCTTTATTCGAAAAATACGGATATTTTAATCCGAAACTTGGACGAATAAGAAAAAATATGCTGGGAAGTGAAGAAAAAGATATGTTTCAAAGAATATACAAAGGAAAAGAAAAAGTTTATTATCTTTCTACTATTGTAATTTATCATTTAGTTCCAGAATATAGAACTCAAATCGATTTTATAAAAAAACAATCAATAGGTGTAGGCTTAAGCGAGCAACTAAGACTTAAAAACGAAAAATTTGGATTTTTAACAAAAATTTTTAGTGAATTTTATAAATGGGCTATAAGTATTTTATTGTTATTATTTTATACAATTTGTTTCAATCCTGCAAAAGGTATAATGTTAATTAAATTTAGATATTGGATACTAGTAGGGCTCTTATCAAAAAATTTAGAAATATGAAAAATTATTTACTGTTTTTTTTAGTTGTTTTTATATGCAATGTTATTGTAGCACAAAAAAATTGGCATTTAAAAGACACAAAAGAAGGCTTTTTAGGCATAAGTCTCGATAAAGCATATAAACTATTAGAAGGCCGAAAATCACAAACAGTTATTGTGGCAGTGCTCGATAGCGGAATTGATACAGCTCACATTGATTTAAATCCTGTGCTATGGCGAAATCCTGATGAAAAAATCAATGGCATTGACGATGATGGGAACGGCTACATTGATGATATTTATGGATGGAACTTTTTGGGCAATTCAAAAGGTGAAAACATAGATAACGAAGCATACGAATCAACAAGGATATACAGTAAACTTCGTAAAAAGTACGATTCTATTAAGGACAAAAATTTGCTTTCCGAAGAAGAAAAAAAAGAATACGATCTATATTTAAAAGTAAAAGAAGAAGTTACATCCAACTACCAAAAAAATAAATTAGAATATGAAAATATAAAAGCATATTACGATAAAGTAGTTAAAAGCGAAATGTATTTACGTAATTATTTCGGAACATCCGAATTAAACGAAAGTGAAGTTAGAAAATTATTAAGGTCGGAAAACGATTCTTTACGCATTGCTGCTGGAAATTATATACTAAACAGAAAAAATAATATTTCAATAAATGATTTGGAAAAAGAAATGAATATCATTAAGAAAGAACTTTTAACATATTACAATCCCGATACCAATATACGTGCATTAGTTGGCGATGATCCATACAACATTAACGATTCTATTTACGGTAATCCTGATGTAAAGGGACCAAGCCCTAGTCACGGAACTTTTGTAGCTGGAATTATAGCTGCATACAGAAAAAACGATAACGATGCTTTCGGAATAGCCGATAATGTTAAAATAATGTCGTTAAGGATAGTTCCTGGAGCCGACGAACGAGATAAAGATATAGCTTTGGCAATTCGTTATGCAGTTAAAAAAGGTGCAAAGATAATTAATATGAGTTTTGGCAAACCTTACTCGCCCGAAAAACAATTTGTTGATGATGCTATACGTTATGCTACAAAACAAGGCGTATTACTTATCCATGCTGCAGGAAATGAAGGTGAAAATAACGATATTTATATACGGTATCCTAGCATTTACGATTTAAACGGAAATAAAATTTCAGAATTATGGTTGAATGTTGGAGCTTCTACTCAAAATAAAGGAAAAAATATCCCTGCTTACTTTAGCAATTACGGGAAAAAAACTGTTGATATTTTTGCACCTGGTGTTGGAATATATTCAACGAGCCCCGAAAACCGATTTTCTTCATCTAATGGCACAAGTGCAGCTGCTCCTGTTGTTACAGGTGTTGCAGCTTTGTTGATGTCATATTTTCCTGAACTTACACCCTACGAGATTAAAGACATAATAATGAAATCTGTAACTAATATAAAAAACGTTAAAGTTATTGTTCCTAAAAAAAATAACACTGACTTTTCTTCACAATCTTATGTGAAATTCAAAGATTTATGTGTTTCTGGTGGTATTGTTAATGCCGAAAAGGCAGTTAAACTAGCAATTAAAGTTTCTAAAAAGAAAAAATAATGTTTTATACAATTGTTAATATCGAACAGTTTGACAAAAAAATTAATTACGACGATAAGCTTTTCTTTATTGGTTCTTGTTTTTCGAATGAAATAGCACAAAAATTTAGCCTTTACAAATTTAATGTACTTGTAAATCCCTTTGGCACTTTATATAATCCAGTTTCGATATATCAAAGCATAGAACGAATTATTGACAAAAAATTTGTAAATGAAAACGATTTCTTTTTAGATGAAGATATATATAAATCATACGATTTTCATAGTACTCTGGCAGGCATAAAAATAGATGAACTGACCAAACAAGTTAATGAAATTATAAATAAATCATACTTTTTTTTAAAAGATGTTAGCTGGATATTTATTACTTACGGAACTTCTTATGTGTATGAACATAAACAGTTAAAAAAAATAGTAGCTAATTGTCATAAAAAACCTTCTAATGAATTTATAAATCGAATGTTAAACTTCAATGAAACATACGAATATATTGAAAAAACTGTTAGTTTAATAAAAAATTTTAATTCTCGAACAAATATTGTTTTTACTATAAGTCCTGTAAGATATCTAAAATATGGTGCATTTGAAAATCAGGTTAGTAAATCTGTACTGTTTATAGCCTTAAATAAATTGCGAAAAAACTATCCCGAAACAAATTATTTTCCTTCATACGAAATTTTTATTGATGAACTTAGAGATTATCGCTATTATGCAGCAGATTTACTACATCCTTCTGATATAGGAATAGAATACGTATGGAACAGATTGATAGATACAACTTTCGACAACAATACCAAAACTTTATATAAAGAAATACAAAATATAATAAACAGTTGTAAACATCGTCCAATGTTTCGGGAATCTAAGACTTATGATTTATTCAAAAATAATTTATTATCGAAAATAGAATCATTAGAAAAAAGATATTCTTTTTTAGATTTCGAAAAAGAAAAATTACAATTAAAATAATAGCTTTAAAAATATATTACATAACTTTACGTGTCAAATATTTTAAAATTCTATGTTTAGATTTATTGTAATCTCATTGCTGTTATTAATATTTAACTTCGCTGTTATATCTCAAACAAAAAAGCTTAGTTTTGAACAATGCATATTATACGCTATTTCAAACAATTTACAAGTTAAAATGCAGAATTTATCGTTAGAACAATCAAAAGAACAATATTTAAAAAGTAAAATGCAATTATTACCTTCATTAAACGCAAACGCAAATCAAGGTTATACTATTGGACGAACAATAGATCCACTTACCAATGAGTTTGCAGAAAATAATGTTCGTTCAAATAATTTTTCTATATCAGCTAACTGGACTTTATTTAGTGGATTTCAAAATATAAACACATTGCAACAAAATTACTATATGCTACAAGCTTCTGAAAAAGACTACGAAAAAGTGCAAACAGATATTTTATTGAATGTAACATCTGCATTTTTACAGATTATATTGGCAAACGAGCTTTTAAATGTTGCAAAATTTCAGCGAGATTTATCAAAAATGCAAGTTGAAAGAACATCAAAACTTTTAGCAGCAGGAAATGTTTCTAAAGGTGCAGTATTAGAAATGGAATCGCAACTTGCATCAGATGATTTGCAGATTGTTGTTGCTTCTAATAATTTAGAATTAGCCAAATTAAATCTTTTTCAACTATTAGAATTAAATATCAACGATAGTATAGATTTAGAGTTTCCCACCTTATCAGACCCCGATTCCATTATGCCGCCACTTTCTCCCGAACAAGTTTACAACGAAGCCTTACAATTTATGCCAGCTATTAAAAGTTCAGAACTTAAAATGAAAGCTGCCGAAAAAGGTTTTCAAGCAGCAAAAGGATATCGTAGTCCAAGAATTTCACTTGGCGCTTCTTATGCTTCAGGGTATTCGTCGCAAAGAAAAGAAATTGATGGTTTTTCGTTTGATACACCATACATTAGTGGCTATACCATTGATGGCAATGGTAATCAATACCCTGTTTACTCTTATAATGTTAAGTACGATTATAGAACAGCCGATTTTAAAAAACAATTGAATGACAACATAAGTAAAAGTTTAACCATAAACCTAACTATTCCCATATTTAATAATTGGCAGGCTAATTATGCTGTAAGCTCTGCTAAAATTAACGCTTTACAATCAAAATATAATTTTGAATTAGCAAAAAAACAATTAGTAATGGAAGTACAACAAGCTTATAACGACGCATTATCGGCATATAAAAAATATGTGGCAGCAAAAAAAGCAGAAAAAGCTGCAAACGAATCGTTTAAATATGTTGAACAAAAATTTAATGTTGGATTAGCTAGTAGTTACGATTTTCATCTTTCTAAAACAAACCTAATTAGAGCACAGTCTGAATTAATAAAATCGAAATACGAGTATATATTCAAAATAAAAGTTTTAGACTTTTATATGGGTAAACCATTAAAACTATAATTTTATGAAATTTAAAAAAATCTGGGGCTGGCTTATTTCAGGTACTATAATTTTAATTATACTGGTAATTATAGGGCCTAAATTTGGACTAATGGAAAAAGGAAAAGCTTATGAAGTTCAAACAGCCAAAGCTATAAAAAGAACAATAACCGAAATTATAACAGCAAGCGGAAAAATACAACCAGAAATAGAAGTAAAAATAAGCTCGGATGTTTCGGGTGAGATAGTTGAATTGTTTGTAAAAGAAGGCGACGAAGTAAAAAAAGGTCAGCTATTAGCAAAAATTAAACCTGATGTATATATATCATCACTTCAACGAATGGAAGCATCTTTAGAATCGGCAAAAGCAAATTTAGGTAATGCAAAAGCTCGATTAGCACAGATAGAAGCACAATTTATACAAACAGAACTTACTTTCAATCGAAATAAAAAACTTTTTGAACAAGGTGCAATTTCACAAGCCGAATACGATAATTCGTTATCTGCATATAAAATGGCAAAAGCAGAAGTTGAAGCTGCTCGTCAAAGCGTTTTAGCTGCAGAATACACAGTAAAAAGTGCAGAAGCATCCTTAAATGAAGCAAACGCCAACTTAATTAAAACCAACATTTTTGCCCCTATGTCTGGCACGATTTCTAAACTAAATGTTAAACTTGGAGAACGTGTAGTAGGGACTATGCAAATGGCTGGAACAGAAATGATGCGTATAGCCGATTTAAACGTTATGGAAGTAATTGTAACAGTTAACGAAAACGATATTGTGCGAATTCATATGTACGATACTGCTTATATTGAAGTAGATGCATATCCCAACGAATTATTTAAAGGAATAGTTACTTCTATTTCAAATTCATCATTAACAAATACAAACCTGACTTCAACAATTAATACAGACCAAGTAGCAAGTTATGAAATTAAAATACGTGTTTTGCCTGAATCGTATGAAAAATTAGTTAATTCATCGAACAAATATCCATTCCGTCCAGGAATGTCTGCTACGGTTGAAATACATACTAGAACAGAATATAACGTACTTGCCATTCCAGTTCAAGCAGTTACAACTCGTCCCGATTCTATATTCAAAAATACAGACAGCTTATATGAACAAAAAAAGAAACTTGTAGAATGCGTTTTTAAAGTAAAAGCCGATAAAACTGTTGAAATTGCTCGTGTAGAAACTGGTATTCAAGACGATCAGTGGATTCACATAAAAAGTGGTATAAATGAAAGCGACGAAGTTGTTAGAGGACCATTCAATATATTAAGTAAAAAATTGAAAAACGGTGATAAAGTAAAAATAATTGAAAACAACTATCTAAGGGGCGACTAAATAGTATCCAATTAAAAAGATTTTAATATACTTGTAGTCTATATAAAAAATAAAACTGTCATAAATAACACTAAAAAAATTTTGATTGTTTAATTTATTATGTTTAAAAATGAGAAAACTTTTATTCTCTAAGTATTCCTAAAGATCTTTTTAACTGTTCTATATGTGTTTGCCAAAGTAAAATATTCGCTTCTTTTTCTTCCAATTCTGAAAAATCTTTAATTTTCAACAAAGTAATATTATCTTGTGTAGTAGGTAAAATATTCATTTCTATGTAGTAATTATTAGCATCGCTAATATCTTCTAACCAGCTAAATTTGAAATACTTTGGTTCTTTTAGAGAAATTATTTTTGCTTCGTGTTTAGTTTTAGACCAATAAAACTCAATAGTATCGTTGTAGATATTAACCTTATCGGCAAACCACTTCGAAAGCCCTTCTTCTGTAGAAATAAATTTATACAATAACTTAGGCGATACTTGTAATAAAACTTCTATCTCAAATGGTTCTTTCATTTCAATTCATTTAAAAAGGAATGTAAAGATAATACAAATTTTTGATTTACAAAAATATATGAAAATTTTCTAAATGTATAGTAAAAAGTAAGTTTCAGTAAGTAAAAATCACGTTTATTTTATTAATTCTACACTTCTTTTAATAAACTTACTAAAAGCTTCGCCCTTCAACAAATTATGCGATAGCAATGCTATATCAATCACTTGTTGTATTGTTTTGTTATTACTTCCGAATGCTTCTAATTTTTCTTTTCTTTGGTTTTTAAGTTTTTCTAGTTGTTTTTCTTTTTCATTCAATAAATCTTTATCTACCGTATCAATTTCTTCTTCTTTTTTATTTTTTTGTTTTTCTTTTAATTCCTGAATTTCTTTATTCAGTGGTTCAATTTGTTGATCTAATTGTTCAATATCTGGTTTTACCTTATTTTCAATTTCTTTAACTATTTTATTTATAATTGGATGATTAGTATTAACTACCATTGTGTACATATCGGGCATATTTCCGTAAAAACTTCTAGGTGCAAAGTTTGCCATATCTTTCATCCTTCGCATGTATTCGCTTCGTGTAATAATAATTGGCATATCTTCTTTTGTTAATGCTTCGTAACTGATTAAAAAAGAATCTTTATTGGTTAAAGCTCCAAAAAGTGCATGTCTAAGGTTATTTTGTTCGTTTTCTGTTAATTCTATTTTATTAGTTTCTTCTTTTTCAATTAGTTTGTCTATAATTTCGGCATCTACTCGTTTAAAAGTTGTTTTATTAAACTTTTGTTCAAGATGATTAATAAAGTGCATATCTAATTGTCCGTCGAAATACAAAACATCGTAACCTTTATTTTTTGCCTGTTCTATGTATGTGAATTGTTCTTCTTTATCGGTAGCATACAAGTAAACAGTTGTTCCGTATTTATCTTTCTGGTTTTCTTTTACAAGTTTTTCATATTCTTCAAATGTAAAGTATTTACCATCAATATTTTTGAACAATGCAAATTTTTCTGCACGTTCATAAAACTTCTCGTCTGAGATCATTCCATATTGGATAAATAATTTAAGGTCGTCCCATTTTTTTTCAAATTCTTCTCTGTTATTTTTAAAAATTTCAAAAAGTTTATCAGCAACCTTTTTTGTTATATGCGACGAAATTTTCTTAACGTTGCTATCGTTTTGCAAATAACTACGTGAAACATTTAATGGAATATCGGGCGAATCTATAACACCGTGTAAAAGCATCAAATAATCGGGAACTATATCTTCTACCTGGTCGGTAACAAAAACTTGATTACAATATAATTGAATTTTATTTTTTTGTATATCAAAGTTGTTTTTAATTTTCGGGAAATATAAAATTCCCGTCAAATTAAACGGATAATCAACATTAAGATGTATGTTAAATAAAGGTTCCTCAAAAATATCGGGATAAAGTTCGTTGTAAAATTTTTTATAGTCTTCATCTTTCAAATCTACAGGTTTTTGTGTCCACAAAGGTTTAGTATTATTAACAACCTCATCTTCGTCGGTTTCAATATATTTATCTTTTTCCCATTTTTTCTTTTTACCGAAACAAATCTCTACTGGTAAAAACTTACAGTATTTATTTAAAAGGCCTCTTATACGATTTTCATCTAAAAATTCTTCATTTTCTTTATCTTCAATATACAAAATAACGTCAGTTCCTTGATAATCACGGTTTGCTTCTTCTATACTATATTCAGGTGTACCATTACACGTCCATTTTACAGCTTTTTCTCCTTCTTTATAAGATTTTGTAATAAGTTCGACTTTATTTGCAACCATAAAAGCCGAATAAAAACCTAAACCAAAATGACCAATTAACGTTGCTTTATCTTTGTATTTTGCAAGAAATTCCTCTGCACTCGAAAAAGCTATCTGATTTATATATTTATTTACTTCATCTGCTGTCATTCCAATTCCTTGGTCGGATATGGTAAGTGTTTTTTTATTTTTATCAATCTTTACATATATTCGTAAGTTTTCGGTCGAGTTTTTATACTCGCCACTGCTTGCAAGTGCTTTTAATTTAGTCGTTGCATCTACAGCATTTGAAATTAGTTCACGCAAAAAAATTTCATTTTCTGAATACAAGAATTTTTTAATTATTGGAAAAATATTTTCGGTTGTTACACCTATATTACCTCTTTGCATAGTTTTAAAAATTTTTTTGAAAAAATTTACAAAGTAAATGCCATAAAAAGCATTAGTGACAATAAGTCAGTTTTATGTATGAAGCATCTCTGATACAAAAATATAAAAAACAAATAAAATAAAAACTATAAGTAATGAATAAAAAATCTGTCTTACTCGTTTGCTACGGTTATGAGCTCTTTGAAGTTGTATTTCACTTACAATATATCCTATTTGATTGTTTATGCGCAAAAAAGCATTTTCATTTTTTTTAATAAAACTAGTTGCACCATTATTATGTGCATCAACTGCAATATCGGGATCATCAACTGCCGAGATAAGAATTACCTGTATTTGCGGATTTATACTTTTTACTTCTTTTAAATAATCTATTCCATTTTTACTTATTTTTATTGGTTCGTTTGGTTTTAATAAATAATCGAGTATAAGTATGTGAATTTGTTTATTTGATCGTGGCATATTTTTATAGAAAGAAATGAAATCGTCTCCTGAAGAAAAACTATATACTTTGTAATTTGTATTTTGTTGAAATTTTGTTCTAAGTATTTTTACAAGAAGTTCATCATCGTCAACAATAAATATTTTTATGTCGCTTTCTTTAAATTTTACCATTCCTAAAAATATTTTCACAAAAGTAATAATAGATAAAGAAAAAGTTTAAAAATTTTGATAAAATTCACTTTTTAGGTGGTGGATTTTTTGCTTCTATATCTTGTTTATATATCCATAAATTATTTTTTAAAAAATATGCATCGTAAGTGCCATTTGGTCCATAAAATTCATACATTCCTTTAAATACGGGCGAAGAAGGTACAAGATGGTCGAAAACAATAGCTTTTAATTTTTCTTCATATCTGCAAGTCATTGAAGCTTTAATACTATGGTTAAAAATTAATCGTTTTACTGTTTTTTCATCTGATTTAAATACAGATTTGCCAAAAACAGGTTTCCCTTTTGCATTAAAGTAAAGCACTTCAACAACTTTTCTGTTAATATAGCGGCTATATCCATCCCAACCTATAAGTATGTAATATGTTTGATTTTGATATGTATAATGTGCTATCTGATAATATATAGCTCCGTACCACTTTTTATGGTTCAGTATCACTTGTTCTAAGTCTTTTTCCGGAATAGAATCGGAATAATCGTTCAATACAAAAATTGTCGTTTTTGATTCGTTTTTTGATGCTCGTTTTTGTATAAATCCGTAATACTTATAACTGCCATCATTAAATCTTATATTCCAAGTAAATATTCTTACTAAACTATCACCAGAAGTAATTTTTCCAAGACGTTCTAATAAATCAAAAGGATAATTAAATGAATTATCAATATGCAATACACTTAAAAGTTCTTTAGCAATAGAATCTGAATAAACTATTTTTAAACTATCCGACAAAATATAACGAACATCGTCTCTTTTAAAAAGTGTATCAAATAAATTTTTTAATCTTTTTTCACTATCTATTAAATAACGATTATATTGAGCCCCTGAATAATTGAAAAGAAAGCAAAAAAATATAAATGTTATTAAAAATAGTCTTTTCATTTACCAGTAAAAGTAAATTAAATTTGAATAAAGTAAAATTTCACTAAATGGTCTTTTTATTTTTTTCATCTATAAGTTTTGCTAAAATACTTATTGCAACTTCTTCTGGTTTTTGTGCTACAATTTTTATTCCAATAGGCATATCTATTTTATCTAATTGTTCTTGAGTTAAAAGTTGATTTTTTAAACAATATTCTCTTATATTTTCTATTTTGCTCTTACTTCCAATCATTCCTATATATGAGTGTGGTTTTGAAGCAACGTTAATTAAAACTTCTCTGTCTGTTTCATGAGATAAAGTTGAAATTACTATATAAGTGTTATTACTAAAAGGTAGGAAGGAAATAGTTTCTAAATAATCAGAATTTTTAATTATAACGTTATCTAATGTACAGTTTTTAAATATATTTTCACGTGGATCTATTATAGTAGTTTGAAAATCGAACCACTTTACAAATTTTGCTAACGCCATAGCAACATGCCCTGCACCAAATATATATAACTTAGGTATTGGAAGTATAAGTTCAAGAAAAATTTCTTTCCCTTCGCTTGTTAATAATGTAGAACTAATTTTATTATCTGCTAAAAGTTTTTGTGCTTCTTTAATTGTTTCAAACTCTGTAACTCCTCCACCTATTGTACCAATAATATTGCCTTTTTCATAAACTAGCATTTTTGCACCAGGTTTTTGCGGACTTGAACCATTTCCATTTATTCTAATCAACGTACATAAAACACAAGGATTATTTTGTTTGCGTGCTTCAAGTATAAATTCATAAATATCCATAAATAATTCAAAAAAATACTTTTAAAGAAAAAGCTAATTTACTAACTTATCAAAAAATATACAATAATAAAGTATAATGTAGAAAACTATATTAAACTGCGCGACTTTTGTAATTTAACAGGTATATATCGTAAAGAAATTTCTGTTGCACCACGTCCTTTACTAGCTTTAGTTAATGAAGATAAATTAATATCATAACTAATACCAAAAGCAAAATCATCCCATTCTAATTGTAAACCAGTAATAAAAGCATCGCCAACTCTGTAAAAAGTAGCCAAATTTAAACTTCTATATGATAAATATCCTGTATATTTTGAAGATTCTTGTAAACGATATTTCCAGTATGCTCCTACAAAATACATCCTTGAAGGACCTTGCATTTGTAAAAGAAAATTAGGATTTATCTGAAATGGAGTATTTTTTAAACTATACGAAAAACTACCATGGAATAAAAGTCGTATATAACGGCCGTCAACATCTCCTTGAAATCCAGCTTTTGGACTATTAATGTGATAAGCAGCAAAGCCAACTTGTGCACCTAAAGCATCGTTTGATGAAAGAGTAGATGCACCTTTTCCATAGCTCCATTGCATCCCTGCACCTATATCTGGCGATAAAGTTCTTTCGGTCGAAAAAGATTCTCCGCTTGAAATAGTAGCATCGTATTCTAATCCATTAAATTGATTGCCCCAGGTTAAGGCATCTAAATTAACTTTTCTTTGCATTACACCTCCAATTATCCCTGCTGATAATGTTTGTATTTCAGAGAGCATAACCTTCCCCATTAAAGCCAAATTTGCATTCAAAGTATTTAACTTTCCAGTACCAGCTTGATCGTTTGCTATTACAATACCTAAACCTAATGAAGAACCTGTTTTGCCTTGCGAAAAAATTTTTGCATCTGCCGATGCTATGACTGTTGTAAAAGGTTTATTTATTATACTACGCCATTGCTGACGATAATTCAGTTGTGTCCTTAATGGATAAGTTAAACCAGCATTAGCAGGATTCAACATTACAGCAGATTCAAATGGCTGCGACAAAGAATAATCTTGTCCTACTGAAAAAAAGTAAGACAATAAACAAACAAAAACAGTAAATATCTTTTTTATCATAAATTTAAAATTTTATCTTAGTAAAATAATATCTCCTTTAAGTTTCTTTACTTCACCATCACGCATAGTAATGGTTGCCATATAAACAAATACATCGGTATCTAACGCTTTCCCTCTAAAAGTTCCATCCCAGCCTTCATTAGCATCATACGATTCAAATACTTTTTCGCCCCAACGATTGAAAATCAATAACTCTATTGACTTTATACAATGTCCATAAACTTTCCATACATCATTATTGCCATCGCCATTTGGACTAAAAGCAAGAGGTAAAAACAATTGTCCGCAATCGGTATCTACATGTATTGTTATACAAACTGTATCGGAACATCCTTGATTGGTCGTTCCTACAACACAATATGAGGTTGTAGTTTCTGGGCTTGCCACAGGATTGCTACAATTAACACAACTTAATCCTGTCGAAGGTCTCCATAGATAATTGTCTGCTCCACTTACAGTTATGTTTGTAGAATTACCTATTACAATTAAAGTATCAGAAACACTTAATTGCAATTGTGGCTTTGGATGTACTGTCAAAACTAATGTTAATGTACTATCGCAACCACTTGTTGTTTGTAACTGTAAAGTGTAAGTGCCTGTACTATTATAACTGTTTCCATTCCATATATAAGTCTCACCATAGCATATTGAATGGTTTTGAACTATATTATATGCTTGAGAAACATTTACCGTAATATTTGAAGAAGCTGTACACCCGTTTGCATCTGTACCTGTTACGCTATAAGTAGTAGTTGATGTCGGACTTACATTAACAGAATTGTTCGTTCCAAGACCATGGCTCCATATATATGTATTGGCACCTGTTACTGTAAGTGTTGTTGTACTTCCTGAGCAAATATTAGACGGATTTGCTGTTGCTATAACATTTGGTAAAGAATGAACTGTAATTAAAATATTTGCAGTATTGCTACAGCCATTAGATGTTCCGGTTACTGTGTAAGTAGTTGATGAAGTTGGACTTACAGTAATAGAAGCATTTGTTTCACCTGTATTCCATAAATAAGAATTAGCACCAGAAGCTGTTAAAGTTGTCGAATTACCAGAACAAACAGATGTAGATGTTGCAGATACTGTAACGTTAGGTAAAGACTGAACGTTTAATGTTAAAATAAATATACTGTCGCAACCAAGCAAAGTTGTTAAACTATCATAATATGTTCCAGATGTATTTAAGTTTTGTCCGTGCCATACATAAATGTCGCCTTCACAAATATTATGTGTTTCATTAAATATATATGAAGGATTAACTGTTATAACAACATTAGCTGTTGCAGAACAACCATTAACATCTGTACCAGTTACATAATAAGTTGTTGTATTTGACGGATTAGCATTTACCTGATTGTTTGTACCAAGATTATTACTCCAAATATAAGTAGATGCACCTGCGGCAGTTAAAACAACAGTTTGTCCGTTGCATATTGTTGTATTAGATGCGATTATTGTTACATTTGGCAACTCATTAACTGTTACTGTTGCATTTGCTGTGGCACTACAACCAGCACTTGTTGTAACAGTAACCGTATAATTTGTTGTTGAAGATGGAGTAACTTGTATAGAAGCTGACGTCGCACCATTACTCCATTGATATGTTGCACCACCACTCGCTGTAAGTGTAGTACTACTGCCATAACAAATTGAAACATTACTTGGTATAATTGTAGCATTAGGAATTGGATTAACCGTTACAACAACAGAGCCAATTGTTGTATTAAATCCGTCATTTACGGTAACAAAATATGTTGTTGTTTGTGTTGGACTAACTATCGGATTTGGCAAATTACTGCTAAATCCTGCAGGATTTGATGACCATGTGTAAGTATAACTACCACTACCACCTGAAGCAGTTGCATCGAGTTGTACGCTTTCGCCTTCACAAATTGAACTTGGATTTGCACTAACTACAACAGTTAATGGACCTCCTTGAATTGTTACGATAACTGTGTCGTATCCTTTGCAACCTGTTACGTTATCTGTAACCATCAAAATAAATGTTGTTGTTGCTTCTAAATTTACAGTTATCGGATTAGCAATATTTGCATTTAATAAAGAATCTGAAGGTTGCCAACTGTAAGAATAGTCCCCAGAGCCACCCAACGCTGAACCAGATAATGTTGTACTTGTTCCATATTGAATTGTTTGATCTATACCTGCATCAGCTATCGGAACCTCATTTACTGTCACATTCACAGAATTAGAATTAGTACAACCATTAGCATCGGTTATTGTTACCGAATATGTCCCAGAATGTGATGTCTGAGCATTCACTATCACAGGATTTTGAACATTGCTCGACCAACCATTCGGACCACTCCACGACCAACTTACCGCATTGCTCGATGTCAACTGAATGTCCTGACCTGAACAAAGAGGACTATTCGATGTAACCGTCAACTCAGGTATAGAATTTACTATCACATCGGTTTGACCTACTTTTGAACAACCATTTGCATCTGTTATTGTTACACTATATGTTCCAGCATTTAACCCACTTGGATTTGGTATTGATGGATTTTGCTGATTACTGCTAAATCCATTAGGTCCTTGCCATTGATATGATGTCCCACCTGAAGCTGTTAAGTTTAATACTTCATTTCCACATACAGGACTATTACTTGAAACTGTAATGTTTGGACTTGAATAAACAACTATATTAGAACTTGCTGTAGCAGTACAATTAAATTCATTGCTGATTGTTACATAATAAGTTCCTGATGCAGAAGGTCCTGCGTTTGTAATAACAGGATTTTGTGACGAAGAACTAAAATTAGGTCCAGACCAATTATAAGTAATGTTACCTACTGGATTTGTAACTATTGCCTGTAATTGTAAATTGTTTCCTTCACATATAGGAGCATTGGAACTTATACTAACAGTCATAACACAAGGCGATTTAGCTAATGTTAATTTAATGTTTGGTACAGAAGTTGTCACACTTGTTCCCTGCGCTTGATTTGTTGTTGTATTGATAGTTGTTGTTAAAGGTTGCCAGTTATTCATATTATCTGAAAGCTGAACAATTTTTAAATCGCTTTCTGGAGTTATATTATTAAGTTCTGCATCGAAATATGAAAATGGATTTATATTCAAGTTTGCATAAGTTGTTGGATAAATATCAAAATAACGAAAAATACTTTCTGTAAGATTAGGTCCTGACTGACTTTGATGCCCTCTGTACATTATTGTGTTTCCTAAATTTGTAGAAGGTGTAAATGTTAAGCCCATACCAGCAACATTTCCAGAAGGATTATTTCTCGTTGCTTTAAGTCTTCCTGTCCCACCACCTTCGTTCCAGCTTACGTCTGTAGCACGAATACGATTCGTTTCTGTTTCCCCAATAATCTGTCCGGTTGTTCCAAGATCTACTTCAAAATTCTTTAAATCGAGATAACCACTTTGCATTGATAAATTTCCAGAAACAGCAATATTCCTTCTAACTATTACACCTTGAGGTCCTGTGTTGTTAATTATTAAGTTAGCAAATGTAGTACTATTTGTACCGTCTATTTCTTGGTTTGCATTTCCTTGAAAACTAACATTACTACCTGAAAACAAATTTGTTGTACCATTGTTTTTCCAGTTAGTACTTCCAACTAAAACAATATAATTTCCAGTTTGTACAATATGAACTGTGTTCAATAATGTATTTTGTGAAATTAAAATTAAACTTATAAAATTAATTGCTAGTGTATAAACAAACTTTTTCATAACAAAAATTATTTGCTGCAAAGTTAATAAATTTTTCTAAAAGACAATAGAATATGAAAAATTTTTATTTATAAACCGAATTTATTTATACAAACAAGTTAAATAAATCAAAATTAGTCTGTTGAAACAGCATTTTTAATTTGTAATAACTTTTTTTGGAACTGATTACTAGTAAAAAAATACATCTAAAATGCTGATTTATACACTTAAATAAAGCTATAGCAGATAAAATAAATTAACATGTTAATTATTTTTTTTTCGTAATTTCGTCCAAAAAAAAATATGAAACAATTTGTAATTTTACTTATTTTATTAGGTTATTCTTTTGCTTTATTATCGCAAAAAGAAGAGTATAAAGAACCTGTTCTTCCGATTGATTCAACAACCAAAACCATAACGTATTCAAAAGTTATAAGTTTAAACGCTTCGAAAGATTCATTGTTTAAAAAAGGTAAAAACTGGTTTTATAGCTATTTTAAAAATCCAACTGGAGTTATTCGACAAGAAGACCTTAACCAAGGAATAATTATGGGAAAACATCAGATAAAAATTTTGAATCCACCAGACAAAAATAATGTTCAAACTATGCGTGGCATTGTTCAATACACTATTAACACACAATATAAAGATAACAAGGTTAGAATTATTGTAAATGAAATAAATTTAAGAGAAACTTCATATACTCCAGTTGAAAAATGGCTAGATAAAACATCTCCAAGTTTTAACACAAAAAATTATTATTATTTACAACAAATTGATACAGAAATTATATCGTTACTAAAAAACTTCGAAGATTTTATTACAAAACCATCAAATATTAAAAAAGACGACTGGTAAAATATCATGCTTACAAAATCGCAAATTAAGTTAATTCGATCTTTAGAACATAAAAAATATCGTGACGAATATTCATTATTTGTTGCAGAGGGCACAAAAGTTGTAATGGAGTTCTTAAAAAACAAATGGGACCCACATTTTATTGTTTGCACAGAAAATTGGGCTAACTCTCACTTATTCCATCGTAAAACATTATTAGCTGATATTGAAACTATAAAAAAAATCTCTTTTCTAAAAACACCATCAGAAGTAATAGCTGTTTTTCATAAAAAAAATGAACCTTTAAATACTAATTTTGAAAGTTCACTAGGATTAGCTTTAGACGAAATTCAAGACGCTGGTAATGTCGGCACAATAATACGAATTGCTCTTTGGTTTAATTTAGATTATGTTGTTTTAAGTAAAGGTTGTGCTGATATATATAGCCCTAAAGTAGTTCAATCGTCAATGGGTGCTTTATCTAAGATGAAATGTTTTTCTTTAAATTTAGATGATTTTTTATTAAAATATCATAAAAGCGTACCTGTTTATGGAACATATTTAGAAGGAGCATCTCTCTATAAAACCAAACTAACATCTAATGGAATCATTTTACTTGGAAACGAAGGGAAAGGTATCTCTCCTAATCTTGAAAAATATGTTAAGTATAAACTATATATACCATCTTTCCCAATAAATGCAAAACAAATAGATTCTATAAATGTTGCAATTGCTGCTGGAATAATATGTTATGAGTTCAGAAGATTTTTAATTTAAATGTATTAAAAAAATATGTAAAACTGGGCTTTTGTGGTCCCACTTGGGATCGAACCAAGGACCCCCTGATTATGAGTCAGGTGCTCTAACCAGCTGAGCTATGGGACCAAAATTTAGTCTGCAAAATTAATATTTAGTTTTAAAACAAACAAATTTTACGATTAAAAGTTATAATCATTTTTTTAGAAACCTTATTTAAAGTTCAACGTAAAAGTTATTTGTATGCAATGTGCCATATTTATTTTTACTATATTTTATAGCTTATTTGTACATGCTAATTCAAGCATAGATTCATTGCTTAAACAAATAGCTAAAACTAAAACCGACAGTGTTTTATGTCAAATATACTTGGATTGTGGCGATTTTTATGAAAACATTAACGTAGATTCTGCTGAATTTTATTACATAAAAGCTCAAAAATTATGCGAAAAGATTTTGAAAAATAATAAGCATTTAAATAATTCTGAATTAGTAAAATTTTCAGACCTTTATTCCAAAGCATTAAGATATAGAGCAATATTATATCTTAATAACAAAATTATCAACAAACCCATAGAAAAATTTTTAAATTTATCATTATCATTTGCAAAAATAGCCAAAAACGAAAAAGCCCAAGCTTCATGTTATTCAAATTTGGGCGTGTTTTATTTCGATCGTTCAATTTATGATAAAGCCTTAGAATGTCAGTATAATGCATTGCGTATTTTTGAAAAAATTAAATATAATCAAGGGCTAGCAAATGTGTATATGAATATAGCCAATATTTATACAATCCAGTACGATTACGAAAAAGCTCTTACTTCATTTAAGAGATCTTTGAATTACTTAAATAATGAATATTTAATTGCTCGTGTAGAAAACAATATGGCCATTTTATATAAAGATTTAAAAAAATACGATATAGCAGAACAACATTTTATAAAATCGTTAGAAATATTTAAATTATACAAAGATTCTATAAATATTGCAAACATATATACTAATTTAGGTGTTTTATCATATCAGAAAAATAATTACAGTAGTTCTTTAGATTATTATTCTAAGGCTTTTCAAATTTTTCAAGCTAAAAAAGACACAAGTGGTATAATTTTATCACTTCTAAACATGTCAGAATCTTTAATTGCCATTTATCAAAATAATAAAACAAAAGACATAAGTTTAATACAAAAATCGCAAAAGTACTCTTTAATGGCTTTCAATATTAATAAAAAGTATCGCTCTATTTACTATAATAATGCTGCAGCACGAAATTTAATGAGAACTTTTTCTTATTTAGGTAATTCAAAAAAAGCTATTTATTTTGCCGAATTATATGCTTTAACAAAAGATACTCTTTTTTCTAAAGAAAAATCTAAAACAATAGCAGAAATAGAAACAAAATATAAAACCGAAAAACAGCAACGTCTCATAGAAAAATTAAAGTTCCAGAAAGAAATAACACAAAAAAAGATAGAAACACAAGAATTAGAAAACAAACGACAACGAACTACAATATATGCAATAATTTCTGTTGTTTTGTTACTATGTATTTTACTTGTTGTTGTTGTATATTTTCTACGAACTAATCAAATTAAAAATCGAAAGCTACGAACCCAAAATCATCAAATATTAAAACAAAAAGAAGAAATAATAGCTCAAAGAGATGAAATTGCAGAACAACGCGATATTGTTACAAAACAAAAAATTCAAATTGAAGCCTATCATAAATCTTTAAAAGATAGTATATACTATGCAGAAAATATACAAAAAGCTGTTATTCCAGATAGCTCATACGTAGAAAATATTTTAGGAAATTGTTTCGTATTGTTTCAACCTCGCGATATTGTTTCGGGCGATTTTTACTGGGTTCAAAAAGACAATGATTATATATACATTGCAGTTGCTGATTGTACTGGACATGGTGTTCCCGGTGCTTTTATGAGTATGATGGCTATTTCATTCTTAAACGACCTTTTTCATAAAAAAAGCATTACACAAGCAAATCAAGTTCTAGAATTACTAAGACAACATTTAATTAAATCATTACATTTAAACGAACATTCTGCAAAGATGAAAGATGGAATGGATATGATTTTTGTTATATATGACAAAAAAAGACATATATTGAACTATTCTGTTGCCAATAATCCACTTTATATTGTACGAAAAACAAAAGAAGGTATTTCTGATCTAATAGAAATTAACCCAGATAAAATGCCAGTAGGGTACCATCCAAATATGTTACCATTCAAAAACCATGAAATTATTTTATCGGAAGAAGATATTATTTATTTTACTACTGATGGGTATGTAGATCAGTTTGGAGGCACACATGGGAAAAAATTTTTGAGAAAAAACTTAAAAATTTTATTGACAAGTATTTCAGCATTACCACTTCAAACACAAAAAGAAATATTATTAGAAACACTGCATAAATGGCAAATTCAAGAAATAACATATCCTCAAACCGATGATATAACTATTATTGGTTGGAAAATTACTTAATTTATCTATTTTATGTTTTACATTTTCAAAGCAAAAAATATATTAAACCATTGATATCCGTTATTAAAAATTTTGCTAAACCTTTAAAAATCAAAGTATAAAAATTATACTCTTTTATAAAACTTTCTTTAAACAATAAGGTAAGAAAACTAAATTAAGTCGTTAACTTTCGTTAAAAATGCAACAAATTATTATAATTAAAAAAAATTATAGTATTTTCGTGCTTTATTTTAAATGGATCATTATATGACTTATAAAAAATTAAACAATTTGGGTGGTTGGCTTGTTTTTGCAATAGCTGCTTATACTTATTTTTCAACAATCGAACCTACTGCAAGTTTCTGGGATTGTGGAGAATTTATAGCTACTTCATATAAATATGAAGTAGGTCATCCTCCTGGAGCACCATTTTATATGATTTTAGCACGATTTTTTTCTTTATTTGCAACAGATGTAACCAATGTAGCTTTTTTAATTAACTCGCTTTCTGCTCTTTCGTCGGCATTTACTATTTTATTTCTATTTTGGACAATAACATATTTTGCAAAAAGAATGATTGTTAAAAATGAAGAAGAACTTACAACAGCAAAAATTATAGCAATTTTAGGCAGTGGATTAGTAGGCTCATTGGCTTATACTTTTTCCGATACATTCTGGTTCTCGGCAGTAGAAGCAGAAGTTTATGCAATGTCATCTTTACTAACAGCTGTAGTTTTCTGGCTTATTACAAAATGGGATCAGCATAATGATGAAAAATATGCATTACGATACATTATATTAATTTCATTATTAATGGGAATTTCAATCGGTGTTCACCTTTTAAATTTACTAACAATTCCTGCAATAGTATTTGTTGTATATTTCAGAAAAGCCGAAAAAATAACTAAAAAAGGTGTATTCTTAGCCTCATTACTATCTATTATTTTACTTGCGTCAATAATGTATGGCATAATACAAGGATTATTTAAAATAGCTGGATTTTTTGAATTGCTTTTCGTAAATTCATTTGGAATGCCATTTCATTCTGGTTTAATTTTTCACGTATTATTATTATTTGTACTTTTTTCCTACACCATATACATAACAGCAAAACAAGAAGCTAGCTACAAAAAACAAATCACAATGGTAACCCTTTCTTTATTCTTTTCTGGTGTACCTTTAATGATTTCTTCACCAATTTTTATTGTAATATTTATGCCTCTTGTATGGATAATTTTAAACATAGTTAAATCAATAAGACCATACCTAAATACTATTGTAGTTAGTATAGCTATGATTTTGATCGGATATTCTTCATTTGCTTTGTTACTTATACGTTCTAATGCTAATCCTCCTCTTAATGAAAATATGCCAAATCATGTGTTTTCTTTAATTTCATACTTAAACCGCGAACAATATGGTGATCGTCCATTATTTTACGGACAAACATTTAACGCTCCTTTAGATAGAAACGAGCCATACATAGCAAAAGAGCCCATTTATATTCAGCTAAATGGGAAATACGTAAAAGTAGGTAAAAAACAAAAACAAAATTTTGCAAGCGAATTTTGTATGTTATTCCCACGAATGTACAGTTCAGAAGCTCATCATATAAGAGCTTATAAATCGTGGAGCGATTTCGAAGGAATTCCTATAAACTGGGTTAATTTCGATGGAACAGTAGAAAAAATATATAAACCTACATTCTTCGAAAATATCAAATTCTTTTTATCGTATCAGGTTGGCTGGATGTATTTTCGTTATTTTATGTGGAATTTTGCTGGCAGGCAAAACGATATACAAGGTCATGGCAACGTTATGAATGGTAACTGGATTAGTGGTATCGGTTTTATAGATAAATTACGTTTAGGAGATCAAAATTTACTGCCCGATTATCTTAAAAACAATAAAGCTAAGAATGCATATTACATGTTACCTTTAATTCTTGGTTTAATAGGAATGTATTTTCAATACTTAAAAGAAACAAAAGGATTTATTCTGGTTATGTTACTATTCTTTTTTACAGGTTTAGCTATTGTTATTTACTTAAATCAAACTCCATATCAGCCTCGAGAACGTGATTATGCTTATGCTGGTTCGTTTTATGCATTTGCCATTTGGATAGGTTTAAGCATAGCATCGATGTGGCAAATTATAAGTAAAAAAGTTAATCATATTTTAGTTGCAATAAATTTAACCGTAATTGGTCTTATCGTAGCACCATTCATTATGGCAAAAGAGAATTGGGACGATCACGACCGTTCAAACCGTTATACTCCAAGAGATTTTGCTAAAAATTATTTAGAAAGTTGCGACAAAAATGCAATTATATTCACAAATGGCGACAACGATACATTCCCATTATGGTATGCTCAGGAAGTTGAAGGAATTAGAACAGATGTACGTGTTGTTAATCTTTCACTGTTAAATACAGACTGGTACATTGAACAAATGAAATACAGAGCTTATGAATCTGATCCTTTACCTATTTCGTTTACTTACGAACAAATCGCAGGAGAACGAAAAGTTTATTCACCAATAATAGAAAAAATGAAAGAGCCTGTCAATATAGGCGATATAATAGAATTTATTAAAAGCGATTTACCAGAAACAAAAGTTCCAATAAGTCGTACCGAAAGCATAAATTATGTTCCTGCAAAAAACTTCCTATATCCTGTCGATAGTGCTGAAGTTATAAATAATGGTACCATTAAACCATCTTTAGCTCATAAAATGGAAAAAGCACTAATATGGAAAGTTAACAAATCTTATCTTTTAAAATCTGAAATGGCAATATTAGACATATTGAACCAAACAAAATGGAAGCGTCCTATTTATTTTGCTATTACTGTTGGTGATGCATATCTTAATTTAGAAGACTTTTTCCGTTTAGATGGAATGGCTTACCGTTTAACACCTATTAAGGCTTCGAATATGCCTTCCGACATGCAAACAGGCTGGATAGATACCGATATTCTTTACGATAGGCTTATGAATAAATTTGCATGGGGAAATATTGATAAAGATGATATTTATTTAGATGAAAATAACCTACGTATGACTATGAATTTCCGCAACTTGTTTGCACGCCTTGCTAATGCCCTTTTACTTGAAGGGAAACGCGACTCTGCTGTTAAAGTTCTTGATTATTGCATACAAATTATGCCACAAAAAAATGTTCCATATAATGTTTTTATACTTGGTATAATAGAAGCTTATTTTAAAGCAGGTGAAATACAAAAAGGATACGAGATATTTAAAGATTTCAAAAAAACAACAGAACAAGAAATAAACTATTTCTTGTCTCTCGAACCTAAAAAGGCTCAAACTGTTTCTTACGAAACTCGTCGTTCAATTACAGTATATAATGAGTTGACTCGTTTGGCTCGTATGTACTTAAACAATAATGTTTCAAACACAGAACAGAATAAAAATCAACAAAATAAACCTAGCTATGGTTCTGTTGCAAATGAAATGGATAGCCAAATGAAAATATATTACGAAAAATATATTAATCTATTCCCAACAGACCTTATAGATGACTCGGGAATGGAATAAAAAAATAGTATATCTTACCTTCGATGATGGTCCAACACCCGGGGTTACACCCTGGGTGTTGTCGCTTCTCGATAAATATTCTTTTAAAGCTACTTTTTTTTGTTTAGGTTGTCAAGCAGAAAAATATCCCACAATTATCAAAGATATTTCAACAAAAGGACACACTATAGGTAATCACGGTTACGAACATCTTAATGGATGGGTAACACCTACTAAAATCTATTTTGAAAACGTTCGCAAAGGAGCTGAAGTTTTAAATACAAAACTTTTTCGACCTCCTCATGGAAAATTAAACCCTATTCAATGGTTTATTCTAAAAAAAAAATTCAATATTATTTGGTGGCATTACTTATCAAAAGATTATTTAAAAGAAAGTACTGACGAAAAATATTTCTACAAATTATTAAAAAATACAAAGTCAAAACGAATTATTGTTTTTCACGATACACAAAAAGCATTGCCTTTTCTTGAAAAATATTTGGAAAAATATTTTCAATGGCTTAAAACAAAAGAATTTCAAACGGAATTACTGTAAATATTTTGTTTAAGTTGAGAAATATATAAACCCAACATTACAACTAATATTCCTATAAATTTTACCGACGTAAACTCTTCTTTTAACAAGAAATAAGATGCAACGGCAGTTACAACTGGTATAAGGTTAACAAACACACTAGTTTTACTAACTCCAATATTTTGTACAGAGTAAGTGTAAAATAAATAAGATAACGATGAAGGAAAAATGCCTAACCACAAAAGTATTATCCATAAATCAAATTTAATTAAGTCGAACGAAAGATTCTGATAATCAAAATAAAAGAAAAAAGGAATAAACATTGGAATACCTAAAATATTTTGATAAGTAATAATAGACAATGCAGAATATTCTTTAGAAAAGAAACGAATAATAAGTGTGTACGAAATAGCCGAAACAACAGCAATAAACACAAGAGCAATTCCAAGCAACGAAGCTGAAAACTCCATGTTTTTATTTAATAAAGTTAAGATAACTCCAAAAATTGAAATAACAATGCCTAAAAAATTTTTCCAGTAAATTTTCTCTTTGAAAAAAATCCAGGCACCCCAAGGTACAAATAATGGTATAGTAGAAATAATAATTGCCCCAATTGTAGCAGAAACATATTTTAAACCGTAAGTTTCTCCAACAAAATATAAAAAAGGTTCAAAAAATGCGAGAATTATAAACCATTTCCAATGATGTGGTTTTATTTTATCTAACAATTTAAATACTTTTCCTAAAATAAGCAGAAAAATAACTGAAATTATCAAACGTATTAATACAAGTGAAATAGGTTTTAAAACATTTAATAAATATTTAGTTGCAATGAAAGAAAATCCCCAGAATAACATTGCAAGAAATAAACCAACATATACCTTTAAAATATTTGATGAAAAAATCATGCACGAAAGTAGTTATTTTTAATATAACTGATATATCGAATGAAATAAAATTATTACCTTTGAATCGAATTTTAAAAATAATTTAATAATGGAAAAATTTAAAAATCTTTTGTTTTATGCTTCTGTAGCATTGTTTTTTGTTTCTTGTAAAAATGAAACTAATAAAGTAAATTTGGTTTCACAAAGAGATTCATTAAGTTATGCATTTGGAGTTAATATTGCTTCCTCTTTAAAACAAGATCAGCTAGATACATTAGTTAATAATGATCTGTTAATAACAGGTTTTAATGATGTCATCTCTAATACTAATCCGCAAATGACAAGCGAACAAGCAATAAAAACAATACAATCTTACTTTTTAGCAATTCAAGAAAAAGAAATGTCGAAAGCAAAAGCAGAATCGGAAAAATTTTTAGCCGAAAATGCTAATAAAGAAGGTGTTAAGGTTTTACCAAGCGGACTTCAATACAAAGTAATAAAAGAAGGTAAAGGCAAAAAACCAAAAGCCGACCAAAAAGTTAAAGTTTATTATGTAGGAAAACTCATCAATGGAACTGTTTTCGATGAATCTACAAAAGAACCAGCAGAATTTATTTTAAACAATTCTGTAATTCCTGCTTGGCAAGAAGGATTACAACTAATGTCTGTTGGTTCAAAATACGAATTTTATACACCTTATCAATTAGGTTATGGCGAAAGAGGTTATCCCGGAGTAATTCCTCCTTATTCTACGCTTATTTTTGAAATAGAATTATTAAGTATAGAATAATAATTTTTATAATCTCAATTTTTTAATTGAGATTATTTTATTAACTTTATGTCTATTATTTATATAGATTATGTAGATAAATAAATAGATTATTTGATGAGTATAAAGCAATTAGCTAAGTTGTATTTAGTTATATTTATAGCTTTGAGTGTATTAGTTTTTTTTCTTGCATCAATTATATTTTTTTTAAATAAAGATGTGAGCTTTACTAAAATAGTTGTTAAATATATAAATGCCATTGATTATAAATTTATTTTATTTATACTAGTAGGATTTATTGCTCAAATGATAGATGGTACTTTGGGAATGGCTTACGGTGTAAGCTCTACAAGTTTTTTATTAAGTTTTGGGATAAGTCCTGCCGCAGCAAGCGCAAGTGTTCATACAGCAGAAATTTTTACAACAGGTATTTCTGGATTTTCGCACTGGAAATTTAATAATGTTAATAAAAAACTTTTAATGCTCATTGTATTACCTGGAGCCATTGGAGCTATTTTAGGTTCTCTGCTTTTAGTTTATTTCGACGGAAATTTGCTTAAACCATATATAGCAATTTATTTACTTATAATGGGTTTGCGAATTTTATATAAAGCATTTACCAAACGTACTAAGAAAACAAATTTTAATCAATATTCTTTACTAGGTTTTATTGGCGGCTTTGTAGATTCTTCTGGTGGAGGTGGGTGGGGTCCTGTTGTAACTTCTACACTTATTGGTGTTGGCCGCAATCCTACAATAACTATAGGAACAGTTAATGCTGCTGAATTTATAATAGCATTAGTTACAAGTATAGTTTTTGCAATTACATTGTCTTTTAACTATTGGCAAATTATATTAGGGTTAGTTATAGGAGGAATATTTGCTGCACCTTTAGCAGCTTATTTTTGTCATAAAATAAAGAGCAATTTAGCCTTATTGCTTGTAGGAATTCTTATAGTTATATTAAGTGTTAGAACTTTAATTCTGTCGTTAACTTAATGAAATACTACCCACATTTCGAATGCCCACAATTTTGGCAAGTTAAACAACCTTCTTTATATACTAGCGCATCCTGTCCACAATTAGAACAAACAGCTCCTTTTTTAGGTTTAGCTCCGTCGGGTATATATTTTTTCAAAGCTCTTTCTACTCCTGCTTTCCAAGTATTTATAGTATCGCTATCTAATTGTAACGAAGAAACTAAGTTTATAACATCTGTAATAGGCATTCCATAGCGTAAAACTCCTGAAATTAATTTAGCATAATTCCAGTATTCTTTATCAAACAAACGTGATAATCCTTCCATTGTTGTTTTATATCCGTGTTTGTCAACATATTGAAAATCGTAACGAGTATTACCATTTTCGTCTTTTTGCTTTATTATATATCCTTTTTTTATTGTTTTAGGTATTACAAGAGCATCATCTTCTTCTATTCCTGTAAATATTTCATAAGGTTTACCATCTAACAATCCTATAAATGCAATCCATTTTTCGTTATTGTTTTGAAATCTAACAACATCAGCTTCAAGTATTTTTGGTCGTTTTTTTATTTCAAAAGGCAATGTTTCTGGTGCTGTATTCTTTTTTTTGTCATTAGAAATAAGAACTCCTGAACGACTCCCTTCTCTATAAACAGTTATCCCTTTACAACCACTTTCCCATCCAGTTTCATAAACTTTTGCAACGATTTCTTCTGTAACATTTTCTGGCAAATTAACAGTAACACTTATTGAATGATCAACCCATTTTTGAATTTCGCCTTGCATTTTAACTTTTGCAACCCAATCTACATCGTTAGCAGTTGCTTTATAATATGGCGATTTTTTTACTAATTCTTCTAATTGTTCGTCATTATAATTGTAAACTTCTTCTAAATTATATGAATTTTGCTCTAACCAAGTAATAAATTTATGATGAAATACAACATATTCTTCCCATGAATCACCAACTTCGTCAACAAACGATACTTTAACATTTTTATCATTTGGATTTACTTTTCTTCTTCTTTTATATATTGGTCTAAAAACAGGCTCTATACCGGATGTAGTTTGAGTTAAAATACTTGTTGAACCGGTTGGTGCTATAGTTAATAAAGAAATGTTCCTTCGTCCATATCTAACCATTTCTTTATACATTTCCAAATCTGCTTCTTTTAAGCGATTAATAAACGGATTTTTTTCTTCTCTTTTTGCATCGTATATAGGAAAAGGACCTCTTTCTTTTGCTGTATATACCGACGATCTATATACTTCTACTGCAAGCGTTCGGTGTACTTTGACAGAAAATTCTATAGCTTCTTCACTACCATAACGCAATCCTAACGCAGCTAACATATCTCCTTCTGCTGTAATACCTATACCTGTTCTTCTTCCTTGTACTGCTTTAACTCTAATTTTTTCCCAAAGTCTTCTTTCAGTTTGTTTTACTTCATCTGATTCAGGATCATTATCAATTTTACTTAAGATTGCATCAATTTTTTCAAGTTCTAGATCTATTATATCGTCCATAATTCTTTGAGCATAATGAGCATGCTTCTTAAAAAGGTCAAAGTCGAAAAAGGCATTTTTGGTAAAAGGATTAACAACGTATCCATATAAATTGATAGCTAAAAGACGGCAGCTATCGTAAGGGCAAAGAGGAATTTCGCCGCAAGGGTTTGTTGCCACAGTCTTAAAGCCTAAATCGGCATAACAATCTGCAACTGACTCTCTAATAATTGTATCCCAAAATAAAATACCGGGCTCGGCTGATTTCCATGCATTATGTATAATTTTTTTCCACAAAGCAGATGCATCTATTTCTTTTTTAAATTTAGGATTATTACTGTCTATAGGGTATTGTTGAACATACATAAGCCCATTTGTAGCTGCACGCATAAATTCGTCATCTATCTTGACAGAAACGTTTGCACCAGTAACTTTTCCTTGCTCAAGTTTAGCATCTATGAAGCTTTCGGCGTCAGGATGTTTTATAGAAACAGTTAGCATAAGTGCTCCCCTACGACCATCTTGTGCAACTTCTCGTGTGCTATTGCTGTAACGTTCCATAAAAGGAACAAGCCCGGTAGAAGTAAGAGCGCTATTTAACACGGGACTTCCTGCTGGTCTTATATGACTTAAATCGTGTCCAACACCTCCACGTCTTTTCATTAACTGGACTTGTTCTTCGTCAATCTTCATTATTCCACCATAAGAGTCGCTATTGCCTTCTAAACCAATAACAAAACAATTCGACAAAGAAGCTATTTGAAAATTGTTACCTATTCCTGACATTGGACTTCCCTGTGGAACAATATATTTAAAATCTTTTAAAAGCTCATATATTTCTTCCACCGACATTGGATTAGGATATTTTCTTTCTATGCGTGCAATTTCTTTAGCAATACGCCAATGCATATCTTCTGGGCTTCTTTCGTATATATTACCATTAGAATCTTTAAGTGCATACTTTGTAACCCAAACTTTTGCAGCAAGTTCATCGCCTTTAAAATAGTCGAGTGCCCCTTGATATGCTTCTTCGAAAGAATAAATTCTCTGCTCCTCACTTTGAATAACTTCTACATTTTCCATAGCTTTTTTTTCAACCAATGTTTCCATTTTTAAAAGTTAATTATTACAATTTCAGTCAAATAAATTTTTGTTTTTCATTGAGCAAATTATATCATTTATACAATTTTTGCTAATTTAGTTTTTAACAAAATTACTAACAATCTAAAACTTTAAATTCGGATTATTTTGATTTTGAAGTAGATTATAAAATTTAACAAAATTGTAATTTTTTGTATATAGTTGTATTACTTATACTTAACAATTTACTAACATTTAGATGTTGATAAAGTAACATTCTTTTTATTTTTTTGGCATAGTATTGAATTCAAAATACTTCCATAATTTTTCATCTGGAACGGGTGCTTCTATTACTATATTTTCATTAGTAATAGGATGATTTAAAATTATCTTTCTTGAATGCAGCGATATACTTTTATCGGTATTTGGTCGTGGAAATCCGTATTTTACATCGCCTTTAATGGGACAATTAATATGTGCAAGTTGACAACGTATTTGATGATGTCGGCCTGTTTCAAGCTCTATTTGCCATAAATAATATCTATCTGATTTTGCAATAATTTCATAGCTTAACAACGCATATTTTGCATTTGGTGATGTTTTCGAACAAACATAAGATTTATTTTTCGATTCATTTCTTTTTATATAATTTTCAAGTTTTCCAATTTTTTGCTCTGGAATATTTGCTGTTATTGCCCAATATATTTTCCTTATTTTGTGTTCTTGTTGCATCTGATTCAATCTTTTTAAAGCTTTACTCGATTTTGCAAACAAAACAACACCACTTACAGGTCTGTCTATACGATGTACAACTCCTAAAAAAATATTTCCACTTTTACCTGTATTATGGCGTATGTAATCTTTTAAAAATTCTTCCAACGAAAGATTGTTATCCTTGTCTTTCTGAATAAGCATTCCTGGTTGTTTATTGTATAGTAAAAGGTGATTATCTTCGAACAATATGTTTTTTTCCAATATCATACTTAATTTTTCTTATAAGTCAAAAAGTTTTCTTCGTCAATAACGCCCAAGATTTTCAATTTTTTGTAAAAATTTCCATAAGATATAAGTTTAAGAATAACAAAAGCTATAAGTGTTCGAGAAATAAATATTATCCAGAAATTACCTCCCACAATAGCAAAAAGTAAAGAATCTTCAATAATTGCATGGGCAAGAACTAAAAATATTGTAATTAAAACAGCATCTTTGTGATTTACTGCTCCTTTTTTTGCAAACTGAATCAATATGCCAGAACCATAAATAATTCCCAAAAATAAACCTACCAACCAAGGGACTACACCACCTGCAGAAAGTCCAAAAAAATTACCTAAAGAATTTATATAAGGTTTTATTTTTTGAGAAAAAGTCCAATTACGAAATACATCATAAGCAAATTGTAAAATGAAAACCAAAAACCATATTTGTATAATGGTTGTTAAAATACCCAATAATACTTTTAGCCAATCTATTTCATCGGTAGTTTTTAAATATGGGTTTAAAATAATTCCTTCAATTTTTTCGGGTAATAAAAAATTAGCAATAATACCAGCAAAAATTCCTAAAATAACTCTAAATAAAGCTATGCGATACGTTGCAAACCTTAATTTCATAAGAATACCTGTTTCTATTATTAAACTGTGCGAAAAACCTATTACTATACCTAATATTGTAACCTCCCTAACTGTTAATCCCATAGCAGGGATAGTAGCAATTCCTGCATATACATTTCCAAAAAAAGAAGCTAAAATTGTAATGGATGTTTTTCCGGGTAAACCCATTATATGCATCATAGGTTCTAAATAAGGACTTAACCAATCGAAAAAACCAAACTGACGTAAAAGCGATGCCAATATGGATAAGGGAACATACACTTTTAACAAAACCCATGTAACATCATTTGCCGAATGAAAAGATGCATTTAAAATCTTTTTAAGCATGTTATACAAAAAATTTAGGGTCAAAGGTAGTTTTTTTATAAAAATTTCTAATCATTTTTTCTATAATAAAACTAATAGAGTTCTTTGCAAGGTTATTAACATATAAATATTTGATTGTTAATAAATTGTTGTGTTTTTATTTTGAAATAATTGATTTATCAATTATTTTATGGATATGAAAATCAAAAATTCAGGTAATATGACTTTTTTCGAAGCTTATTTTGGTCATTATAAGACTGGTAGGAGTGAATCTTTTTAAAAAGTAAACGAAGTAATAGATTGGAGTGCACTAGAACGTGAAATAGATAAAGTATATAAGAGAGGTCAAAGTGTAGATGGTCGTCCTGCGTATAGAGGCATAGTTCTTTTTAAGATGTTGTTGAT
>Ga0308398_1000204_pt1 | contig 39956 bp, 32 predicted proteins | sample Hotspr20SampleT9_FD_202360 | JGI IMG/M metagenome (GOLD analysis project Ga0308398, IMG submission 202360) | Hot spring phototrophic mat microbial communities from Mushroom Spring, Yellowstone National Park, Wyoming, United States - 20051001_T9 ...
ACGTGCGAATAGGCATCGAACAAAGAACGTCATCCAGAGCCCGATTATTTCCGAAGCCGATAGAGAGCAATAGGTTTTGAGAATTTAGAAATTTCTCACACATCTCTTACTCATGCTCAAAAAGGTTTGAACCTGAAATCAGCTTTAAAGCCTCTCCAAATCTCAGAAATTTTAAATGGAAAAACTGTAAAGCGAAGCGTATTGCTCTCTATCTCGTTTATAAACGTTACTTTATTACGCCTTATTTCCAGTTTTGGATGTATAGGCAATATAAAGTACCGTTCTATTTTTTGAACAAATGTAAAAAAAAATTACAAAATGTGAAATGGGGATTTAATTTTTTTGTAATTAAACAGTGCAAAATTTCACAATTAAATAAACGTTTTTTCTTCAAAAAATTAATTTTGATGGTTTTTTTACAGAAAAAAAATTATATATTTGCAAAAAATATCATAGAAAGCAAATAATTTAAAAATCAGATAGTTATGTATTGGACATTAGAATTAGCATCTAAGTTAGAAGATGCTCCATGGCCAGCAACCAAAGAAGAATTAATAGATTATGCAATGCGTAGTGGTGCACCATTGGAAGTTATCGAAAACTTGCAAGAATTAGAAGATGATGGAGAAATTTACGAAAGTATTGAGGACATTTGGCCAGATTATCCGTCGAAAGAAGATTTTTTGTTTAATGAAGACGAATATTAATGATGTGCCGGCTTATGTCGGCATTTTTCTTTTATAAATTTTTATTGTGCTGTATTTTGCTAAAAATAAAATAAAATGTATCAACGCGATAAAGCAATAAAAGATATTACCAGAAAAGAAGAAATGCTGGAAATAATAAAGAAGTGCAAATATTGTCATGTAGGTTTTGTTGATGACAATAAACCTTATGTATTAGGATTTAATTTTGGTTATGAAGACAATACTATTTATTTGCACGGTGCAAAAGAAGGAAGAAAGATTGATATTATTAAAAAGAATAACAATGTTTGTGTAATGTTCGATACCGATCACGAATTTTTTTACCGTCACGAACACGTTGCATGTAGTTATCGTATGAGGTATAAAAGTGTTATGGCAATAGGGAAAGCTTATATTGTAGAAGATGAACAAGAAAAAATAAAAGCACTAAATGCTATAATGAAGCAATATACAGATATTAATTTTGAATACTCAAAACCATCATTAGCAAATGTTGGAATTATTTGTATAAAGGTTGAAAAAATGACAGGACGAAAATTTGAATATTTGTAAAAAAAGCATTATGTTTACAAGCGAATGTTAAAGTTTGAACAACATAGAACCCTGCAAGTTGACGACTGGATAAATGATAATTATAAAGGCAAAGTTGTTTATTATTATAAAGGTAGTATAAGTGCCGAAGTTGTTTCTAAATGTATAGATACTTTAGAAACTTATCTTAAAGAAAATTCAACTCTAATTACAAAGCCTAAAACAGCTGTAAGTGTAGCAATTGAAATAATTCAAAATATTTTTCATCACGGAATGCAATATTATGGTGTCGAAAAATTTGGTGCAGTAAAAATTATACATCTTCCTAAAGGTCTCCAAATGGAGTTTCTTAATGTATTAACTAAAGATAAAGCTATTTTACTAAACGAACGAATACAACAAATAAATGTATTATCAAAAGATGAACTAAAAAAACTTCACTTACTAATACTTAGTAATAACGAATATTCTAATAAAGGTGGTGGTTTGGGATTAGTGGATGTTGCTAAAAAATTAAATTCAAAATTAATTGCAGAATTTTATCCTTTTGAAAAAAATAATTATATTTACCTCTTGAAAATATTTTTAACATAATATAAATTTGAAAAAAAATAAATTATGGATCCGATAGTAATAGAGAGTACTCCAAAAACACCAGCAGTTAATTTTAATGCTAGTACAGGTGTTTTAGAAATTAAAGGGCGTTCAATACCTGAAAATTCAATAGAATTTTATCGTCATTTAATTGAGTGGATAGAAAAATATGGAATGTCTCCTCAACCAAAAACAGTTGTTAATATACAATTAGAGTATTTTAATACTAGTTCTTCAAAATGTATACTCGATGTTTTTAAAAGACTTGAAGCAATTGCAAACAACGGACACGATGTTGTGATAAACTGGCATTACGAAGAAGATGATGAAGATATGTTAGAAGCTGGTGAAGATTATCAAAGCATCATTAAGGTACCATTTAAAATGATAGAAGTAGAGAGTTAAACTATCATTAATAATTTAAGTAAATTACAAGATGTTGAAGCTTCATTCTGCTTGGTAGAGTGGAGCTTCTGTTATTTAACAGCAAGTAATTGAACAACGATTGCACCTAGATAACTCGCCCCTTAACCTTTTATTTACTAAGTGGTCAATTTCTTCTTTTAATGGTAGTAATGATATTTGTTTAGTAATATCGCTTGCAAATGCAAACATAAGTAATTGACAGGATTCTTTTTGCGAAATACCTCTTGAACGCAAGTAAAACATTGCATCGTCATCGAGTTTTCCAGTTGCAGAACCATGACTACATTTAACATCATCTGCATAAATTTCAAGATGTGGTTTGGATCTTACTTTTGCTTTAGGACTTATTATTAGGTTTTTATTAGATTGATATGCATTTGTTTTTTGAGCATTTTTTTCTACTAAAATTTTTCCGGAAAAAATTCCAGTTGCTTCATCATCTAAGATGCTTTTAAAAAATTGATTACTTTGACAATTTGGTTTACGATGTTTTACTTCAGTATAGTAATCAATATGCTGATTTTTATCGGCTAACCATAGACCGTACATTTCGTTTGTTGCTTTTGTGCCGTTTAGATTAACATTAATGTTGTTTCTTACGGTTCCACCGTGCAATGTAATATATATTCCTTTATAATAACTTTCTTCATCTTGTTCAATGTTATTATTAGTTAGCTGAACCGAATGATTATGTGCATTTTGTATTCTATAAAATTCTAATTTAGCTTCTTTGTTTAGTATAACATTTATATTTCCATTCATTATAAATGGGCTAGCATTTAAACTATGATCGCAAAATAGTATTTGAGTTAAGTTCGAACTTTCTGAAATAAATAAATGTCGTGGATAAATTTGTACAGGTTCATTTGCTACTACCAGGTTTATTACTTGTATAGGTTTATCTAACTTAGTGTTTTTGGGGATATATACAAAAAGACCGTCTTGCATCAATGCCATATTTAAATTATCAAGAATGTTTGTTTCATTTTGTAATTTTATATATTGTAATACTTTTTCTGGATATTTGTTTATAGCCTCTAATAAGCTACCATATATAATTCCTTGGTTTGTTTCGTATAATAAATTTTGTTTTGATGTTGCATAAAACCATCCATTTATTAGAATAATCAGATGAGTATCTAAATTTGGAACGTCGCATTTAAAAATTTCATCGACATTTATTCTTCCTTCTATTGAAAATGGAAAATATTTGTATGTACCAGCAAAATGTTGTTCGAGTGAAGTATATTTGTATTGTTCGCTTTTTTTGCTCGGAAATCCTGCTTTTAAAAAATTATTTAAAGCAAGATTTTTAATATCTTTTAAATGACTAAATCCTTTAGCATTATTAAATTGTTCGTTAAAAGTTTTTTGAATATTTTCAATTGCTGTATTTTGAAATATGTTTGTTGTCATAAGGTTTTAATTTTGATATTCTTTTTTTATCCAATCGTAACCATTTTTTTCTAGTTCAAGTGCAAGTTCTTTTCCTGCTGTTTTTACAATTTTACCATCGTATAAAACATGAACAAAATCAGGAATAATATAATCGAGCAATCGCTGATAATGAGTAATAACAACGTATGCATTATCTGAATTTTTAAGTTTATTTACACCGTTGGCTACAATTTTTAATGCATCAATATCTAATCCGCTATCTGTTTCGTCTAAAATAGAAAGTTTTGGTTCGAGCATAGCCATTTGAAAAATTTCATTTTTCTTTTTTTCGCCTCCTGAAAAACCTTCATTCACAGAGCGATTTGTTAGCTGTGTATCTATTTCAATAAGTTCTTTTTTTTCTCTCATATATTTTAAAAAGTCGGATGAAGATAACGGCGACAAATTACGGTATTTACGAATTTCGTTAACAGCAGTTCGCATAAAGCTAACCATACTTACTCCAGGTATTTCCACTGGATATTGGAAGCCAAGAAAAATTCCCATACGTGCGCGTTCTTCTGGTGATATTTCTAATAAATTTTTTCCCATAAAAATTACTTCACCATGATTAACTTCTACATAGTCTCTACCAGCTAGTACAGCGGCTAATGTACTTTTACCAGAACCATTAGGTCCCATTATTGCATGTATTTCGCCAGCATTAACTTCTAAATTTATTCCTTTTAGAATTTGTTTTCCGTTTATTTGAGCTTTTAAATTTTTAATTTTAAGCATATATGTTTTATTTAGTTTGTTATCCAACGCTATTTTCTAAACTTATTTGTAAAAGTTTCTGAGCTTCAACAGCAAATTCCATAGGCAATTGATTTAAAATCTCGCGTGCATAACCATTTACTATAAGTCCTATGGCATCTTCTGTGCTTATGCCTCGTTGATTACAATAAAAAATTTGATCTTCGCCTATACGTGATGTTGTTGCTTCGTGTTCGGCAATAGCTGTTTGATTATCAATTTCAATGTATGGAAAAGTATGTGCACCGCAACGGTCGCTAAGTAGCATTGAGTCGCACTGAGTAAAGTTTCGGGCATTATCTGCATTTTTCATTATTTTAACAAGTCCTCTGTAACTATTTTGGCTTTGTCCGGCAGAAATACCTTTTGAAACAATTCTACTACGTGTATTTTTACCTATGTGTATCATCTTAGTGCCTGTATCGGCTTGCTGGTAATGATTTGTAAGAGCAACTGAATAAAATTCGCCTATTGAGTTATCGCCTTTTAGGATACAACTTGGATACTTCCATGTAATAGCAGAACCTGTTTCTACCTGTGTCCAAGATATTTTGGAGTTTTCTTCTTTGCATATACCTCTTTTAGTAACAAAATTGTATATTCCACCTTTTCCTTGCTTGTCGCCAGGATACCAATTTTGTACTGTTGAATATTTTATTTCAGCATTTCGAAGTGCAATAAGCTCTACAACAGCTGCATGTAATTGGTTTTCGTCTCGCATTGGTGCAGTGCAACCTTCTAAATAACTAACATAAGAATCTTCGTCGGCAATTATAAGAGTACGTTCAAATTGACCGGTATTTTTTGCATTTATTCTAAAATAAGTTGATAATTCCATCGGACATCTTATACCTTTGGGAATATATACAAACGAACCATCGCTAAAAACAGCTGAATTAAGAGCGGCAAAAAAATTGTCTGTATAAGGAACAACTGAACCAAGATATTTTTTCACTAAATCGGAGTGTTCTTTTATTGCTTCGCTCATCGAGCAGAATATAATACCAAGATTAGCTAATGTTTCTTTAAACGTAGTTTTAATAGATACGCTATCCATAACAGCATCAACGGCTACACCGCTAAGTTGCTTTTGTTCTTCGAGAGGTATGCCAAGTTTATCAAATGTTTTTTTTAGTTCGGGATCTATTTCGTCTAACGATTGTGGTGATTTTTTTTGTTTAGGTGCTGCATAGTAAATTATATCCTGATAATCAATGGGAGGAATATTTAAATGAGCCCAATTGGGCATTTTCATATTTTGCCAATAACGAAAAGCCTCTAATCGCCATTGGAGCATAAAGTCGGGTTCTTCTTTTATCTGCGATAGTTTTCTAATAATATCTTCATTTAAGCCTTTGGGGAAAGTTTCAGTTTCAATGTTTGTTGTGAATCCGTATTTATAATCAGATTGAGTAAAATTGTTTAAAATATCTTCGCTATTCATGATTTTTTTTGACAACAAATTTAATTAGAATATTTCTAAATAAAAATAATTCGATTTATTTTATTTGCTAAATTTATTTAATTTTGTATTTGTTTAATACAATATTTTTTGAAAGAAAACGTTATTACTTAAATCTAACTAAAAAAAACGTATTTTTGCATAAATTTGTTGCTATGATGAGATCAATTTTTTCTGTCTTATTTTTATTGTATATTTTTTCAATTTTTTCGTTTGCACAAATTTCAAATCAAACACTTAATGGAAGAGATGGTGAGGCAAACGTTATAACAACAGCTGTTCCGTTTCTAACAATAGCTCCCGATTCTCGTTCTGGTGCTATGGGCGATGCAGGTGTTAGCACTTCGCCTGATATAAATTCACAGCATCATAATCCTGCTAAGTATGCATTTATGAAAAACGATTTTGGTATATCTATTTCTTATACTCCTTGGTTACGTCAATTGATTAATGATATTAATTTAGCATATTTATCGGCTTATAAAAAAATTGGTGGAGGTCAGGTATTAAGTGGTTCTCTTAGATATTTTTCTTTAGGCGATATTACTTTTACTAATATGCAAGGTGAAGTTACAGGTCAGCATCGTCCAAATGAGTTTGCTATTGATTTTGGTTATAACAGACTTTTGAGCAAGTATTTTAGTGGCTCGGTAACTCTTCGTTATATTAATTCTAACCTTACAGGGGGGTATTCTGGATCGGGACCTCAAACAAAAGTAGGACAAGCTTTTTCGTCGGATGTTTCAGCTTTTTTTACGCGACAGTTAGAGGTAAACAAAAAAAATTCTGAAGTAAATGCGGGCATAAATATTTCAAATATTGGTTCAAAAATGTCATATACAGACAATGCAGTAAAAGACTTTTTACCGGCTATGCTTCGACTTGGCTCATCTTTTAAAATGGACTTGGACGAATATAATAGTTTAATGGCTGTTGCGGAAATTAGCAAATTACTTGTTCCAACACCACCAGTTTATTATGCTGTTGGCGATACATTACCCAATGGAACTATTGTTAATATTCCGCAGAAATATGTTAGATATGGTAAAGATCCTCTTGTATCTGTACCTGCCGGAATATTTCAATCGTTTTGGGATGCACCAGGAGTTATTTTAGATCCATTAAATCCCGACGATAGAAGTGTTGCAAAAGAAGAATGGCGCGAAATAAATTGGTCGTTTGGTTTGGAATATTGGTATTCTAAACAATTTGCTTTGCGTGGCGGATATTTTCACGAAAATGAAACCAAAGGGAATAGAAAATTTTTTACTGTAGGATTGGGTTTAAGATTAAAAGTTTTTTCACTCGATTTTTCATATTTAATACCTACTTCACAAAGACATCCATTAGGAAATACATTGCGTTTTACTTTGATGTTCGATTTTGAATCGACAAAAAAAGAAAATAAAGAAAACAAATAGAATTATTGAATGACAAAAAGAATAGGTATTGGATACGATGTTCATCGCCTGGTACCAGGCGATTTTATTGTTGTAGGAGGAGTTAAAATACCTCATTATTATACTTGTTTAGCACATTCCGATGGGGATGTATTGCTTCATTCAATCTGCGATGCTTTACTTGGTGCTGCAGGCTTGGGCGATATAGGAAAATATTTTCCCAACAACGATGAAAGTTATAAAGGTATAAGTAGTTTGATTTTATTAGAAAAAACAAATTATTTGTTGCTAGAAAATAACTATAAAATAATAAATATTGATTCAACTTTTATAGCAGAAAAGCCTAAAATTTTATCTTATGTCGAAGAAATGAAAAATAATATTGCTAAAATACTTAAAATACAAAAAAGTGAAATTAACATTAAAGCCACTACTAGCGAAAAAGTTGGTTTTATTGGCAGAGAAGAAGGTATTGCGTCTATGGCAGTTGTTTTAATAGAAAGTATGAAGTAAGCAGTCGTACCTTAAAAAATCAATTTATATTTTTTAATTAACTACAAATTTCACAGAGTTATACAGAGAAAAAATCTGTGCTTCTCTGTGGTGAAAAAAATAAAACAACGAAGGTTACAAAGTGTTATACAGAAAAAAACTTTGAATTCTTTAAAAATTTGCAGTGTTTATTGTTCTAAATTACTAAACCTTGCAAAATTTTTACTAAAAAGGCAGATTCAATTTATAAATGCAACTTTATGCTACAATATTGCAAAATATTTCATAAGGTGTTTTTAAATTTAAGTTTTTTTCTGGGTCTGTTATTTAATTGATGCTTATGTATTTAACAAATAAATTGAGATCAAATGCAAGCTCTTTTTATAGCTTGAACATAGTGTTTTTCGATACCTTTAACTTTCGGCAATAAATTTTATTGACTTGCCGTATTGTAGATATGTTTGAATTTAGTATCTTTGCTCTTTGGTTAAATGTTTGTTCATATCAGTGAAAGAAGCAGGATTTTTTTCCTGCTCTTTCCTGAAAAAAAGTTTTTACACAACTAAATCAACCTGTTTAAAAAGTTGCATTTACTAATTGAACTTAAGAAAAATAATTTTAATTTATTAACAATCAAAGGTTTATTATGCTAAAAAGGGACGACTAGTTAGTATTGCAATAACTCACTATAAACCGGAATTTTTTTCAATAATTTCCATTCGTTTTCATAAAAGAAGCAAAAATGTTGCAAACCATTGGTTAAAAGAATGTAAGGAGTTTTATAAGTAATATTATATAATGCGGCTTGAGTTAAAACAGAATGTGTTATTTGTAAATTAGGTGCTTTGCATTCGCATAATAGTATAGGTTTAAAATTATTTGAAAATACAGCGATGTCTATACGAAGATTTTTATTTTTATACGAAAAAGGAAATTCAACTTGAATAAGACCTTCAGGGCAATAAGCATCTTCGATAAGATACCAAATTAAATGCTGTCTAACCCATTCTTCTGGAGTTAATTTAACCCATTTTTTTCTAATACGATCGAATATTTCATAGTAAAAATTGTTTTTTCTGATGCTTAAAGAGTATTGAGGAAAATTTAATGCAGGAAAATTCATAACATTCGGTTTTTGTTTTGTTGTATAAATTCTTTCCAACTACGAGGCTTGTTCGAGTTAATGTTTTTATTTTGAAACGAATGACAAACTGCAACAGCCAAAGCATCTGTTGCATCAAGAAATTGTGGAATTGTTTCAATTGAAAGTAAATGTTTAAGCATAGAAGCAATTTGCTCTTTAGAAGCGTTACCATTACCAGTAATACTTTGTTTTACTTTACGGGGCGAATATTCGTAAACTTGTATGTTGTTTGATAATGCAGCTGCAATAGCAACTCCTTGTGCACGTCCAAGTTTTAACATAGATTGTGGATTTTTTCCGTAAAATGGAGCTTCTATTGCAAACTCTTGTGGTAAAAATTCTTTTATTAACATATTTGTTCTTTCGTAGATGATATTTAGCTTTTTATAAGGGTCTGAAAATTTTTTTAACTCTAAAACGCCAAAAGTTACGATTTGTAATTTATCATTTTCTTTTTCTATAATCCCGTAGCCCATTATTTGTGTTCCTGGGTCTATTCCTAATATTGTTGTTTTATTATTTTTCACGCTCAAAGGTAAATATTTCTTTCCATTTAGATATTATAATTCCGCTAATAATAAACAAAAAGCCTATAATTGCAAAAGTAGAAATGTTTTCTTTTAAAATAGTGCTAATAAAAAATAATGATATAATTGGTGATAAAAAAATGTATATACTAATTTTGTCTGTTCGTATTGCTTTTTTTAGTGCTGTTAACCACAATAAAAAGGTAATTCCCATTTCAAAAAATCCGATGTAAATGGCGGCTAAAAAAGAAATTTTATAGTTAATTGTTGGTAAGTCAACGAATAATATCAATATGCTTAAATATATACTACCAAATAAAAAGTTCAAAAACATTTTACTAATTACATCTCTTTTGTCTTTAATATTTATTATCCAGTATAACGACCAAATAATGCTACTGCAAGTGGCTAATAAAATGCCAAAAATATTTATAGCCGATTGTGTGTTGTTTTTGCTTAACGAAATAAAAAATACACCAACTAATGAAAAAATGAATGCTACAATTGATAAAAATGATAGTTTTTGTTTTAACAGCCAAGCCGACATTATAGTAAGTACTACTGGCCAAGTATAATTTAACGGTTGAGCCATATAAGCTGGTAATATGCTGTAAGCTTTTAGCAATACTATATAGTACAAGAATGGATTTAAAAAACCTGAAATAGCCGAAAAAAACCATTTTTTCGTTGAAATAGAAAACGTTTCGTAAAAATTTTTTTTAATTATTAGTGTAAAAAAGAAAATAAAAGTACTTGTGTAAGTTGCTATAGTTAAAACTTGAATATAATGTAAATCTTTAAGTGCAATTTTAAATGAAGTGGCAACGGTACTCCAAAACAAAACTGCGCTTAATGCAAAAAAAGTAGCAGTTTTATAAAATGGCATTTTAAAAAGTTAAGTTTATTTCGTTATTATCTATTTCGTCAATTATATCGCCTCTGAGTATTCTAAAACGTTTTCTGGCTTCGTTAGAATAAAATGATCCAGGATATTTTGTGAATAATAGTTCTAAATAATTCATTGCTTTTTCTTTTTCTTTTAAATTGTATTGATAAATATTCGATAATTTGTATGCTGCTTGTGGTGCAACAACTTCATTTGGAAAGTTCTTTAAAACAGAGTCATATAATGCAATAGCATAATCGAAAATTTTTTTTGAAGCAAAAATGTCGGCTTTTTTTACCATTGCTTCGTCGTGCAATGGGTAAGCAGATGGATTTGAAAGTATTGTGTCGAGACATAATATAGCCAGACTGTCTTTTCTTGTAAACACATAATAATCGCTTAATGAAAATATTTTTAATGTTTTTTGAGTTGAGTCGAAGTCTAAGTTTTCACTTATAAATTGCGAAAGAACAAAAGCATCGTTTGCAATAAGTTTAGAAGTTGAAGCTTTTAGAACATTTGCTTGAGCTTGTGCCCATAAAAAATCGCCAGTATAATAAGCCAAAACAGCTTTTTTGTATTTAGCTTCGTGAGAAATAGGTTCGTTAGCATTGTTTTTTTCTACTTGTGTGTATAAAATGGTAGCTTCCCATATTTCGTTTTTTGTAAGCATAATGTCTCCTAAAAGAAGCTTTGCTTCGTTAATTTGTTGTAACGAAAATGAATTAGAGTTGATTATTTGGTTTAAAATATTTATAGCCTCATCGGTTTTGTTTAGATAAAATGCTTTTATTTGAGAAAGTACTTTTGCAACACTAAAAGTATTTTTGTTTAGTCCTGAAGTAGATAAATAATCTATTAGTTCTTTTTCTAGTTCAACGATTTTGTTTTTATTTATAAATTTATCTTCAATAATTTGGTAATATAATGTAACGAGATAGTCGCTTTTTGCTTCGAAATACCACGAACTTTTTGGACCTTTGTCTATAATATATTTAAAAGCTTTAAGTGCTGAATTATAATCTTTATTAGCTAATGCTGTTTGTCCGATGCTGTATATGCGACTTCCATCTTCTTTTAAGCGTTTATCTAATGAAATAGCATAAATTAAAGCTTGTGAATACTGATTTTGTTGAAGAAATAACCAAATTAAAAATTCACTGAATATAGTAACATCAGGTGTTTTTTGAATTTGAAAAATTAGTTTGTTTTGAAGCAGTTGTATTAGCGATTTGTCTTCTTGTTGATTATAAACTGAATGTTGCAATCTGTTTTGCACCATTTGAATCATATTTGGATTTTCGAGTAATAGGGCGATGTATTCGTCAATCATTTTATCGTAAAGCTTTTGCATTTGGTAGAGATTAGCAAGTTCGAGGTGAAAAGAATAATTACCTTTTAATAGTTTTTGTGCTTTTTGGTAAACTGCTTCTGCCATAGTATATTCTTGATAAGATATAAAAGTATTTGCTGCTTGAAAAATTTGAGATTGATTTGGACCTATTGATTTAATAACATCGTCGTATATTTTTTTTGATTCATCTGTTTTGTTCATTAATTTATATATGTTACCAAGCATTATTTTTAGCGATACATCGGAAGGATTTTTTTTAAGTTCTTTTTTTATAGCTTTCTCCGATTCATCAAACTCACCTAACATATTAAGCGAAAAAATATAATAGTTAAAATAAGATAAATTTCGTTGTGTTTGATAAAGTTCAAGAAACAATACAGAAGCTTTTTCGTATTCTTTACTTCGGAAGTATTCGAATGCTAATTCTTGTTTTTCTCTATCAGGACTTTGTGAAAATGCTTGTGGAGCCAGTAATAAAAAAATATAGATACTTAAAAAGAATATTCTCTTCATAAGTTTATATGCTGGGTTTAGTATTATTTGGTTTGTTCAAAAATTTTGTTTCTCTTAAATCTAGCAGATGAAATTCGTTTACTTTAAAATTTTCAATATTATTTTTAATAATATGTTGTGTTTGAACAGATGTAAAATTTCCAATGTTGGTTACTCTAAAACTAGCTTTTTCTCCTTCAAATAGTTGTATATTTTTTTCTAAAAAATTTGTTAAACTTTCATTATCAATGTTTAAAACGACGTCAATAATATTCGATTTTAGCAACTCCAATTGTTCGCGAACAGTTTTGTTAAAATATATTTTAATAGTATCAATATATGGTAAGCAGTATCCGTCTTTGTCTATTTTAAAATAACGAGTGTTTTTACATAAAATCATTGGTTTGTCGTTTTCGGGAAATTGCTTAATGTAATAAGGTCCAACGCCGGTTGTAAAATTAGTAGAGTATTTGTTGTATGCTTCTTTTGGATAAATAACAGCAGCCGGTGAAGCTAAGAATTGTAAAAACATAGGATTGGGCTTATTAAGCCTAATAATGACGGTACTATCGTTTTCTTTTACAAGTCCAGTAATATTTTTAGTTTTACCGTTGTAAAAATCGTAAGCTCCTTCTATTTGTTCTACAAATGTTTCTGCAAATTTGTTTTTTTCGCTTTTTGTACAAAGCATAGTTAAAGAATAAATCACATCATCGGCGTTTAATTTTCGTCCTTTAGATTTTTCGAAACACTCATCGTCGTGAAAATAAACATTTGTGTTTAAAAAGAAGCGGAACTCTTTTTCAGACGTATCAATTCTCCAGGTGTCGGCAATTCCGGGTTTAATGTTAAGTGTTAAAGGATCAATTAATACAAGTCCTTCGTGTATCAAAGATGTTATACGTTGTGTAATGGCATTATCTATTGTTAAAGGGAATAAATTGCCAAGCGAACCTGTTTCAGCATAAGATAATGTGTAGTGTTCGTCATACGGTTTACATATATGCTCTTTTGTAGATGATGAACAGGAAGTAAATACAATTATAGTATTAACAAATAAAAACAGAACAAAATATTTTTTCATACATTACTGATGTTTTCACAAAATTAGAAAAATTTATTGAAACTTAACTTAAAATATACGGGCTATTTTTTTTGAATTTAATTTTTTTTTCATTTTTTTTGCAATGAATAATATTTTAACGTATATTCGTTGTTTAAAAGTTAAAGGTTCGTCCAAATGAAACGACTGTGGTTTATATTATTGATATTTACTATATTACAGTTTCCTTTAAAAGCAGGTGAGATAATTATTGATGGAATATTTCAAGGAAAAAATCTTTATGTAATGAATCCATTTGCTTCGTCGGGTGTTGGATTTTGTGTTTTTGAAGTAACTGTTAACGGTAAAGTTTCTACCGATGAAATTAATTCAAGTGCTTTTGAAATTGATTTAAGTGTTTTTCAATTTAACATTGGCGATAAGGTTACCATTGTTATTAAACATAAAGATAATTGTGTTCCAAAAGTTTTAAATCCGGAAGTTTTAAAACCTAAAAGTACTTTCAATGTTACAGCAATAGAAGTTACAAAAGATGGTTATTTAAAATGGACAACAACTAACGAATCGGGCAAATTGCCTTTTATAGTAGAACAATATCGCTGGAACAAATGGATAAAAGTTGATGAAATTGAAGGAAAAGGAACAGCGGGACCTAATAATTATTCGGTAAAAGTATCTCCTCATTCTGGTAATAATAAATTTAGAGTAAAACAAGTAGATTATACAAAAAAACCACGTTTAAGTCAAGATGTTTTATTTAAATCGTTGCAACCGCCAGTAACAATAACTAATAAAAAGTTTGAAACAGAAATAACTTTTAGTGCAGAAACAATGTACGAAATATACGACTATTACGGTAATAGAATATTAAAAGGGACAGGTAATCGTGTAGATATTTCTGGATTGAAGAAAGGAGACTATTTTATAAATTACGATAATACAATGGATCAGTTTAAAAAGAAATAGATTCTCTTATACTTTTTAAATCAAAATTTTCAACTAATTCGTTTGTTAGCCAGTGAGTTTTAAATCCAAGCATTTTTGCTGTTTCTATGTTTTCTATGCTATCGTCAATAAATAACGTTTCTTCAGCTTTTATTTTCAAATCGTTTTGAACATATTTAAAGACTTCTATGCCTGGTTTACGCAGTTTAATTTCAAACGAAAAATATACTTTATCGAAAAAATTTTGAAAAGATATTCCTTTGGTTGAAGCTAAAAAAGTAGTTAAAAAGTGCTTGTAATGTATATGGTTTGTGTTGCTGAGTAAATATATTTTATATTTTTTCTTTAATTCTGACAATAATTCTATTCTTTCTACAGGTATATCGAGCAACATAGCATTCCAAGCTTCGGTAATTTGATTAAAACTTATATTTTTACAACTGTGTTGTTTTATAAATAATAGGAATTCATAGTTTGACCATTTGCCTGTTTCGAGTTTATGTAAAGCATTTGTTATATTAATATCAGTAAAGAGCTGTTCTGCTTTATAAACGCCTAATTGTTTTAATGCTTGAATTGTTAGTTTTGGATTAATATTAATAATTACGCCGCCAAAATCGAAAATAATATTTTTTATTCCTTTTAGGTCAATCATTTTATCAAAAATGTTTTGGTTGAATAATTTCCGATAAAATTACAGCTTTTCTTAATTCTTCTTTTGTAAATGTAAAATTTTCTTCTTTTAAAGTTTCTTCAGATGTTTTCGGGCTTTTTTTATAAATTATATTTCTGTCAATTTTTGTCTCATCTTCGAATATTTCTTCTTCGACGATAATTTCTAACTGTTCTTTATTTGTTTCGTTACTTATTTTTTTATGCTCTTTAATGGTTTCAACTGGTTGAAAAATATTTTTATCAGCTTCTTTTGTTTCAATAACAGTTTTTTTTTCATTATTTGATGTTTGTTTTTGGGGGCTTTTCTTTTTCGATGAAAAAACAACAAAAAGAATTATACCTATTATAATATATATTATTCGTTGGATGATTTCTTCGTCCATGGCCATTTAATTTTAGTTGATGAAATTTTTGGCAATTTAATCTTTTTTCTCGAAAGTTGTACTAGTTTAGAATCAGGATTTTTATTTTTTTGTATTCTTTGGGCTTTTTTTAAATTCTTTTTCATTCTTTTGTGAACTTCTTTATTTGTAGCAAGTTCTTCTGGTTTATTAACTTTTTTCCAATACTTCTTTTTAGTTTTTAGTTCATTATAATTTGATTTTTTTTCTTTTTTCTTTTCTTCGCGTTTAGCTTTTCTAACTGCTTTAGGTTCACGTTCAAACATTTTCTTTATCGAAAAAGTATTTCGCTTTTCTTTTGGTTTTATATCAATAGAATATGGTTGTGTATTTGCATAATCAGAAAATGTAATTACAATTAAAAGTAATATATATCTAAACAAACATTGCATTTTTACATTATTATGTATAATTTTACATTTTTAATAATTATTTTATTATGATTGTACGTTCAAAGTTACGTTATTTTTCTTTAATTTTTCTTTTATTATTTTTATCAAATTGCAGTAAAAAAGACGATATAGTGCCTTATACAAAAGTTAATTTTACAATTTTTTTGAGTGATCCCGATTTTGTTACATTGCAAACAGTTGGTAATCACGTATTTGTTACAGGTGGAGTATGTGGAATAGTTCTGTACAGAAAGTCTTTAAATGAGTTTACAGCTATTGAAAGATGTTGTACATACAAAGCTTCGGAGCGGTGTGCTGTTTTACTCGACACTTCAAATACCTTACAATTACGTTGTCCGTGTTGTAATTCAAGGTTTTCTATTATCAATGGATCTGTATTATCGGGTATTGCAGAAAGGAATCTTGTGCTGTATCAAACTAGCTTTGATGAAATTCAAAACACTTTACACGTGTATAATTAAATTAAAATTATACAGTAAAACAGTATAGTTCGTTAAAAATTTATAATTTAAGTGTATTAAAAATTAAAACTATTAAGCGAAAATAAACCTAACTAAAAAATGGTTATTATGGTTTTGGATATAACTTAATGGTAAATTAGTTTCAATTAAAAAATAATCTGTAACTTTGCTCTTATGAAGAAAAAACATCATTCTTTTTTTAAGAAGCTACGTCACAAGTACAGACTTATAATATACAACGACAATACATTCGAAGAAGTGCTGTATTTTCGTTTGTCGAGATGGAATGTTGGTTTATTGTTGGTTTTAGGTTCTTTTTTAATTATAATACTTACAACAATTTTAATTGCTTACACTCCATTAAAAGAATACATTCCTGGATATCCCGATTCGGAAGCAATACAAAAGGCAAAATATAATGAAATGTTTATAGATTCTATAAAAGAAAAATTATTAATTCAGGAGAAATATCTCAACAATCTGAAGTTTTTAATGCTTTATGGTGAACCAATAACAAAGGAAACAGTTATGGTAGCCGATACAACTAAAAATTATAAAAATTTGGTTCTTGATCCAACAGCAGAAGATTCGGCTTTTAGAAAAAAAGTAGAACAAGAAGAAAAATACAGTATTTCGACCGATAAAACTTTACGATCGTTATTTGTTCAAAATCATTATTTTGTTCCTGTAAAGGGAATAATTACAAACAAGTATAATAAAAATCAGAAACATTTCGGGATAGATATCGTAACAAAAGCAAAAGATATGATTCATAGTATATTAGATGGTTATGTTGTTTATTCTGGGTTTACCAATCAATCGGGAAATATTATTGTCATTCAGCATAAAGAAAATTTATTGTCTGTATATAAGCACTTAGATCAAATTCTTGTATCCATTGGCGACAAAGTTACAGCTGGGTCTGTTATAGGAATTGTTGGTAATACTGGTGAATTTACAACAGGACCTCATTTACATTTTGAGTTATGGTATAAAGGACAAGCTATAAATCCTGAAAAAGTGATGACTTTTTAAAATGAAAAGACAAAGTGTTTCGATTCTTGGTTCAACAGGTTCAATAGGACGACAGTCTATTGAAGTTATATTGGCTAATAAAGATTATTACGAAATAGATTTTTTAACTTCATATTCTAACGCAGATTTGTTAATAGAACAAGCTGTACAGGTAATGCCCAATGCTGTTATAATTTACGACGAAAGCAAATATAAATATGTAAAAGAAAATCTGTGTCATTTGCCTATAAAGGTTTTTGCAGGCGAAAAATCGGTAATAGATTATATTGATTTTTCTACTTGTAATATTATAATAGCTGCTATATCAGGTTTTTCGGGGCTATTACCTGTAATAAAAGCAATAGAAAAGAAAAAGAGAATAGCTCTTGCAAATAAAGAGGTGTTAGTTGTAGCTGGCGAAATTATTAAGAACCTGGTTGAAAAATACAAAGTTGATTTTATTCCTGTAGATTCGGAACATTCGGCATTGTTTCAATGTTTAATTGGCGAAAACATAGATTTTGTCGAAAAAATTATACTAACAGCATCAGGAGGTGCTTTCAGAAAATATTCTAAGGAACAACTTCAACAAGCAACAGCTTCGGTGGCTTTGTGTCATCCCACCTGGAAAATGGGTAATAAAATAACAATAGATTCAGCAACTTTAATGAATAAAGGATTAGAGGTAATTGAAGCCTATTGGTTGTTTGGTTTTAGTCCCGAACAAATTGAGGTTGTAATACATCCACAGTCTGTTATTCATAGTTTTGTTCAATTTAATGATGGAAGTATTAAGGCCCAACTTAGCATGCCAGATATGCGAATTCCTATTCAATATGCTTTATCTTTTCCATATCGTCATAAAAATAACTTCACAAAGACAGATATAAAAATTTTAGGTGATCTTAATTTTTATGAACCAGATTACGACTTGTTTCCTTGTCTTCGTTTGGCTTATGAATCATTAAATAAAGGTGGTAATATGCCTTGTGTATTAAATGCAGCTAACGAAATTGCCGTTGAAGCTTTTTTAAATAATAAAATTAAATTTTATGATATACCACGTATAATTGAACAAGCGATGTCTAAAATATCTTTAATATTACATCCAACTTTACAACAACTTATAGAAACCGATAAAGAAACTCGTATTTTTGCAACATCAATTATATAAATAAGTAATTATGAATGAAATATTAATTAAAGCATTTCAACTAATTTTGAGTTTATCAATTTTAGTAATTGTTCATGAACTTGGTCATTTCTTCTTTGCAAGGTTATTTAAAACACGTGTAGAGAAATTTTATCTGTTTTTTAATCCGTGGTTTACTTTATTTAAGAAAAAAATAGGTAAAACAGAGTATGGAATAGGCTGGTTACCTTTAGGTGGTTATGTGAAAATAGCTGGAATGATTGATGAATCGTTTGATAAAAAACAAATGGAACAATCTCCTAAACCTTATGAGTTTCGTTCAAAAAAATCGTGGCAAAGACTACTTATTATTCTTGGAGGAATATTTTTTAATATTATTCTGGCATTTGTAATTTATAGTATGGTGCTTTTTACTTGGGGTGAAAAATATTTACCAAATAACGAAGTAAAATATGGTATTATGACCGATTCTATTGGGTTATCAATAGGTTTAAAAAATGGTGATTATATAGTTTCGCTCGATAATAAACCAATAGATAATTTTAGAAAAATTGTTCACGATATTTTATTAGATGATGTTAAAACTATTAAAATTAAAAGAAACGACAGCACATTAAATATACAAATACCATCAACTGTTAAATCACAGTTAATAAAAAATCCGAATTTTATTGAACCAAGAGTACCATTTATTATTGATGGTTTTGTTAAAAATAGTGTAGGGGAGAAAGCTGGTTTAAAAAAAGGAGATAAGTTTATTTCTGTAAATAACGAAAAAACATATTTCTTTGATGAGGTGCGTTTAAGTTTAAATAAGTTTAAAAACGATAGTGTTTTTATAAAGGTGCTAAGAGGAAAAGATACTGTATCTGTTGCTGTTCGAGTTCCAGAAGATGGTAAATTAGGTATATATCCATTATTAGATTTAGAAAAGTTCTTTAAATTAAAAGAAATTAAATATGGATTTTTTGAGTCTTTCCCTGCTGGCGTTGTAAAAACATTTAGTATGCTTCAAAGTTATGTTAAACAATTTAAACTTCTCTTTTCACCCGAAACTAAGGCTTATGAATCAATTGGAGGTTTTATTACAATTGGAAATATTTTTCCAGCACAATGGGATTGGCTATCTTTTTGGAGTATGACAGCTTTTCTTTCGATTATACTTGCTTTTATGAATTTTCTTCCTATTCCTGCATTAGATGGCGGTTTTGTTTTGTTTATACTTTTTGAAATTATTACAGGTAAAAAACCTTCGGACAAATTTTTGGAACGTTCACAAATTGTTGGATTTGCAATTTTGTTGGCATTGCTTGTTTATGCAAATGGAAATGACATTATAAAATTATTCAGATGAAATGACTAATTAAATTTTAGTGAACAATTCAATTTTTTAAGATGAAGTTTTGGTTACGAGACCTTTTTAATGTGGGGCTAAGTAATTCAAAATGTGCTGTTTTATTTTTATGCGATTATGTAAAAATAATTTGTGTTCCTTGCCCACCACACATTGAATAAAAGTCTCCAACGGTTAATACATCTTTAACTTCGTCGGCTAAGTCTTCTTTTTTTAGTTTAAACATATCCATAGCTAATTTACAAGCATAGATTTCGCCACCACCAGCAGTAATCATTTCTAAAAATTCTGGTATGGTTGGAATATCAAGTTTTTCCATTTCTTTTTTCATCATATGTGATGCTAAAGCTTCCATTCCGGGCATAATTCCTAATAAAGTAGGAAATGGAATATTACCTGGAAGTCGCATAGCAGGATTTCCAACTACTGCGGTGTGAATAGATTTCATTCTTTTTTTTGTTATCGCATCGAGCCCAAAAAATGTAAAGAAAAGTTTTGTTTCTATACCTTCCATAACAGCACCATTAGCTAATACTAATGCAGCATATACATCTTCTAATGTGCCTTTTGCACATATTATGCACACTTTTTTTAAAGGAAATTCTTCTTTTTGCATAGCTATTTGTTTTTTGGTTTATACACACGATGATGGTTTTGGTAAACCTGCAATTTTTGAAGCTAATTTTAACGGAGCACCAGGAAATAATTCATAAAAACCTTTAATATCAACAATCCCAGATTTACTAATCGCTCTTATTGTAAGAGTTTCGCCTTTTTCGTGTTTCTGTCTCATATAGTTTAGAATAGCAAGATGTTTATCGCTCAAAGTTAAGCCATCTTCTTTTGCTATTTCTTTTGCTATTTCTGGTGTCCAATCATTTGGATTTACTAAATAACCTTCGTCGGTTATTTCTATTGTTTTGCCTAAATAATTTTTTGTTGCCATAATTTAAAAATTTATTGTTTTTGATTATTATTTGATATTTCTTTAATTATTCTAATTCCATAAGATAAGTTCTGACGAACTTCTTTACTGTTTAATTCTTTAAATATTTTAAACAAAGACTTATTATCGAGTTTTTCGTCGGGTTTGACTTGATTTAATACAGTTGTAATTCGAGCTAATGTTTGCAAAAATTCAGGATTAGTTAAATTTGAAAGTATAATTTTTATAGAATCAAATACACCAGATTTTTCCAGTCTGTCTAACTCGTATGTTAAGTCAATAATTATTTCTTTTACTATAGGCGAAGCGTCTTTAATAAAGTCGGTTGTACTTTGAAGCAAGTTGAGCAAGGTATTAAAAGTTTCAATGCTTTGTAAGAGTTTGTAAAACATTACTTTAACGTTATCCATATCTAATTCAATGCCTCTATCGTCAAGGTCTTTAACTAAAGTTTGAAATGCTTCTTTGCCTACTCTATATATGTCTTCACTTAAATCGTCCCAAACTTGTTGTTTTTTACGTTGTTCGTTGACGTATTCCAATAACAAATCAACTTTCTGATTTAGTTCATTTATTTGGTTTTGTAATACTTCGGTATTCATAATTTAACATTTTTTACATTTTCCAGCCATAGTCATTAGTGGTTCAATAGGCATTTCTTTACCTTTTAATAGAATATGCCAATAAATCCATCTGAACATTATTTTACCGTAATGATTTGTTTTGGTGTTTTTCAACAAACCAAAGGGTCCTATTCCTGGCAAAGGAAAGGTTCCTGGCAATGGTTCTGTTTCATAATTAAAATCAATAAGCGAACCTTTTCCAAATCCGGTTTCTATGTAACAATTTGCGTGTCCATCAAATTTTGCGTGAAGTGGTCGTCCATCTATATAGCTCATTAGGTTTTCGAATAAAATTTCTGATGAAAAATGAGCTACAGAACCAGCTTTTGAAGTAGGTATATTTGAGGCGTCGCCTATTACAAATATGTTTTCGTAAGATTCGCTTTGTAAAGTGTATTTATTAGTAGGTACATAATTTAAATCATCGCCTAAACCGCTTCGAGCAATAACTTCATCGCCCATATTAACAGGTACAATAGTTAAAAGGTCGAATTTTATTTCTCTGCCATCGTAAGACACTATATTTTGTTTTTCATTATCAATTTTTTCTAAATAAAAATCAGGTATAATTTCAATATTTTTTTCGACCAATAAATCGCTAAGCATTTTAGTGGCACGAGGTTTTGTAAAGGCACCTGATAATGGTGTAACGTATTTGATGTTAACTTTTTTTCTTATTCCAATTTTTGTAAAATATTCATCAGCAAGAAAAGCAAATTCAAGAGGTGCAACTGGACATTTGTATGGCATTTCGGCAATATTTATAATAAGATCTCCGCCTTCCCATTTTTTCAAAAAATCACGCAAAGCTAAAGCACCTTCAATGGTGTAAAAGTCAAAAATATTCTTATACCACAATTTGTCAGTTAATCCAGGAGTTTGATCTGGTCGAGTTTGTGTTCCGGTAGCAATAATTAAAATGTCGTAGTTTAACAATGTTCCGTCGGGTAAAATAATTGTATTATTCTCTGCATCTATTTTGTCAACGTCGGTAAAAAGTACATCAATACCAGGAGGAAAAAAATCCATTTTTGGCTTTACCACATCCTGACGATTATAAATACCAAATGGTATAAATAAAAATCCTGGTTGATAATAATGAGTTTTATGTTTGTCTATAATTGTTATTTTCCATTCGTTTCGATCAAGAACTTTGCGAAGTTTATTTGCCATTATTGTACCAGCAGTACCACCTCCTAAAATTATTATTTTTTTCATAAGTTGTTTTATTTAGTTTTAGCAAAATTACTTTATATATTTGCAAGTCAGTTGAAATATTTTATGACAATAAACAGTTTATGATTTTTATCATATATGGAAGAAAGTAATAAAAAGTGCGATTGTAAAGAATGTATTATTAGAAATTTGATTTTTTCTCATCTGAAATCAAATGAATTTGAAAATATATGTAACTACAAAGTGCAAAAGAATTTTAAAAAAGGAGAAATTATTATTGAAATAGGGCAAAAACTCGATTATTTAATTTATTTAAAATCAGGACTCGTAAAATATTATGTAACATTGAACGATGGTAGAAGCCATATTATATCTATTTCTGTTCCATTTGATGGTTTTTCGTTATTGACAATTTTTCATAAAGATAATTTAGCACAATATTATATGAGTGCACTTGAAGATTCTACGTTATGTTATATCCCTATAAACTTAATAAAAGAACTAATATTGAAAAATGGAGATTTTTCTTTGAACTTTATAACAAAATTAAATCATTCTTCAAATAAAATAATAATAGATTTTGTTAAACTTTATAGTAAAAATCTTAGAGGAAGGGTGGCATTCTTTTTATTACAATTATCAGAACGAGTTTACAATGGTAATTGTTTGTTTGAATTGCCTTTATCAAGGAAAGAAATTGCCGAGCTTATAGGAATGACTACGGAAAATGTAATAAGAACACTTTCGGAATTTAGAAAAGAAAAAATTATTAAAATTAATGGGAAAGAAATAGAAATTACTGAAAAAGAAAGATTATTTAAAATTTCACTATATGGATAAAGCAACCAAATACTATTTATAAATGTCTATAAGTTAGAAAGTAACGTACAAATATGCAAATTGAAACAAATAAAAATAATATTCGTAAAAGGAATTACAAAATATTCAAACTAATGAATAGACTTAGGTTGATTTTTATAATATCTTTGATTTGTGTTTTTGGGTATTCTCAACAAAGAATAAGTATAAAAGAAGGTCAATGGTTTGAATTAGATACATCACAATTTTTCTCAAATACTAAAGGTGTTTTTAATGTTATAGTTAATTCTACCAATGTAACTTGTTTTGGCCGTTGTGATGGAACTATTACCATAACTTTGCAAGGAACACCGACATACCCTGTTCAAATTAGATTAACAAAACCTCCAGATCAAGGAGGAGGATTTGTATTTTATAACAATCTGCAAGCAAGTGATTTCCCATTTACTATTACAGATTTGTGCGGATCTTACGCCCCTTATTCAATCCGTGTAAGAGATAATGATGGTTCTACTGTATTTATTAACAATATATTTATTTTAGCACCTGCAGAAATGTCAATTGAAGATGGAGATTATAATGTGGTTAATGAAACTTGTGCAGGTTATTGTGATGGTTCTGTAGAAATTTATTATGTATCAAATGCTCAAGGTAATACTTATTATCAATGGTCATCTGGTGAAACAACTGCATCTATAACTAATAAATGTGCAAACACTTATTTTGTAACAGTTACAGATGATATGGGTTGTACTAAAGTTTTTGATTTTAATGTTTTAACACCACCGTTATTGATTGTTGATTCTGTTAACTATACAGCAATTTTTTGTCAAGGGAGTAGTGGGTCAATAACAGTATTTGTTTCAGGAGGAAATGAACCATATGCTTATGATATAGGTTACGGTTATCAAGTTGGAAATACTTTTACAGGATTATCTGCTGGCACTTATACAGTAACAGTTATTGATGCTAATAATTGCACTGTAACAACTAATCCTATTACAATACAAGAAAATCCTGCTTTAAATATTAGTTCAACTCATCAAAATGTTCAATGCGCAGGTGATGCAAATGGTTCTATAAATCTTACAGTAACAGGTGGCACTCCTGGTTATACTTATACTTGGACAGGTCCGTCGTGTCCTTGTCCAAACAGTCCAAATTTAACAAACTTAATTGCGGGAACTTATAATGTAACAGTAACAGATGCAAATAATTGTACAGGAACTCATTCGGTTGTGATTACAAGCCCAAATCCGATAAATATTTCAAGTAATCAAACAAATGTTACTTGTAATGGTGGAAATGATGGCTCTATATCTCTTACTGTTACAGGTGGAATACCTCCTTATACTTATACTTGGACAGGTCCTTCATGTCCATGCCCTAATAGTCCTAATCTTACAAATCTTAGGGCAGGAACTTACAATGTTACTGTTAGAGACGCTAATAATTGTACAGCCACTACGACAATAATTATTACTGAACCAACAGCTATAAACATAGTAGGCTCGCTTACCAATGTAAATTGTTTTGGCGAATGCTCTGGCACAATAACTTTAAACGTTTCAGGTGGAACTCCACCATATAATTATAATTGGAATGGACCTTCTTGTCCCTGTCCAGACAGTCCTAACTTAACAAATTTATGTGCAGGCTTTTATTTTGTTACAGTTACAGATGCTAATAATTGTACCAGAGTAAGAAGCTTTCAAATAATTTCTCCTCCTGATATTGTAATAAATGCTTTTGTTCAAAATCCTAATTGTGAAGATGCATGTAATGGATTTATTAATTTAAATGTTAATGGTGGAACACCACCTTTTACTTATCAATGGAGTCATGGACCTACTACTCAAAATGTTACAAATCTTTGTGCTGGTACTTATACTGTTACAGTTCGAGATTCAAGAAATTGTACCAAAACACGCGTATTTAATATTACCAATCCACCTGGAATGATTTTAAGCGAAAACCATGTTGATGTTACTTGTTATGGTCTTAATGATGGTAGTATCGATTTAACAGTTTCAGGAACATATACTAATCCATTATCTTATAATTGGTCGGGACCTAATGGTTATTCCAGTACTAACGAAGACATTAGTAATCTTTATGCAGGAACTTATAATGTTACTGTTACAGATGGCGCTGGATGTACTAAAACATTGTCAGTAAATATTAATTCGCAATCACAACTTTTAGTTTCTGCTGTAATTACAAATGTTACTTGTTTTGGCAACAATGACGGTTCTATAAATATAAGTGTAACTGGTGGTATTATTCCTTATTCTTATCAATGGACAGGCCCAGGTGGTTTCTCCTCTAATAATGAAGATATTAGTAATCTTGTAGTAGGAACATATTATCTAACGGTTACTGATAATTTAAGTTGTTCGAAGGATACTTTTTTTGAGATAACAGGACCTAATCCTATTGCTATTAATTATACAAAGCAAGATGTTTCATGTTATGGATTATCAAATGGTGCAATATTTTTATCGGTGAGTGATGGTACTCCACCTTATTCTTTTAACTGGACAGGTCCCTCGTGTCCGTGTCCAAATAGTCCTAATCTAACAAATTTAACAGCAGGGACTTATAATGTAACAGTAACCGATGCAAACAATTGTACTGCAACAACTTCAATAAATATAACTCAACCTTCGCAGGCACTTAGTGTAAGCGAAACTCATACAAACGTATCTTGTTTTGATGGAAATAATGGTAGTATAAATTTAACAGTCTCTGGCGGTACTCCTGGTTATAGTTATACGTGGACAGGTCCGTCGTGTCCTTGTCCAAACAGTCCTAATTTAACGAATTTAACAGCAGGGACTTATAATGTAACAGTAACCGATGCAAACAATTGTACTGCAACAACTTCAATAAATATTACTCAACCTTTGCAAGCTCTTAATGTGAGCGAAACTCATACAAACGTATCTTGTTTTGGTGGAAATAATGGTAGTATAAGTTTGACAGTCTCTGGCGGTACTCCTGGTTATAGTTATACGTGGACAGGTCCGTCGTGTCCTTGTCCAAATAGTCCGAACTTAACAAATATATCTGGGGGTTTTTATAATGTAACTGTTACAGATGCTAATAGTTGTAGTGCAACATTAACAGTAATAGTATCAGAACCATCTGAAATTGTTATTACTCCAACAATTACGAATGTAAATTGTTATGGACAATGCAATGGAAGTATTAGTGTGAGTGTTAGTGGTGGTTTTCTTCCTTATTCATATAGTTGGTCTGGTCCTTCATGCCCTTGCACTGGGAATAATATTACCAATTTATGTGCAGGAACGTATAATTTAACAGTAACGGACGGAAATGGATGTACAAAAATAGCTTCTTATGATTTAACTCAACCGAATGAATTAGTAGCAGATATCACTTCACAAACTAATATGCAGTGTGGAGGAAATTGTGTAGGTTCTGCTACAGTAACAGCTACAGGAGGAACTCCCGGTTATACATATTTATGGAGTAATGGTCAAACAGTTCCTACAGCAACCGGTTTATGTGCAGGGTGGGTATATGTAACTGTTACAGATGCTAATAATTGTATTGCAAAAGATTCAACAGAAATTTTGGCTCCACCTGCTATAAACGCTCAAATTACAGATTCGTTGATGTCATGCGGTAGTTTTCCTACTGTAGTAGCAGGAACAACATTTTTACCAGATGGAACAGGAGTATCTTACACTACAACAATTACACAAGTTGATTTTTTACCCGGCCAAGTTATTACATCGGCGAATGATATTTCTTCCATATGTATTAATATGGAGCATTCGTGGTTGGGCGATTTGAGCATAAGACTTATTTGTCCTAATGGACAGTCTGTTATTCTTAAACAATATCCTGGTGGAGGTGGAACATTTTTAGGAGAACCCGTTTCGTGGGGTTCTCCCGATCAAAATAGTAATAATACTACACCCGGTAATGGATACGATTATTGTTTTGTTCCTAGTGGAGCAATGTTTGGAACAATGGTGCAAACAGCAAATACTTATGTTTATTCATATATAGATAATGCTGGCAATCCGCATAACAATAGATTTTATTTGCCAGCAGGAACATATACTCCATTTCAGTCGTTATCAAATTTAGTAGGTTGTCCACTTAACGGAAATTGGACAATTGAAGTTACTGACAATTTAGCATTAGATAACGGCTATATTTTTTCATGGTTGATAAATTTTGCTCCTCATACTTATCCACCACAATTTTGTAATGGTGCGGCAACATTAACTGTTAATGGGGGACAGGCTCCTTTTTCTTATTATTGGTCAAATGGAGCAACAACACAAAATTTGTCGGATGTTTGTAGTGGAACTTATTGTGTTACTGTTACTGATGCTAATAACTGTACCGCTACTGATTGTGTAATTATTGTTGATGCTAACCTTAACATTGATTCTATATCGAAAACTGATGCATCGTGTAGCGGAGTATGTAATGGTTCTGCTACTGTTCATTATTCTATTAGTGCTGGAACAGTTAACTTTTTATGGTCAAATGGAGCAACTACTCAAACCATAACAAATCTTTGCCTAGGAACATATTATGTTACAGTATCTACTCCTAACGGTTGCTCAGATACTGCAAGTGTTACTATTAGTAATGGGGTTGACTTACAATTACAAACTACTATAAATACACCTATTTTATGTTATGGTGAATGTACTGGCTCTGCTACAGTTAATGTGTTAAATGGTCAGGCTCCTTATACTTACAACTGGTTTCCTAATAATTTTGATAACGGACCTGTAATTAACAATAAATGTGCTGGAACATATTTCGTAACAGTAACTGATTTTAATGGCTGTTCGGTAACAGGAAGTGTTGTATTTAATCAACCACCACAGCTTATAATCGACTCTGTTAGATATACAAATATTAGTCCTTGCAATGGCAATAATAACGGGACAATTACAATATATGTTAGCGGTGGGACTCCAAACTACCTGTATAATATTGGTACAGGGAATCAAGTAAGTAACCAATTTATTAATCTTTCTGCTGGTACTTATACACCAACTATTACCGATGCAAATGGTTGTTCTGTTGTTGGACAACCTATAACAATTACTGAACCTGCAGTACTTGTTATCAACTCTATTACTAAAACAAATGTAACACCTTGTTTTGGAAGTGCTAATGGAAGTATAACTATAAATGTTAGTGGAGGTCAACCACCGTATTTATATAACATAGGTAACGGTAATCAGGCAAGTAATGTTTTTACTGGTTTGTCAGGAGGAACTTATAATATTACAGTAACTGATCAATTAGGCTGTACAATTGTTTCAAATAATATAACAATTAATGAACCTTTACCTTTAAGTCTTGATTTGGTAAATAAAACAGATGTTGCTTGTGATAATCAATGTACTGGAACATTAGAAGTTACAGGTAATGGTGGTATTCCGCCATATTCATATAGCTGGAATCCTAATATTGGAAATGGAAACTCATTTACTAATTTGTGTGCAGGATGGTACTTTGCTACTGTAACAGATAACTTAGGTTGTACAGCAACAAATCAATTCGAAATAAAAGATACTTCTAACTTGACTTTAAACCTTGTTTCACAGAACAATCCATCATGTTTTGGTTTATGCGACGGAAGTATTGAGGTTTCTACTACAGGAGGTACGCCTCCTTACACTTATTCATGGAATAACGGTTTACCAGCTATCCCTTTGCAGACTGATTTGTGTGCAAACACTTACAGTGTAACAGTTTACGATGTTAACTCTTGCCAGCGAAGTCTTTATATCACTTTAGTAGAACCACAACAATTAAATGATTCTTTGAAAATTACATCTAATATTTTATGTAATGGTTTATGTACAGGGGAAATAACTGCTTATCCTTACGGAGGAACAGGAATGTATACATATCAATGGGATGATCCAGCGAATAGTATAACTCAAACAATATCTAACTTATGCTCTAACTGGTATAGAGTAACTATAACCGATCAGAATAATTGTACAAAAGTAGATTCTTTATTTTTACCGCAACCCGATTCAATTCAGACAAGCTTAGAGGTAGTATCTGCTATTAGTTGTTATGGTGTGTGCGATGGTGCCGTTGCTATTAATGTATCTGGTGGCATATCTCCGTATAGCTTATTATGGTCTAATAGTGGAACAACTGATACCATTACAAACTTATGTTCAGGTTTTATTTACGTTACTGTTACAGATAATAATGGTTGTCAGAAAGTTGACTCAATTGAGTTGACTCAGCCTGATAGTATTCAAATATCATTTATAAATGTTGTACAAGTATCGTGTGGTGGGAATTGTAATGGTCAAGCCACAGTGCAGGTTACTGGCGGAACACCTAATTATAGTTATCAATGGTCGGCTTCGGCTGGTAATCAAACAACACAAACAGCTGATTCGTTGTGTGGAGGAATACATTTTGTTACTGTTACAGATGCTAATGGTTGTATCAATAGTAATTATGTTGCTATTGATGACACTTCGAATCTAACTTTAAATATTTTATTGCAACAAAATCCTCTGTGTTTTAACAGTTGCGATGGAGCTATAACTGTGAGTGCAAGTGGAGGTTATCCACCTTATACATATTTATGGGATGGAGGATTGCCTTCGCAACCTTCTCAAACAAATCTTTGTGCTGGAACATATACAGTTACCGTGGTTGACGATAGTTTGTGTGTTTACCCGTTACTTATAGATTTAACAAATCCGCCATTATTGGAAGATTCTATAAAAGTAGTGCAGAATATTTTGTGTAATGGCAATTGTGATGGTATTGCTGAAGTATATCCTTATGGAGGTACACCGCCTTATTCATTCTTATGGTCGAATGGTAGTAATTTACAGCAAATCGAAAACTTATGTGAAGGCTGGTATAAAGTTACTATTACCGATGCAAATGGTTGTAATAAATTAGATTCTATACAGTTAGTTCAGCCACCTGCTTTAGTTACTAATTTAACATTATTGTCAGCAATAACATGTAATGGATTATGTAATGCTTCTGTAAGTGTTAATGTTAATGGAGGAACTTCACCTTATTCATTTAACTGGTCGAATGGAGAAACAACCAACCCTGCTGTAAATTTGTGTGCTGGCTGGAATTATGTTACTATAACTGATGTTAATTTATGTTCTCATTTAGATTCAATATTCATTACAGAGCCTGCTCCTATTAGTTTGACTTTGTCATCTACACCTGTGCCTTGTTCTAGTACCTGTACTGGAACAGCAACTGTCTCTGTTAACGGTGGTACAGCACCATTTACTTATGTATGGGATAATGGTCAAATGAATTCTACAGCTACATCGCTATGTGGAGGAACATATTCCGTGACAGTTACCGACGCTAATTTATGTACAGCTGTTGGTACTATTGATGTGCTCGACACTTCAAATTTGCAAATTATTTTAATAAATGTGCAAAATCCTTTGTGTTATAATCAGTGCAACGGTATAATAAGTGTTGACGGAATAGGGGGGTATCCGCCATATACATTTAGCTGGTCTACTGGAAATAATGGAAACACTATAAATAACTTATGTGCAGGTGATTATACTGTTACAATAACTGATGATAGTACATGCCAGAAAACAATGATAATTAGTCTTACTAACCCACCTCAATTAGAAGACTCTATTAAGATAATACAATCAATTTCGTGTTTTGCATCATGTGACGGTTCTGTAGCAGTATTTCCTTACGGCGGAACACCTCCTTATTCGTTTATATGGGACGATCCATTGTTATCAAATAACGATACTTTAACATACTTATGTGATGGAACTTATCTTGTAACTATAACAGATGCTAATGGATGTACGTTAGTTGATTCTGTTCTATTACAGCAACCTACAATTATTACTTCAACTTTACAAGTTTCACAAGCTATTAATTGTTACGGTATATGTAATGGTATAGTAACTGCAAATGTTAACGGTGGTACACCTCCATATAATTATCTCTGGTCAAATAACGACAATACTCTTGTTGCAGATAGTTTATGTGCTGGTTGGGTTTACTTAACAATTGCTGATGCATCTGGTTGTATTAAAGTAGATTCAATTGAACTCGTACAGCCAGACTCGCTACATATAACTTTTGATGATATTAACGCTGCAAGTTGTGGTGTATGTAATGGAAGCGTAACAGCAGTTGTTACTGGTGGAGTAGCACCGTATAGCTATTTGTGGGATGCTAATGCAAACAATCAAACTACTGCAACAGCCGATTCGTTGTGCGTAAATATTTATTTCATAACAGTTACTGATGCAAATGGTTGTACAAAAGTTGCAAATGTTTCTATAATAGATACATCTAATTTAACTTTAAATATTACAAATATTCATCATATAACATGTGCTGGAGCTTGTGATGGAAGTGCCACTGCTTCGGTCAGCGGTGGTTATCCTCCATATACTTATTTATGGAGCACTATACCACCTCAAACCGATTCTACTGCAACTAACCTATGTGCTGGTACTTATTTCATAACAGTTGTTGATGATAGCTCTTGTTCACGTGTTGGAATGGTTGATATAACAGATGCTTTTATACTGGCTGTGTTAGATTCAGTTGTTCCAATTTCATGCCCAGGCTTGTGCGATGCTTCAATAATCCTTATTCCAACAGGTGGTACACCTCCTTATGTATCTTATCAGTGGTCAATAACAGGCGAAACAGATTCTATTGCTACTAATTTATGCCCAGGAACATACTATTATACTGTTACTGATGCAAGTGGTTGTTTGGTAACAGATAGTGTAACAATTGTTGACCCAGGACAAATGATAGTTACAATAAATATTTTGCAACCTATTTTGTGTAATGGTAATTGCAATGGAAGTTTAGGAGTAACAATAACAGGTGCTTTAGGTCCATATCAATATCAATGGTCGAATGGTAGCACCGACGCTATTTTAACCGATTTATGTGCAGGAATTTATTCTGTAACAGTAACAGGTGTAGGCGGTTGTTCCGAAAGCGCAACTATAAATTTAACCGAACCTACGCCATTGACAATACAATTTACTAACATACTTCAAGTAGCATGTGGTGGTGATTGTAGCGGTAGAGTAACAGCTCTTGTATCTGGTGGCATTCCGCCATATACTTATGTTTGGTCGGCAACAGGTTTTAATGCAACTACTCCAACAATAGATTCGCTATGTGCCGATTTGTATTTTATCACAGTAACAGATAATAATGGCTGTACGCTTACTAGTATGTTTGAAGTTACAGATACTTCTAACTTAGAATTACATATAATTGATTCCAGCATGGTTACTTGCTATGGATTGTGTAATGGCTGGGCAACAGCTCAAGCACAAAATGGTTATTCACCATATAATTATCAATGGAATACGATACCAATGCAATCGACAGCAACAGCGACAGATTTATGTGCTGGTATATACCTTGTTACTGTTACCGACGATAGCTTGTGTTCAAGAGTTAGGATGATTAACATAACTCAACCTGATAGTCTTTACTTGATAATTAAAGATTCTTTGTCTATACTTTGTTATAATGAATGCTCTGGTTCATTAACTATTTCAGCTATAGGTGGTACACAGCCTTATGAATTCTTGTGGAATAATAGTATTACTGATACAGTAATTAGTTCAGTATGTGCTGGACTCTATTCTGTTACGGTTACCGATAAGAATCAATGTACAAATTCTTTAACTTATCTAATAACTCAACCACTTGAAATATTATATCAAGTTTCAACAATTAGCTCTCTGTGTAACTTAGGAACAAATGATGGTTCTGCTACAATAAATATTTCCGGTGGCTTATCCCCTTACACAATACAATGGAATACAAGCGATACAACAACAACAGTAGATAGTTTATATGCGGGAACATATTACTTTACAATAACAGATGCCAATGGTTGCCAGAAATCAGATTCTGTAATTATATCTCCAAGTATAGTTGTTAATGCAATTGCAAGGAAAGATACCACAATATGTTATGGCGATAGTGTTCAAATATTTGGTTTTGGTGGAAGTGTTTATTATTGGACTCCGGGCACAGGTTTAAGCGATAGTATATTGTATAATCCATACGCAAAACCATTAGTTTCGACAACTTATTATTTCTTTGTATTCGATAGTATTTGTTATGATGTAGATTCTGTAAGAATAGGTGTACATCCTCAATTTACTGTAGATGCTGGTCAAAATCAAACAATATTGTACGATCACGAAACTTATTTGCAAGGTTCTTGTAGCGATCCTACTGCATCCTTCTTATGGATTCCTTCAATTGGCTTACAAGATTCATCGAGCTTAACAACACTTGCTAAACCACTTCAAACAACAACATATTATTTACTCGCTACAAATGCTAATGGTTGTACTGTTATTGATTCAGTTATTATAACTGTTGTTCCAAAGATTAGAGTACCATCTGGGTTTACACCTAATGGTGATGGAATAAATGATGTTTGGATAATAGATCTTATAGAACTATTCCCAAATTGTGAAGTAATGATATTCAATCGTTGGGGCGAAAAATTATTCTATAGTAGGGGTTATCATCCTTCTGAACGTTTCGATGGAACATATAAAGGGAAACCTTTACCAACAGGAACATATTACTACATCATAAATTTACATGATGAAGCATATAAAGAACCTTTAACAGGACCATTAACTATAATGAGATAAATTTATGAAAAAATTCAGTATATATACATTATTAGTTTTGGGTATTATTAAGAATACATTAGCTCAACAGACTCCAATGTACACACAATACATGTTAAACGATTTTGCATATAATCCAGCTATTGCTGGGACAAAAGAATATTATCAGGCAAAGTCTAATAATCGTTATCAATGGATAGGTATTGTTGATGCTCCACGAACTTATATATTAAGTGTTTTCGGTCCTCACAATAGATTAGATATGGGTTTTGGCGCAATAGTTTTTAATGATGTAACAGGTCCAACAAGTAAAACAGGCATATATGGTTCGTATGCTTATAATGTAAGAGTAAAGGACGATTTAAGATTTTCGTCTGGTTTAAGTTTAGGGCTTTTACAGTATAAAGTAGATGGTTCAAAAATAACTTTGCACCAAGAAGGAGATCCTTCTTTGGCACATGAATTATATGTTGATTATTTGCCAGATGCAACATTAGGTTTGTATCTATATGCAAATAAATATTCTGCAGGAATTTCGGTTGCTCAGCTATTTCCGGCTAAAATAAAATTTAAAGAACTTGAACATTTAGGAATAAATCGCTTAAAACAACATATTATTGCAACAGGCTCTTATACATTCGATGTTAATGACGATTTTTCAATAGAGCCTTTATTAATGATGAAGTTTGTTTCACCTGCTCCTGTTCAATTAGATTTGAATGTTAGGGTAATTTATAGAAGTATGTTATGGGGTGGCTTAGGTCTTAGAACAAAAGACGCACTTAATATTTTAGTTGGATATAATTATCAAGATCAATTGATTTTTGGCTATTCGTACGATATAACATTTACAGAATTGAGAAAGTATAGTTCTGGCACACATGAATTAATGATAGGAGCTCGTTTCAATAAGATTAAGCAAAGCCGATGGAGAGCAAAGATAGATTAATTATGGATATTTTTCGTTTTGTAGCTGTTGTAATAATTTTATTCTGCTCATGTTCAGAATCATCAAAAAGTAAAACTAATATAATATCCCAAGATTCGCTTGTGAACATTATTATAGATATGCATCTGGCTGATGCTATTTTGTTGAATCCGTTAGTACAATCGAAAATTTCTGATGTTTCATCAAATAAACTGTATCATTCTGTTTTACAAAAATATAACATAACAAAGGAAAGATTTGTTGAAAGTATAAAGTTTTATGCTGAAAATCCTGTTGTTCTCGATTCAATATACGATAAAGTAATTGAGCAGTTGAACATCATTGAAATTAGGGGATACAAAGATTCCATTCTAAAATAAAATGAAAAAACTTACTTCGCATTATATTTTCGATGGCTATAAATTGCATCGGAATAAAATTTTGGTTTTTGATGAAAATAATTTTTTGATTGATACTTTAGATTTTAATAATAATAAAGAGCTTGAAAACATTGAGTTTTATAATGGGATATTATGTCCAGGATTTGTTAATGCTCATAATCATCTTGAGCTTTCGTTTTTAAAAGATAGACTCAAACCAGGAACTTGTCTCGATGGCTTTATAAAACAAATGCAACAAGTAAATAGAACATACGATGCAGAAAAATTGAAAAAAATTATATTAGCTGATAATTTAATGTTTAAGGAAGGAATTTCGGTTTGTGGCGATGTTGCAAATAGTAGTATAACAAACAATTTAAAAAAAGAATCAGAAATATTTTATTATACTTTTGTTGAATTGTATTCACCAAATGAAAACGATGCAGATTTAGTATTTGAAAATGGTTTAAAAATTTTACAGGAATTTAAATACGCTTCCATAACACCTCATGCTTTGTATTCGGTAAGTAATAAATTGTTGCAAAAAATTATACAAAATTTAAAAGAGACAGATATTTTATCGGTACATTTTAATGAAAGTAAATTAGAAAAGGATTTATATTACTATTATCAGCCTTATAATGAAAAGGTACAGGATCCACATTTAAAATTTCTCTCTTTTTTTCCTGCAAATATCAATTTACTTTTTGTTCATAACACTTTTTTAAATGAATTAGAATTAGAATACATACGGAGTGCCTTTAATAACGCATATTTTGTAATATGTCCTAATTCAAATTTGTTTATTGAAAGTGTTTTGCCACCCAACTTTTTATTTGAACTGGCTACAAACAGAATCTGTATTGGTACAGATAGTTTAGCTTCGAACAATAATTTGTCAATTTTAGAAGAGTTAAAGACATTGTCAAAAAATTATCCTTCAATATCTTTAGAAAAGTGGCTTTCAATGGCAACTATACAAGGAGCAAAAGCATTAAGAGTTGATAATATTTATGGAAGTTTTGAGAAATATAAAAAGCCAGGGGTTGTTTTAATTGAAAATGTTGATTTAGTGAGTTTAAGATTAACAAGTGAAAGTTTTAGTAAAAGAATAATCTAATAAGAATTTTGTGTTTATTAATATTTCATTTAAATTTGAATATAATAACAAATGTTAGTTTGATGAGAAGAGAAAATAGTCGAAGTATATCGGAAGTTATAAAAGAGTTAATAGAAGCTTATAAATTAAACGATAAACTAATAGAATCGCGTATAATTATATCGTGGAAGGAGGTTGCCGGTGAGTACATAGCAAAACACACAAATAAAGTTTACATAAAAGATAAGGTTCTGTATGTAAAAATTCACAGTTCTATTATAAAGCAAGAACTACGGATGGTTCACGATGATTTACTTAATAAAATAAATACATTAGCCGGTAGTCAGTATATTAAGAGAATAATTTTTATCTGATAATAGTAATTGCTCCTGTTTCTTCGTGCAAACGAAAATGAGAGTCTCTAAAAACACATCTCCATGTATAAGTTCCAACGGGTGCAGTTTTACCATCTTTAACTTTACCATCCCATGCTTCGCTTTTTTCAATTTCCGGATAAAATTTATTGGTTTTCCATATAATTTCGCCCCAACGGTCGTAAACTTCGAGTAAAAATTCTTCTGATTTTATTGAATGAGCCATAATGTAGAAAAAGTCGTTAACGCCATCTCCATTTGGACTGAATCCTGTAGGTGCATAGAATGTATATTGTTCAAGTATTTTAATGTTGGCGTATGCAGTATCTTTACAACCTTTGTTTGATATAGCTATTAGCATAACATTAAATTTTCCTGCATGTGGGAAACGATGTTCGGGATTTTTTAAGTTTGAAGAATCGCCATCGCCAAACATCCACATATAATCTAAGGCTCCGGTACTATAATTATAAAATTGTATTATTGGTTTAACTTCTGAAGCTATTTCAGGTTCCCAGGTGAATTTTGCATTAGGTTTGGGCCAAACAGTAATCATATCGTTGTAAACGTTAATTGTTTTACATCCGTTAGGTGAGGTTACTGTTAATGTTACATCATAAACTCCTGGTGATGTGTAAGTATGAATAGGATTTTTTGCTAATGATAAATTACTGTTATCGCCAAAATTCCATACGAAAGTTCGTCCACTATCGGGGTTAATTTCTATAAATTGTACAGTGAGAGGTTCACAACCTTGTACTGTATCGGCTAACGCGTCTGCCGGAGGTAATGGTAATACTGTAATGAATACTCCTGCGGAATCCCATGAGCCACAAGCGTCTTCAGCTTTTATCCAATAATAACCAGAATAGCTTGGATATATATAATAAGGTGGTGTAACAATATCTCCATTCTGATATGTAATGGTATATGGGGCCCCTGTTCCACCATGAACTATAGGGGTGAGCAATACAACTTCTCCAGGACATATTTGTGTAGGTTGTGCTATAAGATTTACCACAACAGGACTTGATACGTATATGGTTGTATTTACTGTGTTACTAATGCAACCGTTGGCATCTACAACGTGAGCTGTATATGTTATAGTTGAAAGAGGTGTAACAGTAATTTGTGCATTCGATGGCTGTTGATTCCAGTAATATGTGTATGGAGGTGTTCCGCCTGTAGCTGTTATTAAAAGTGTTGTAGATTGTCCATAACAAATTGTATGGCTTGGTGTTATTGCAATTGTTATTTGGTTTGGCTCAGTAATATTTGTACTGGCAACTTTTGTACAACCATTTGCATCAGTTACTGTAACAGAATAAAAACTTGCTGGTATATTTAATAAATCTTCTATATTAGCACCGTTATTCCATTGATAATAATAAGGAGTTGTTCCGCCTGTTACTGTTAAATTTATTGCGCCAGTGTTTTGTCCGTTACATAAAATGTTATTGCTAGTTATGGAAACATTCATTCCGTCGGGGTGTATTACTTGAACTGAAGTAGGATTAGAAGTACAACCGTTTTCTGTAACTGTTAATGTAATGATATAAGTACCAGAATTTGCCCAACTAACTTGATGCGGTCCACTTCCTGTGCCAGGGATAGCATTTCCACCTCCCCAATTCCAGTTGAATGTTGCATTTGAGCTAGCATTACCTGTGTATGTAACAGTAGTACTTCCTCCTGCACACTCGATAGTTGTTGCTGTGAAAGTACTTGTTGGTGTTAGTAAGAAAGTTATAACAACAGTATCGGAAGCAGAGCACGAGCCACCAACAGTTTCTGTCCATACAAATGTGTATATTCCTTGATTAGAAACGGAAACAACAGATTGTGGGTTTGTGTTATTTGAAAAAGCAACTGTACCAGGTCCATATCCTGTCCATACACCACTTGTTGATGAAATAGCATTTAAATTATATGTTAATCCGCAGGTAGAATTATCAATACCTGCATTTGGGTTAGGTAAAGGAACAACCTGAACATTAACAGAAGCACTACCTGTACATCCGCTACTGTTAGTAACAGTTACAGAATATGTGCCAGCCGTAGTAACATTAATAGTTTGGGTTTGAGAATTATTACTCCATAGGTATGATTGATATCCAGAACCTGCATCGAGTGTTGTTGATGTTCCAGCACAAATGGTAGTATTACCTGTAATTGAAGGAGTTGGATTTTGTGAAACTACAACCGAAGCTTGAGCAGTACCGGTACATCCGCTTGCATCTGAAACTGTTACAGAATAGTTTCCTGCCTGAGTAACAGTTATTGTTTGTGTTGTTTGCCCATTGCTCCAATTATATGAAGAATATCCAGGGCCTGCATCAAGAATAGTTGAATTGCCAGAACATATTGCAAGAGTTCCTGTTATAGTTGGTGATAAGTTGGAAGCTTGAGAAACAACGACAGAAGCAGTTCCGGTACATCCATTATTATTGGTTACAGTAACTGAATATGGACCTGGTGAAGAAACATTAATTGTTTGTGTGGTTTGTCCGTTACTCCACAAGTAAGAAGAATAACCTGTACCTGCATCTAACGTAGTATAGCCTCCTACACAGAAAGTAGTTGACCCAGTAATGTTTGGGCTTGGATTAGGACTTCCTGGATTAACAACAATTGTTGCGGTAGCTGTACAAGTAGCATTATTTGCATCTGTTACAGTAACGTTATAAGTTCCTGGAGCTAGATTGTTAATATCTTGAGTGTTTGCGGTGAAATTATTTGGTCCTGTCCAGTTATAATTATATGTGCTACTACCTGTAACTGTTATATCAATAGCACCGTTATTCAATCCAGCACAGGTAACATGGGTTACATTGCTTTGAATTGTTGGATTAGTACAGCCGCTACAAGGAGGTATTTGAGATAGGCTATTATATGTAACTGTGTTGGTTCCATCAGTTACTTGTAAAGGCCAAGATGAAGGAACTGATGCAGTATTTCCTGTTGTATATGTTACCCAGGTTGTAAGAGAACAAATAGGTACAGAACAAACTCCAAAAAACCACGTGCCCCCACATTGTTGACATTGAGTTTGATTTTGTGGCTGTATAATTTGAGTTTAAGGTATTACTTGATTGCTTCCGTCATAAATTTTTCCCGACTTTGACGGTTTGTAGTGAAAAAGGGGCATTAAAGCAACCTAAAGTCGCTGTAAAATCAATAAAGTGTTTTTAAACGCCCTATGTAGTGCCTAATTATTATTTTAGATTTTGTTTTTTCAA
>Ga0308398_1000205_pt1 | contig 39870 bp, 33 predicted proteins | sample Hotspr20SampleT9_FD_202360 | JGI IMG/M metagenome (GOLD analysis project Ga0308398, IMG submission 202360) | Hot spring phototrophic mat microbial communities from Mushroom Spring, Yellowstone National Park, Wyoming, United States - 20051001_T9 ...
CTTGTAGAGATATTTTCGTCTTTCGTTGATCGTCATTGGCTCTGTTTCGACCATGATTAGCTCCAGTAACTTTTTCTTTTGAGCTAACCATCTTACTACGGTAACATTTTAGTTGAGCTAATGCGAGAGGCTAAAGTAATTAAGAAATTAGTGATAAAATATAATTTACCAAATTTCAACATTTTAGGCAACCTAGATTTGATCCACCGTTGCGTTTGTTGGTACACGGTGTACCAAGGTGGCAAATCGTTGGGCATCATTCGCCAGGACGCTCCAGCGCGCACAATCCAGCGCAAGCCATTGAAGACTTCTCGCAGGCTGTGGTCACGTTGCGGTGCTTCTTCAGTCATCAAGGTCAAATACGGGGCGACAAATGCCCACTCGTCATCAGTTATATCACTTGGATATGCTTTTCGTTCCATACATCGAGTTTACCACTCCTCAGCAAAAGTTCATAACACACTCTAAGAAGTTCACATTGATTAGGGAAACCGGATAGGGTGATACTTTGAAAAAGAGAGGATTTTATGGTTAATCGACGCTTAGGCGAAATATTTGATGTACCCAAAGTTAAAATTACAGGCGGTATAGGAATATTGTTGATTTTCTTAGTCGTGTTTTATTGGGAGCACATAATAGGTAAAAAATTCTTCCCGTTTGATAGTAAGGATCAACTCTATCCATTTGCTGTTTTTGTTAGCCAATCATATCGTAATGGTGAAATCCCTTTGTGGAATCCCTATATTTATTCAGGTACACCGTCTTTTGCTGATCCTCTTTACTCTACATTTTATCCTGGAAATATATTTTTAGTTTTTCCATCTTATTTGACACAAAATTGGTTTGATTTATTTGAAATAATCCATATCGCAATAGGCGGAATTTTTCTATTTTTTCTTCTAGGAAATTTTGGTATTGGATTTTGGAATTCCTTAATTGGTTCAATAGTTTATATGTTCAGCGGCCCATTTGTTGGGCGTGTTCAACATGTACCTCAAATACTTTCCTCATCCTTGATACCTCTTTCACTCTTTCTTGTTCATCACGGCATCAAAAAACGTAGTTATTTGATATTAGGCATGGCTGGAATTGTTCTGGGTTTTACAATAATGATTGGTTATCAAGTTGCTATTTTATTTTTTATTTTTGTAATTATTCCATTTTTTATTATTGAATATGTGATTCAGGATAAAAAAGATTGGCGACAATTCTTAAGAATTCAAAGCTGGTTATTTTTTGTATTGATTGTGGCAGCTGGAGTTTCTACAATACAAGTAATACCTTCTCTTGAATTGACCCACTTAAGTAACAGACCGAAATTTTCATTACTAGATGCAAGCAACGGCTCGATGAATCCGTTAATGTTTTTTATCATGTTATTTCCCAATCTTTTCGGATCGCTCGAATATACTCTTATAGAATACGTCGGTCCATTTGATATAACAGAGAGCTATATATACGTTGGGGTAGTTCCTATTTTTTTTATTTTTGTTTCATTTCTTAATTACAAAAAGTTAAGAATTTTTCACAAATTTTTTCTATGGGTGGCTTTATTGGGTGCAATCTATGCTTTAGGCAAATTTACCCCACTATTTCCATTACTTTATAATTTAATTCCATTTTTGCATTTATTTAAAAGGCCTTCGGAAAGTCTTTTCATTTACCATTTAGGATTATCAATTAGTGTCGCATATGGAATAGATCTTATCAGTAAATATCTTGATCAACGCAGATTAGTATTAAAGTTTTTATTCATTTTTATTGCACTTTATTTTGTATTACTTAATTGGGCTCAATTATTTGCCAATGAATTTGGAATGGGTGATAATTGGTTTTTCAAACCAAACTTAATCTTCTTAGGCTTTTTTATTGCTCTGACGATATTTGTTTCGCTTCGTGATAATCGATTTATCACTAAACAAATAATATATTCCATAGTATTATGTGGTATTATATTTGGCGATCTTCTAACAACTAATTCTAATAGAGTATTTAATTCTACGGAATTTGAATTTATAAATATTGACAAAAACACTATATATAATTGTGATGATTTGGTAACATCCTTGAAAGAGGGTTTGAAAGAGAAAAACTATAGATTCGAGTCAATCCGTGCTGGGAGTATCTCTACAAATTCTTCAGCAATTTTGGAACTTCCTTCTTCTGTTGGTTATTCTCCATTAGTTGTTGGCAGATATGATGAATTTGCTAAGCCTATCGGAACGTGGAAATTACGGGATTTTTCTGGCTTCATTCGTGGACTTGACTCTCCTTTATACGACTTACTAGGAGTTAAGTACATTTTCTCCACAGTTGATTTGAAAGAAATTGATCCTGCTGTTGATGTGCAAAATGGTAAGTATCAGAAGAAACCATCTTCTTGTTTTAATTTTTACGAGAATAATGACGCATTACCATTAATGTATATGGTTAACAAGGTAATTGTTGCGAATACTAAATCAATTCAAGAATACTTGATAGATCCAACTTTTGATCCAGCCAACTTTGTTGTTTTGGAAAAATTGCCTGAGGCACTAACAGACTATACAAAACAAGGCGAGATAATTGTTACTGATAAGTTAATCAAATATACAATCGAAGTTAAGGAAAGAAAGAACAATTCAATAACAATTCAAGTGCATAGTGAGGGGAATGGAATACTTATCTATAATGACGTATATTATCCTGGATGGAGAGTGATTGTAGATGGATTTGAATCAGAAGTCTTGCAAACCAACTATACTTTTAAGGGTGTTTATGTTTCTCGAGGTGAACATGAAATTCAATTTATTTTTACTCCATCTTCATTTTACCTGGGACTAAGTATTACTCTTATTACAACGTTTATCGTGTTGTTTTTATCTATTCTTAATTCAAAACATATTTTGCATAAGAGATGACGGTAAAATTAGAGATTAAGAATTAGAAAAAAACCTAATCTTTTAATGTTTCACTGTATATTATCCTCTGATGTAAAAACTGCTTTACTGATCGACCGCCGCCTTCATCCTCGGCGCTGGGCCGTTTTTCTGCAGTGCGGGGCGGGGGCGGTGTGGGGCGGCTGGTGGAAGCAGGGCAGCGAAGACTGGGACCTGATCATCAACCACTACGACGCCACTTATGCCGGCAAAATTCCCTGCGAGGTGGAATTCCGCCAAACCGGTCGGCTGCCCGGCACCAAGTTCACCGCCTTTTACAGCCTGCTGACCGAATACCCGCACATCCTGGACCCTTACGAGTACATCCTCTTGCTGGATGACGACGTGCAGTTTCCCGAAGGCGGCATCCAGCGCATGTTTGAAATCACCCAACAAAACGACTGGGAAATGGCGCAAGCCAGCCTTTCGGCGGATTCCTTTTGCGCCTATCCGGTGTTCTTTAATTCCGGGCGCGGCGGCTGGCGGCGGGTCAACGGCGTGGAAATCATGATGCCGGTCTATGCCCGCCGCATATTCCCGTGGGTCAGGGAAGTGTTTGCCGAAAGCATCAGCGGCTGGGGGGCGGATGCAGCCCTGGCGGCGATTGGGATGCGCGAAGGCTGGCGCGCCGCCGTGGTGGATGAAGTGGTGGCGCGCCATCTCAAACCGGTGCTGGGCGAAAGCGGCGCCTATTACCAGATGCTGCGCCGCAACGGCATTGATCAGGAGCGCGAATTCGAATACCTGCAGAGCAAATACGGCTTCACAACCCCCCTCTTTTACGAGATGCCGGGCTGATCGAAAGACTTCATCGAGTATAATTGGGGGAAATCATCGCACGGGGAGGCTGGAAAACCATGCACATCTGGCTGCTGACCGGAGAATACCCGCCGGAGTATGGGGGCGGGATTGCCGCCTATGCCTTTCATACCGCTCAAATGCTGGCGCAGTGCGGCCATACCCTGACCGTTTTTGCCGCCAGCGAGGGGCTGCCGGACGGCACGCTCAGCGAGGAGATTGCCGAAGGCGTGCGGGTGGTACGTTTTGGACGCAATCAGGCGGCGCACAGCGCGGCCCTGGGCGAATTTGCCCGCTGGAGCCTGGATGCAGCCGAGGTGCTGGGGTCATTTCTGCGGCGGGAGGGTGTTCCGGATGTGCTGGAGTCGCAGGATTATCTGGGGCTGCCTTACTTTATTTTGCAGCGTCGCTGGCTGGGTGAAGCGGGGTTCTCTCAACTGCCGCTGCTGGTCACCGGCCACACACCCCTGTATCTTTGTTACCGTTATGACGGCCTGGCTGAGTATCGCTTTCCCGGTTGGTGGATTGGGGAGATGGAGCGGTTTTCCTATCTGGCCGCCGATTGGGTCGTTTTTCCCAGCGCTGCCCTGCGCCGCGAAGTTGAAAGCGATTTGCCTGCGATTGCTGCTTACGGCAGTGTGCTGGCCAACCCCTACGAAGATGCCAATCCTTTTGCTGCCGGGCTTTCAGCCGGTGAACGGCGCGGTTTTTTGTTCACGGCGAAAATAGAACGCCGCAAAGGAATTGAACCCCTCCTGAAAACCTTTGAGCGGTTGTGGCAGCAGGGGTTGGATGAACCGCTCATCCTGCTGGGTGGAGATTGGTACGACGAACTGTATCAGCGCTGGATGAGCGAAGTACTGCATACCCGTTACCGCCCCTTCATCGAGCGCGGGCTGCTGCAGTGGCGCGGCAAGCAGCCGCCGGCAGAAGTGCAGCAAACCCTCCGCCAGGTACGGGGCATGCTCCTGCCCTCGCTGTTTGAAAATTATCCCTACGCCGTGCTGGAGGCCATGTCAGCCGGCTGCCCGGTAGTGGTTTCGGCCAGCGGCGGGCATGCGGAGATTGTGGAGGATGGGGTCAGCGGATTTGTTTTTTCCCATCAAAAGCAGGGCGACCTTGAGCAAAAGGTCAACGCGCTGTTGGAGTTGAACCCACTGCAGTGGCAGGCCATGTCCGATGCCGCCCGGCAGCGGGTGCGGCAGTTGAGCGCGTATGGGGTGGTGGCGCCGCAGAAGGAAGCCGCCTTGCAAAATGCAATCGAACGCGGGCGGGCTGAGCGCAAGGTTTTCCCGTTCCTTCGTGAAATTTCCCGCGCGCCGGCGCTTTCTTCGGATGGGGAGGTGCAGGAAGCCGGCAAATTGAGTATTGTCATCCCCTTCTACAATTTGGGGGAATATCTGCAAGATACCCTCCGTTCGCTGGCCGGGCTAGAGGATATTCCCTTTGAAATTGTGGTCGTGGATGATGGCAGCGACGACCCGCTCAGTTTGCAAAAGTTGGAAGAACTGAAGAAACGCTATCCCTTCCGCCTGTTGAGGACGGAGAATCAAGGGCTGGCTTTGGCGCGCAACTACGGCGCCAGGCAGGCGCGCGGCGAATTTCTGGCATTTCTGGATGCCGATGATTGTATGGATGTGCAGTTCTATCGTGAAGCGATAGCCGTGTTGAGAATGTACGAAAATATCCGTTTTGTGGGCTGCTGGGCAGAATATTTCGGCGAGGCGCAGGGGTTTTGGCCGACCTGGAACCCCGAGCCGCCCTATGCGCTCGTGCATAACCCAATCAACAGCAGCGCATTGGTGGTTCGGCGGGCAGATTTTTTGCGGTACGGATTAAATGACCCTGCTTTCAACAAGATAATGGAGGATTATGACAGCCTGCTGAGTTTGCTTGAAAATGGCTGCCGCGGGGTGGTCATTCCCAGGCCTTATTTCAAGTATCGGGTGCGGGGTTCTTCGATGTATCATGACACGACGGTGGGAATTAAGCTGCAAACCTACGAACAATTGATCCGAAAACATGCCGGGCTGTATCAGCAGTTTGTCGAAGGGGTGGTTGGCTTAATCAACGCGAATGGACCGGGATATTTGTATGATAACCCGACTTTATGGTATCCGGCGGTTGACTTCAGCCGCCCCCAACCATATGAGGCGGCAGCGGTTACTCCCTCAACCGAGATGCCGCCAGCGCCAGCCAGAGTTTACTTATACTTTGCATTTCGTGCGGCATTGCTCAAACCGTATTCATGGCTGCGGCGGGTATTTCCCGCAGTGGATGTGATCAAATCGAGGATAAAAAGGATTATACTAAGGGAAAGAGGTTTGTGAGGTAGGGTATGCAACGAAAAGCAAGGATCCAAGATTTTATATCGCTGATGGCATTATTATGTTTTGTTTTAATTGTGATTGGGAATCATCAAGTATCGCTGGTGGATGATGCGTATATATTTGAACGATACGCCGACTGTTGTGAAATAATTTCTTTATGATAAAGGGTAAATTCTTAGTTTTATTAACTTATCTTTGGGTTGCTGTTTCAACAGGGTTGAGTTTATACATTTCTCTGCTGTTGATTTTTCGCCCATCTCCACTGTTTCCATCATCGTATTGGGATATTCGATGGCTTTGGATATTCGCAATTCTTTTCGGTTCTATCGTGGCATTGTTTTTTTTAGCAGCTGATCGGTTGTTGCTATTTTTTGCACTTATATCCGTTGCTTTTTTGATAATCGTTCCACTTTTTACAATTCATATTTTATTGCCCTATCTCACCGTTGCATTAATTTTATTGATTGGTTTTGGGGTGGGGGATACAGTTATCCAAACTGTGCTGCGGGGGGTACATCTATCAAAAATTGAACGGTTCGCCATGTCGGTCTTGATGGGATTGGGAATCATTATGATTCTACGCTCCCTTCAAGGTGCGTTTGGATTGTTCTTTTTACCGATAACTCTGGGGGGATTGGGAATATTATTTTTCCTGTTTGTCTTGACGAAGATCAAACGATGGATCAACACCATTCTTTTACAAGTTGAACAATTGGGTCAATTTTTCAGGGAAGGCAATATTGCAAATGTTGCGCTTGGTCTTGCGGTTTTTGTATTGTTATTCGCTCCTTCATGGATGATTGCTCTCGCCCCGCCCATCCGTTATGACGAATTAACCTATCATCTTTCTGGTTCCCAATTCTATGTTGAACAAGGGGGAATTATCCCGTTTCCCGAAGGGGGAAATAATCCCTGGCTTCATTATGCAGAGATGTTATATTCACTTGGCATTGAGTTGGGTGGATTGGCTACACCTCGCCTATTCCATTTAACAATGACGTTACTCAGTGTACTTTTTGTCTACTTATTAGGCAACAGGCTATTCAACCGGCGTACCGGGATAATTGCTGGGTTTTTGTTCTTCTCTATTCCATTAGTTGCATATGAAGGTGCAACAGGTTACATTGACTTATTTGTAACCGCTTTCACAACAGCATTTGGCTTTTGTTTGCTTGGGTACTCGGGTGATCTTTCTCGGCGCTGGCTGATACTTGCAGGGTTTTTTGGAGGGATTGGATTGGGAATGAAACTCTCGGCAGGACCAATTTTGGTAGGTTTTTTGGCTTGTTTTGCAGTATTGAGTTTATTCCAGAAAATCTTCTCTAAATTTTTGTTTTCTATGGGGGTTATGGGTTCAATAATATTAATTCTTTGTTTGCCGTGGTGGATTCGAGATTACTTATGGACGGGCGACCCGTTTTTTCCGTATGGGGGAGATTTGGTACGTAAATTTAGTACTCCAATCATTGAACCTGCAAGGTCAACACAAAGCAGTTTTATCAACAGTGATTTGATTCGTTTCATCAGTTACCCAATAGATATTGTGCTAAATAGCCGAAAATATTATCATGAAGCACCCGGTGGAATGGTAGCAACATTGCCCTTTTTGGCCTTACCGCTTTGGTTATTTTCTTCCTTCATACCCAATAGGACAAAGAAATTTATCTTGGTGGGGCTATGCGGTTCAATGATTGCCATTGGGGTTATGATGATAGTCAATAATGCGTTGCTTCGTTATGCGTTGCCTGTTTTTCCATGGATTGCATTGGGCGCAGCTGCAAATGTTCATGTTGTTTATAAGTATCTTGAAAATAAGGAGAGTTGGTTGCTGGGGAACTTACTGTTTTTATTGCTTCTAGCGTTTGGCTTTTCTACACGATTACCAATTATTGCAAGATTATCTGAAAATCTGCCGCAACGACTTCCGATCAATTATTTTCTCGGAAGGGAAAACCGGGAGGACTATTTATCCAGAAATCTGCCCGTTTATGATGCTTTTCGGTTTATTGATCAACAGCCTGGAGGACGCCATCGGGTTTTATCGGTAGGTAATGAATTTCGCCTGTACACATCGTCGCGCATCGATGGTGTTTGGGATGTAAAAGAAGCTCACCAGCTCCTGATTTCAGCACAAAACGAAAGCGAACTTGCAATCGAGTTGTTAAAGCGGGGATATGAATATATACTTATCAATCAACCAGAGGTTGAGTTTGTTAAGTGGAAATATGATTATCCAATTCTAAACCAATCTCACTTTTTGGTTCGTTACTGCCAATTGATTTTCGCTAAAAATGGGATTCTGGTTTATAAAATATTTCCCGAACCGCTTGTTTTGCCCCAGCCTAATAATTTAGTCCAAAATGAAAGTTTTGAAGAAACGAGGGGGGATCAATTAGTTGCATGGTATCAGGATGGTTCTATATTTGTCTCGAATGAGGCTTATGAGGGTACAAGATCATTACTTTTATACGGCCCGCTTTCAGACAAATTTGGATGGGTAAAACAAAAATTAGAAATAGAATCAAACCAATTGTACACATTTGGTTATTGGGCGAAAGCGCTCGGAAATAATGCAATTTTGCTTATGCAACTACGTTGGTTAGATGAAAATGAAAACTTGATTGAATCGGATGAGATTTGGAAAAATGTCGAAACCGAATGGAATTGGTTTTATTGGTATTCTCAATCCCCACAAAAGAGTAAATTTGTTGAGATTTATCTATCCTTAGGTAATTCTGAAGGAGTTTTGTTTGATCAGGTATGTTTGGCAGCAGGTCAAATGTGTCCAGTGAAAGAACAGCCATGATCAACCCCCAAGCCCCAGATTTTGAGATCACTCCCGTCCATCCGCAACGCCGTCATTTTGGGTATGCCCTCGCTGACAAGAATACGCCGCCGGTGGTTACCATTCTTACGCCCTTCTATAATACCGGCGAAGTCTTTCATCAAACCGCCCGGAGCATTCTTCAGCAATCCTTACAACAGTTTGAGTGGTTGATCATCAATGATGGTTCGGATGATCCGCAATCTTTGCGTATACTGGAAAATTATCGTCAATCTGACCCTCGCATCCGTGTCATTGATCATCCTCAAAATTGTGGGTTGAGCGCGGCACGGAATACCGGCTTTGCAGCAGCCCGGTGCGAGTATGTGGCGCTGCTGGATAGCGACGATTTGCTTGAACCGACAGCCGTAGAAAAGTGGTGGTGGTTTTTGCAAACCCACCCCCACTTTGGTTTCGCGGCTTCGTACCACGTGGCATTTGAGGGGAAAGAGTACCTCTGGACGGGTGGTTTCCATGATGGTGCACAGAATGCAGAACGTAACCGAGTCTCAATGATGTGTATGATTCGCAAATCTGTTCATCAAAAGGTAGGCGGATTTAACGAGTCGATTCGCGGCGGCCTGGAAGATTGGGAATTTTGGATGCGCTGTGCCGCCCAAGGAATTTGGGGGGCGACGGTGCCGGAATTTTTAGCCTGGTATCGTCTGCGGGAAGATCACGGCGACCGGTGGCAAAATTTGCAGGAAGAGCGCATTGTTGAATTTCGCAACCATTTCAAGCAGAAGTATCCGCACTTATATTCCGGTCAATTCCCCAATCCGCCGCTTCGTAATTTTGAACTGGATTTAACTTTACCTTCGTTGGAAATTCCCATCAATAACCGCTTAACCAAGCCTAAACGCCGTGTATTGTTGATTTTGCCCTGGCTGGTGATGGGTGGGGCGGAACGCTTTGCATTAAATCTAATGGATCAACTCGAGCAACATGAATGGCAAATTGCCGTATTAGCGACAGCGCCTGCCAATCATATTTGGCAGTTTGATTTTGAAAAACGGAGTGAGGATGTTTTTATTTTGCCAAATTTCATCCCCGTCAGCGATTATCTCCGTTTTATTGGATATCTGATCTACTCTCGACAATTTGATGCGCTGATGATCCAGGGCAGCCATGAGGGATACCGCCTCTTGCCGGTATTGCGTGGTTTGTATCCTCAAATACCGGTTGTGGATTATTTGCATTTTGTCACACCAGAATGGATGCAGGGCGGTTTTCCACGACTTTCTCTTTTGTATAAAGAATATCTTGATTTAACCATCACCTCGTCGGAGCAATTGCGCCAATGGATGATTGAAAATGGTGATTTGCCAGACCGATTGAAGGTGTGCTATATTGGCGTTGATCCATTTTTGTGGAAACCGGATAAAACTGCTAGACACCAGATACGAACCCAATTGGGAATTGATCAGGACGAAACCGTAATTCTTTTTGCAGCCCGCCTGGAGCAGCAAAAACAACCCCTGTTCACGCTAAAAGTTGTAGAAAGGTTAGTGAATGATGGAAAACCGTTTCGGCTGCTGATTGCCGGAGATGGCTCTCTGCGTTCTGAAGTCGAACAGAGAATAAAGGATGCTCACCTGAACGAGCGAGTGATTCTGCTGGGAAGTGTTCCCACCGAACAAATGCCATCCATCATGGCTGCTGCGGATATTTTTTTCCTTCCTTCCCAAAACGAAGGCATTGCGCAAGCAATTTATGAGGCGATGGCGTGCGGTTTGGTTGTTGTTGGCGCAAAAGTAGGCGGCCAGGCCGAGCTGGTTGCGGATGAATGTGGTTTTCTGATTGAGGCAGGGGATGAACAAATGCAACTGGAAGAGTATCAACGGACGCTTGGTAAGTTGATCGATAATTCTTCTTTGAGGCAGTTACTAGGTGAACGTGCCCGTCAGCGTATACAGGATCAGTTCACGTTAGATGAGATGGGAAATTGCATGGCCGGGGTAATGGAACGTGTACTTAATAAAGAGAAAGATCTTACTAAAGAACCAACCTCAATCACAAAGGAGTTACTGGAACAAACCCGCCTTATCGTTGAATTTTTACAGGCAAGACAGGAGGGTTTGCGTCTTTATCAGGTGGTACAGGAAGTGAGCGATCAATTTAGTGATCTTTACCAACGTTATGAAGGAATAAATAGGGTTCTAAATGACCTCATGAGTCCCAAACCACCATCTTATTGGTTTTATTTATGGGTAAGACAATTGTTTTTGCCAGTATTTCAAAAAGTGGAAGGCAGTGGTTTGGGTAATTTGTTAGGGGGAATAAGGGACTTTATCAGAAAAATCATAAGGATTGGATAATTAATTATTTTATCCTTTATGCAGTGCATCTAATAAGACCTTTGCACGTTCATCCCAGGTATTTTCTAAAGCAATTTTACGTAATAGTGTTCGGTATTCAGAGTCATCCTTCTTGAAAAGCGCATTATCTAATTGAGTCGCAAATTCTTCAGCTTTTTGAGCAATTAATACGCCAGCATAATTCATACTTTCGCGCATTGGTGTTATTACTACAGGTTTTTCTCCTGCCATATATTCAAATAATTTTAGAGGTGAAGTTGCGTGAGTAATCTCATTGACTACGAATGGAATTGTTGCAACATCAAAATACTGTAAGTAATGGGGTAACTCTTTATAAGGTTTGACACCCAACCAGTGGATATTTGGAATTGTGAGTAAATCGGTGCGTTGTAGAGTGCCATCGTAATCGGGTCCAATCAAGATGAATTGGTAATTTGGTCTTAGAAGGGCAATTTTTTTGAATAAATCATAGTCAAACCAGCGAGCAAGTGCTCCATAATAACCGATTATCGGCTGATGCGAAGTGATTAGGGCTTCTAAATCTTGTGGCGGGGCTGTATATTCGTTTCTGGCTGCCTTGGAAAAATGTTCATATACGACCCCGTTTGGGGAGTAAATTACGTCAGGACGATAATTTTTCACTTCTTCAATTAGCTTATTTGCAGTTGCTAAAACAATATGGGCATTTCTAAGGAGAAAATCGTGCCCGCGGACAATTTGATCGCGTTCGCCGTAAAATACATCAATATCGTCAACAAAATCATATATTATGCGAGGATGATTAAAGCATTTGGCGTAATCACTGTTCCAGGTTAGAAGGTAGATAAATGGATTTGGAAGATCACGAAAAGTATCCACATGAACATTGCAGAGATAGATCCCCTTCTCGATCAAGTGAAAAGGGGGCTGCTTTCGGTCTGGGTTCGGTTGCATATAAAAAACCAATGCCCCCTGTCTGCCTAAAGCTAATGCCAATTGCTGCGGACGTTGAAATAATTGTACATTCCAATCCAGACTTGGAGGAAAGATAACAATCTCTTTGTAGTATCCTTTTTTATCGGTCAGGATTTCATCAAGTAATTTTTGATGCTGTTTTATAATATTGCTGTCCTTAATCCGTAAAATTTTTTTGGCAATTTTCTTTACCGGCGACGGGGTAATTTTTCGTATAGTTTCAATTAGATATCGGGTTGCCTTGCTGGCTAATGTTTTGGTGTTCATGAATATTACGGTTCTTTTTGGGTCAAATATACTCGTTAATCCACATTCAAAATCAAGTAGAGATTATAATCGAGAGATTTTGCATTGGTGAAGGCTAAGGAAGAATGGTTTTGAGACTTTGAGCACTTAGATATTGATACGCCGAATTTCGCACCCCTTCGGTATATCCTTGATAAGTTGTCCCCGGTAAGATTCTCCAATTACATTCCCAGCCGCTTTGATCATAATCGTAATATAAAATTCCAATCACCTGAGGTTGTTGGGCAAGGTATTCGTAATTCTGGCGAAGCCAGTTGTTTTTCTGCTGGATATTTACTTCACCTGTTTTTGAATATTCGGCAGTTGTACCGGTTTGGGCGAGGATGATTGGTTTGGAAGGAGCCATCTGCCGAATGCGCTCGAGGTAAGGGGCAAATAATGTGTCAAAGTTTTCCCACCTTTGCCAGGGTATGGCTACATGGCAGTAACCATAATTATAGGAACTAAATCCGATCATATCAACCAAAGATCCGTCCGGGAAATATTTTTCGAATTCATGTCCCTCTTTACTCCATCCATTTGGAGCAAAAACCCACCAAACTTGCCCTCTGCCTACTCCTGCTTCGGAAAAAATATTGATTATTCTCTGATAAGCCAGCTTGAAATTGGCGGCATCCCCTCCGTAAGATGTCCAAATGCTTCCATCTGCATTAACACCATTCATTTCTGGTAATGGAGCGAGAAAAGCAATTCTCCCTGCACCTGCGGATATCCATTGTTTATATAATTCTGCCATGCGGCGAATGGCGTTATCGCAATCGCCCCTTGCAATTTGGTAAGCGCTTGCCGAAAAAGGACACTTTTCGTTTGTGGTATTTACTGATTTAACTGTTGCAATATTTATATTTACAAAGGAAATATAACCATTTTTCCATAACGCTTCTAATTGTCTATAAAAATTATTTGTGCGAATGTCATTTTGACTTGTGAAAGCGATATCTTGTAGATCGATGAACCACCCTACGACACTATGTTTTTTTCCTGCCAATGAGTCGGCCGAAGGTAATTTAGCACTCACAGCATCGTCTGTCCAATATTCCTGCATGTAAATCCCAATAAATTTAGATGAAGTCTGGAAAGGTGGAAGTCCATTTCGAACAATCGGCAAGAAAATTTGCCAGTTATTTGCACTGATCTCCTGGGCATGTCCGATATAAGTTTTTCCACTACTCATTGTAAATACACACAAAAAAGCAATTAACCAAACTCTTAACAGGAGAATGATTTTACCGCTCTGTTTTTGAAACATTAATAGACTCCTTATACTCCTCTTGAGAGGTGTTTGTTCTTATTATAGTTGTGGATTTCCTCAGTTTTTCCCTACAAATTTGCAAACTAAAAAAGGGGCTGGATGCAGCCCCCTGAAGGTATTGGCCTATCTTAAACTATGGTAAAAACCCTTTCAGCTCGGTGATCGTTAAGTACCGATAACCTTCTTGAGCAACCACATCTCGATAGGCTGTAAAATTTTCTCGAGGAATTCGGAGATCACAAGTTGTACCATCAAACTCATTGATGTCAAAGTAGAAAACTCCCAGCACATTTCGCTGTCTGGCTATGTAACTGTAATTTTCATAGAACCACTGCGCTTTCATCGAGTAGTTGAAATGATCTGGACGGTCATCCTTTGTAAAAATTGCTGAGGTACCGGTTTCTGTGATGATGATTGGTTTGCCGGGGGCCATCGTCTCCATTCTTCGAATGTAGGGTTCGTACAAAGTATCATAGTTTTCCCAACGACCATAATCATACTCACCCACTTTATAGGTTGCAGTACAATACCCGTAATTGTAAGAAGCAAAACCTACGATGTCCACTGCATCATTTCCCGGATAATAATATTCAAAATTGTTTTCGGGCACATCCGGTGAACTTAAGCCATTTGCAGCAAACACCCACCAGACTTGATTTCGACCAACACCGTTTTGTTCGAAAATGGCTTGAATTTTTTGATAGGCTTGCTTATAAAGTTGTTGTTTTTGACCCAAAGGCATGTTTTTAGGATAATATGCTACCCAATCCCCATTCATCTCTTGCAGAGGGGCAAGCATTGCTTTACGTCCTTCTCCCTTGTCCACCCATTTTTTGTATATTTTTGCCATTTGGGCGATTCTGGCATCATAGTTGCCGCTGATGATTTTATCTATAGTGTCACTAGACCCAATCTTCACAAAAGAGAGATATCCTTTTTCCCATAGTCTTTCCAACTGACGATACAGATTATTCCGGTTTAGGGCAGCTTCGGTTTCCCAATCTTCATAAAAGGCTGGGTCTTGGATATCAATAAACCATCCAACTGCTGTATTTTTTAACCCGGAAAGATTGTCCGCTTCAGGCATATATCTTTCAACATTTTCCTTGGACCAGTAAATCTTATCTATATACCCGATAAATTTTGGCAAACCATTACGGACCAATGGCAGATACGTAAACGTAGGTGTAGGATTAACTTGCTCATATGATGGATTCTCATGGGTTGGGGTTGTACCATCCGAATTGAGGTCTTCGATGACCGGAGCGGCAGAACAGGCTAATATGGATAAGATAATGAAAAGAAAAGGCAAAATTCGAGAAGATATTTTTCTCACGGAAAAAAAACCTCAGCTCTTAGTTTAAGTTGAGATTGTATTATAACAAAAATATACCTGCATCAAACTTTCGAAAGTGCAAATTGCCTTTAGTCAATATGACTATAATGCTGTTCCCTTTCCCCCTACCCTCTCCCCAGCACCTGCTCGCGGATGGAGAGGACTTGCCGGCGAAGGCGGTCGTCGCGTTCAATCTGGTCGGCAATTTTCTCACAGGCGTACATCACGGTGGTGTGATCGCGTCCGCCCAGGGCTTCACCAATCTGCGGCAGCGAAAGGTTGCCAATCTCGCGCATCAGATACATGGCCACCTGACGCGGTAAGGCTACCTCGCGGGAACGATCACGTCCCAGTAATCTTTCACGGCTGACCCCAAAGGTGCGCGTTACGGCTTGCAGAATTTGCGCCGGTTCAACCGCGTTCGGTTGTGGCAGCAGATCAGCCAGCGCAATTTCCACCAGTTTGTCGGTAATCGGCTGGTTGCTCAAATCGGCATAGGCCAGAATGCGCGTCAGCGCCCCTTCCAGTTCGCGAATGTTTGACTGAATCTGACGGGCAATCAGCGTCAGGATGTCCATGGGCACTTCGCGCCCGGCGCGCATGGCTTTGGAGCGCAAAATGGCGATGCGGGTTTCCAGATCCGGGGGTTGAATATCTACCGTTAATCCCCACTCAAACCGCGAGCGCAGTCGCTCTTCCAGGGTTACCATCGCCTTGGGCGGACGATCCGAAGAAAGCACAATCTGCTTCTCCTGATTGTGCAGTGTATTAAAGGTGTGGAAGAATTCTTCCTGAGTTGATTCCTTGCCGGCAATAAATTGAATGTCATCAATCAGCAAAACATCTATGGAACGGTAGCGTTCACGAAAAGCCAGCGTATTCTGCGTGCGGATGGCGTTGATCAGTTCGTTGGTAAAGTCTTCCGAAGAAACATACAGCACCTGCAAGCCCTTATCGTTGGCGGCGTTGCCGATGGCATGCAGTAGATGGGTTTTGCCCAATCCAACCCCGCCGTATAAGAACAGCGGGTTATAGGCGTGGGCGGGTTTGTCCGCCACCGCCAGACAGGCAGCATGGGCCATGCGGTTGCTGGCTCCAACCACAAAATTTTCAAAACGATAACGATCAATCAGACAACGGCTGCTGTTCCCGTTGGAGCGCGCCGCGTTTTCCTGCGCTGAAGTACTTTCAGCCTCGCTTTCGCGATGCCAGACGACAAACTCAACCTCTACTGGCGAGTCGAGGTAGCCGGTCAACAGGCGGGAAAATGTACCGGCAAGCCGGCTTTCCAGCCAGTCTCTGGCATAGGCATTTTGGACACCGATGCGGGCCTTGTTATTCTCTACACGGATTAATTCCGCGTTGCGTACCCATGTATCGAAGGATGCTTTGGGCATTTCCATTTGCAGTTGTCCAAGGGCTGCCTGCCAGGCTTGTTGAGCATTCATGTGTCGTCCTCCGCATACAGGATAGGGTGCAAACCCAGACAGCAGGTGAGATATGCAGAACAATCCCACCCAACGGTGAGGCTGCAAACAAGTCTAAATTGCCTGAGTTTTGCACAGGATGTGGCGGGTGGTAGAGAAGACCCGCTTACAATCGGGCTGTCCCCGTATTGCTGATTGCTTGTACATTCTAACAGAAGCCGCGCCCAAGGACAAGACGATTACCATACGCTACTCTAAAAAACATCTGATCTTTAAGAATTCTCATGTTAAGGACAATCTTGAAATTTTTAAAATTAATTCGCGATAGTGTAGTTAGCTGCAAACACCATAAAAGGGGGATAAGACCGAATACGACCCCCTATATATGGGGGTCATGTCCGATTTGTTGATTGTATGTTCTATCTGTGGTGTTTAATTCCAAAAAATTCAAAAAGATTCCAATTCCCAAATTTTTTCCACAAGACTCGCGGAACGGAATCTTGCTGTCACACTAATTTTTAACACTTAATTTTGTTTGGTTCAGGTCGTTCAGCATCATATTTGCAGCCCGGCGGGCTATCTGCACGGCAAAATTCGTGCCGCGATCCCACGGGTACACCTGACTCATACTGGCAAAGTACACACCGGGCAGCGGTGTGCGAATATCCGGAATGTTTTGCGAATGGTTGACCAGCGGCACCGGTTGGGCGTAGGTGGTGCGGAACAACCAGGTTTTGCGAATCCACTCGCGTTCAAAACGCGCATTAAAACGCGGTAGCACCGGTAAAAAGCGTTCCAGCAATTCTTCTTTGCTCAGCCGAAAGTATTCGTGGTCGGGGTCGAGGTAATCGCCGATATAAACGATATGGTCGCCGCCAAAGTGCCGGCTCGGCAGGAAGTTGGTGTGTTCCACCAGCGCCAGAAAAGGATAGCCGGCACTCTTGGGAATGTTGAACCAGTAATAACCTTCTTCAGATAACTGATGGCGCAGCGCCAGCACCATCACCACCGCGCCCATACTTTTCAGGTTGAGCAGCCCGCGCAGATAATCCTCCGGCAGGCTGGGAGCCAATTTTGCCAGTAAACCCGGCCCAACCGTTACCAGACATTGGTCAAAGGACTGCCGCTGACCGTCTTTCAGCAGTACATCTACCTTCCCGCCGCTTTCGATGCGTTCAACGGGTGTGTTGAGCAAAATCTCAACCCCGCGGCGGCGTAGAATTTCGGCAAAGGTGTCCGAAAAGGCCTGAAAGCCGCCTTGAAAAGTCCCCAGCCGCGTGGAGCGCACCTTGAAGCGCGCCCAAAACCATGCCATGTTGACGGATTTATAGTACTGGCCGAACTTGCCTTGCAGCAGGGGTTCAAACAGCACACTGTACAGCCGTTCCCCGTAGGCTTTACGCATCCATTCGTGAGCCGTGATTTTTTCCAGCGGTTTCCAGTCGGCCAAATAACGTAAATAAGCCGTCACCAACCCAAAGCGAATCATGTCCGGCAGGCTGAAGCCGGGAAAAGTGAGCGCTGCCAGCGGAGAATCCAGCGGGTAAAACTTTTCTTTGTAATAAACCACGGTTTTGGGGCGCGGGAAGATCACTTTATCCTGCAAACCCAGCTCGCGGATCAGGTTCAGCATGTCGCGGTCGGTCTGAAACCAGTGATGATAGAAATGCTCCACCGACCACTCCCAGCCCTCGTCTTTGAAGCCGGCTGCCAGCCCGCCCACGTAGGGGGCCGATTCGTAGATAACCACCTGATGTCCGGCGTTGACAAAGTCGAATGCGGCGCTCATCCCGCCGATGCCTGCTCCAATGACAGCAATTCGCATGTTCTTCCCTCGTTCGTTTTAGTCTGTTGCTGCGCTCTCCGTCTGGCGGATTTGCTGTAAATCCTTCCCCCAGCGCAGGGGTTGTTTGAAGTAATAATAGGCCCCCAGGGCTGTGATGGGCAGCCAAAGCGCGGCGTGTAGTACCAGTGTATAGGCCGCCGCGGTAGCCTGCGGCACGCCGTAAGCCACCAGCACGGCAATGCCAGGCGCATCGAAGGTACCCACGTACCCCGGGGCGGAGGGTAGGGTGGTGGCGATGTTGACAATGCCGTTCATCAGCATTAACGCAAAGAAACTGACCTCAAAGCCGAAGCCGTGCATGATGAACCAGTACTTGCCGGTTTCCAGCAGCCAGATGATGACCGTGGTGAAAAAGACCATCAAGGCTTCGCGCGGAGAACGCAACGATTCCAATCCGGTCAGAAAGCGTAGGGCAACCCCGCTCACCCTGGGGCGAAAGCGGGCCGGCACGACTTTTTCCAATATGCTCATCGTCAGGCGTTCGGTAACGCGCGGGAACATTGCTGCCAGCAGGAAGAGGATCAGCGCGCCGATGAAAATCAAGGCGCTCCATACCGAAAGCTGCTGGATATTACCCACAAAACCGGAATCGTGCGTCAGCCGGCTTAATTCTCCCAGATTGAAAAACACAAAACCGAGCATCACCACCGCATCAAAAATCCGCTCGACCACCACCGTAGCCAGCGAGGCAGAAATGGCCACTCCCTCGCGGTCTTTGAGAATGGCGGCGCGCAGTACCTCTCCGGCACGGGCCGGGTAAATATTGTTGCCCATGTAACCGATGGTCACAATCGGGAACATGGTGCGGGTGGGAATCTTTTTCAAGGGTCGCAGCAGGTAATGCCAGCGCCAGGCGCGCGCCCACACCCCGATAAAATAAACTGCCACACCCGGCAGCAACCACCAGAATTGGGCGGTTTGCAGCGAATTCCACACTTCCCCCAGATGCAAGCCGCGCAGTGCCAGATACAGGAATAAGGCACTTACGGCGATGCCAACCCAGAATTGCCAGCGTTTCAGCATGGCGCAATTGTAACACGCTGCACAAATTATGTGGGCGGCAGATCTATGGTGAAGGTAGTGCCTTTGCCCGGCTGGCTTTGCGCAGTGATTTTTCCACCGTGTGCCTCCACAATCGAGCGGGCAATTGCCAGCCCCAGTCCCGATTCCTGATTGGAATGGCGGGCTTTATCGGCGCGGTAGAACCGTTCAAAGATAAAGGGTAAGTCATCCTCAGCGATGCCGCTGCCGTTATCCTGCACTTTCAGGCGCAAACCGCCCGGCGGCGAGATTTCGGCGCTTAACCGAATCCAGCCGCCCGCCGGGGTGTAGCGGAAGGCATTCAGAATCAGGTTGTCCAGCACCTGCGCAATCCGGTCGGGGTCGAGGGGGTATTTGGGCAGGCCGGGGGATACGACAGCCTGTAAATCAATTTGTTTTTGCTGAGCGGTGACACTGTGACGGGTAATGATCTGATTGAGCAGGGTGGGAATATCGGTGGGTTGAATCAGCAGACTTAATTCGCCAGCATCCGCCAGAGATAGCAGACGCAAATCGTCAATCAGACGGCTGAGCTGGCGCGTTTCCTGATGGAGAACGTTGTAAATTTCGGGATTGCCTTTCAATTTACCCTCGCTGAGCGCTTCAGCATAACCGGAAAGCACGGTCAAGGGTGAGCGCAATTCGTGGGCAATATCGGCGGTCATCTGGCGGCGCAGGCGAACCGCGTTGGCCAGATCGCGGCTCATTTTGTTAAATGCCTGAGCCAGAGTGCCCAGTTCATCGTTGGAGCGAACGGCAACCTCTTTGCCGTAATTGCCGCGCGCAATTTCCTCGGTCGCATGAGTCAGCTCACGCAGGGAACGCGTCAGCCCATAGGCCAGAAAGCCGCCCAGTGCCAGTGCCAGCAGCGAGGCAATCACCGCACTGACCAGGGCTGCCTGATTGACCCCGCGCAAAAAGACTGCTTCGGGCGTATCCGCAATCAACGCGCGGCGTTTGGCGTTGAGAATCACCCAGCCGACGGTCTGGTTATTCACCGAAAGCTCGACAGCGCGGTTCAATTCACTGGCGGGAATCAGACTGCCGCTGGGTTCGCCAGCCGAAATGCTGAACAGCACCCGTCGTTCGGCATCTACCAGCGTGAACCGCGCCCAGGTGGCTTCCATGGTGCGCATCATCCCGCCCATTCCCTGCATCATCATGCGCGGTCGGCGCAGCAGGGCGTTGTCAATCCCCTCCCACGACCCGTTGAACTGATAATACTCCAGCAAAGCAGAGATCATCGCCTGTTCTTCGCGGGTCAGCAGAAAGCGGTCAAAGGCGGATTGGATGCGCCGGTTGATGAACACGGCTACCAGCAGTGCGCCGGTTACACCCACCACCAGAAAAGCCAGAGTCAGTTTGACGGTTAATGATCGCATATATTTTTCATCGGACGGTTAATCTCGAACGGCAAAACGATAACCTGCTCCATACACCGTTTCGATGTAGTGGGGATTGGCAGGATCGGGCTCGATTTTGAGGCGCAGATTGCGAATATGCACGTCAATGGTGCGCTCATATCCTTCGTAGGCATCCCCTTGAATGCGTTCCAACAACTCCAGCCGCGAAAAGACCTTGCCGGGTGTTTCCATGAAAGCGGCCAGAATTTCAAACTCGGAAGGTGTCAGGTCAACCGGTTTGCCATTGACCAGCACCATTCGGCTGGTGCGGTCCAGTTCAATTTGCCCCCGCCGCAGAGTTTCCGGCGCGGCTATGGCCTTGTCCATGCGGCGCAAAACGGCGCGGATGCGTGCGGTCAGTTCGCGCATGCTGAACGGTTTGGTCACATAATCATCGGCACCCAGTTCCAGGCCGACCACTTTGTCATTTTCCTCCAATCGGGCGGTCAGGACGATGACCGGCGTTTCTGCTTCGCGGCGGTAAGTGCGTAAAAACTCAAAGCCGCTCATCTCCGGCATCATCAGGTCGAGGATGATCAGGTCGGGTTTATGATCGCGGGCGGCAAACAACGCTTCCTGACCGTTGCCGGCGGTAAAGACCTCAAAACCTTCCTCTGTAAGGTAGGAGCGCAGCAGTTGACGCAATTCCAGTTTGTCATCCACAATGAGCAGTTTCTTCGCCATATTGATTCATTATACTCCGGTCAGAATCGAAGGGTGAGGATGCCGGGGATCTTGCGCTGCATCCTCACCCGTAAAGCGGATATTTAGTAAGGAGGAGAAAAGTTACCGTACCGCCAGCCGGTTCAAGAGGATTTACCAGCCCCGTCCAAAGCCGCCGCGTCCAGCGCCATGGCAACCGCCGCCTAAGCCCATGAATCCGCCGCGCATCCCGAAACCGCCCTGTTGGAGAAGCAGGTCAGCCTGTTGCTGGGTGATGACGCCATTCGCAACGGCTTCTTTGACAGCATTTTCAAAAGCGGCCTGCATGGAATTCTGGAAGGCCTCATTGTTGAACAGGGTATGGCGGGCGCGCAGCAACTCGGCTTCTTCTTCCGTGATGCGGCCGTCGGCTACTGCCTGTTCCAGCCGAATTTCGGCAGCCTTCACATACGCAGCCTGTAATTCATCCACGCTGATGCCCAAAGCGTCTGCAAGATGGGCTTGGAAATCTACCCCGTTTTGGAACAGCCAGCCCAGCATTCCTCTGCCGCCAAAGCGGCCTGTGCTGTTGAGGATGGCATCGGCCTGGGCTTGCGTGATCAGGCCCTTTTCCACACCTTCCTGCACGGCGGCTTGGACTGCCTTTTGGTAAGCGCTGGTCAGCTCATCGGTGGTGATGCCCAACGTCTCTGCCAGTGCTTCACCATCATTTGGCCCCATCATACCCCGCCCACCGCCGAATGGGCCGCCCACCTGTGGGAGCGCATTGGCGCTGACCGTCTGGAAGGCTTGAGCAGCCAGGCCGAAGGCGAGAATCAGGGCGAGAGCACCCAAAGAAATGCCGACAATCAACTTTTTGCTTTTCATTATTGTGTCTCCTTTCAAGAGTTTTGTGAATGGGAATGTTCCCGTGCTTGCTGTGTTTAAGATAACAAACGATTGTTTAGAAATTATTAAGAGCAGATTGGGAAAATATTGGATTTTGAGAGGGGCAGGGCTATGGTAAAATCTCCCCCATCACAAGTTTGCCCGAGCCAGAGGAGCCATGCCGTACGAAGCAGTGATTGGTTTGGAAGTTCATGCCGAACTGCAAACTCGCAGCAAAATGTTTTGTGCCTGTCCGGTGGTCGATTCGACCCAGGCAGAACCCAACAGCGCTGTTTGCCCGGTGTGTGCCGGCATGCCCGGCACACTGCCGGTGGTCAACCGGGCTGCCGTAGAACATGCACTGAGGGTTGCCCTGGCGTTAGAATGTGAGATTGCCCCCCTCAGTTTGTTTGCCCGCAAGAATTACTTTTATCCGGACCTGCCCAAAGGCTATCAAATTTCGCAATACGAATATCCGCTGGCCGAGCATGGACTTTTGCGCATCGAAACCTCGCAGGGAGAAAAAACGGTGCGTATCCGGCGGGTTCATCTGGAAGAAGATACCGGAAAATTGATCCATATGCAGGATGAAGAGGGCCGTTCATTCTCGCTGGTTGATTTGAATCGCGCCGGTGTGCCGTTGCTGGAAATTGTCAGCGAGCCGGACATGAATACACTGGAAGAAGTGCGCGCCTATGCCACCGCTCTGCGGGCAATTTTAAGGCGGGTGGGTGCTAACAGCGGGGATATGGAAAAGGGCGTCATACGCTTTGAGGCAAACGTTTCGCTGCGCTTGCCGGGCAGCAGCACACTGGGTACACGCGTGGAAATCAAAAACCTGAACAGCTTTCGGGCAATGGAACGCGCCATTGCCTATGAGGTTGAACGTCAGACTGCTCTGCTGGATGGGGGTCTGCCGGTTCGGCAGGAAACCCTGGGCTGGGATGAAACCGCGCAGGTCACCATCAGCCAGCGCAGCAAGGAAGAGGCGCACGATTACCGCTATTTTCCCGAACCGGATTTGCCGCCGCTGGTGATCGAAGCCGGGTGGATTGAACGGGTGCGCGCCAGTTTGCCGGAACTGCCTCAGGCGATGAAGAACCGTTTTTGCCAGCAGTATGGGCTGAACCCTGCCGAAGCAGCCCTGCTGAGCGAAGACGAGGCTGTGGCGGGCTACTTTGAAGCCTGTGTCAGCCAGGCAAAATCTGCCATTTCACCGCGAACGATTGCCCTGTGGATCAGCGGTGAAATTTTTGCATGGCTCAACCAGAGCGGGAAAAGCATTGCCCAACTGGCGGTAACGCCTGCCATGCTGGTGGAATTGCTGCGCTTTACCGGCGATCAGACGATTAATCTCAACACTGCCAAAGTGGTGCTGGCGGAGATGCTGACAAGCGGAAGTTCAGCCGCCCAAATCATTGCCGAACGAGGCTTGACGCAGGTGAATGACACCGGTCTGATTGCGGAAATTGTGGCAGACGTACTGGTGCAGAATCCGCGCGAGGTGGAAGCCTATCATCAAGGGAAAACCACCGTGTTCAACTGGCTGCTGGGGCAGGTGATGCGCCAGACAAGCGGACGGGCCAGCCCGGCAGCAGCCCGTGCCGAGCTGGAACGACAGCTGGCAGCGCTCAAACAAGATTGAGCCGGCCTGTCTATGTGACGAATGACGCCGCGCCGTGCCGGGTATCACCGGAGAGAGGCGATTTTCATCATATTGACGAACGACCTCAGGTTTGCTAACCTATATCAGGATCATCATCACCTTTTTGTTAGGTCAATTGAACCGATGAGCTGCCAGCAGCAATTCCAAACCCAGTCTTGAGCGGGCACAGTGCCGTTGTGCCCGTTTATTTTTTAATGAAGCAACAAACCAACCCAAACTTCCAATCAACAGGAGAAAAAACAATGGCAGAAACCACCAATGCGTTTGAAATGGCTCAACGCCAGTTCGATCATGTGGCAGAACTGCTCAAATTGGACCCGCAGGTGCGCGAGATACTGCGCTGGCCGCTGCGTGAGTTCCACTTCCGTATCCCGGTGCGCATGGATGACGGCAGTATCAAAGTCTTTCAAGGCTTTCGTGTCCAGCACAATGATGCGCGCGGCCCCAGTAAAGGCGGCATCCGTTTTCATCCGGCTGAAACGATTGACACGGTGCGTGCGCTGGCCACCTGGATGACCTGGAAATGCGCGGTGGTGGATATTCCATTGGGCGGCGGTAAGGGCGGCGTGATTGTGGACCCGGCAACGCTTTCCACCAGCGAGAAGGAACGGCTGGTACGCGGCTGGGTGCAGCAGATGTGGAAGAATATCGGCCCGCGCCAGGATGTGCCTGCCCCGGATGTCGGCACCACCCCCCAGATGATGGGCTGGATGATGGATGAATACTCCAAGCTGGTGGGTGAATATACCCCCGGTGTGATTACTGGTAAACCGGTTGGTGGCGGCGGCTCGCTGGGCCGCACCGAAGCCACCGGTTTTGGCGTGATTTATACGGTGCGCGAAGCCATGAAACACCTCAAGCTCGACCCGACTCAATGTCTGGCGGCTGTTCAGGGGTTTGGCAATGTGGCCCAGTATGTAGCCATTGGATTTACGGAACAATTGGGCGGCAAAGTGGTTTGCGTTTCTTATTGGGATCGCGAAGACCGCACTTCTTACACGGTCAGCAAGGCGGATGGGATTGATCCGCGCTTCCTGATGAGTATTACCGATCAGTACGGCACGATTGACAAAACCAAAGCCAGAGAAGCCGGTTATACCATTGAATCGGGGGATGCCTGGATCAGTAAAGACGTGGATGTGCTGATCCCGGCTGCTCTGGAAGGGCAGATCAACGCCGACTCGGTCCATAAAATTTCACCGCGCGTCAAACTCATTGCTGAAGGCGCCAACGGCCCCACCACGCCGGAGGCCGATGAGGTCATCAAACAGCGCGGCATTTTCCTGATCCCCGATTTTCTGTGCAATGCCGGCGGTGTGACGGTTTCTTACTTTGAAAGTGTCCAGAATGACATGAATTTCTACTGGCCGAAAGAAGAAGTGCTTGCCAAACTCGACCAGAAGATGACGGCAGCGTTCCAGGCGGTGCTGGAACTGGCAGAGAAAGAAAAGGTCTTCATGCGCGATGCTGCCTATATGGTGGCGATTAACCGCGTGGTCAAAGCAATGGAATTGCGCGGCTGGATTTAATCTCAGGGAACCAGCCAATACGGCAGCCGCCTCTCCAGCAGCGGAGAGGCGGCTGTGATTTTCAGGCACCGAGGGTTTAGTAGCGCGCCAGGGTGGTAATGGCGGGGGTCTGATCGAACATCCAGAAGGCGAGCGGAAGCCCCAAACCAAGACTGAGACCGGTCAACAGCCAGGCCAGCGCCAGCCACAGAGCGCTGAACCACCAGCCGACCAGCAGGAAATACAGGGCGCGCAGCAGGAAAGGCGGCTGCGGCAGACTCGACTCGCGGTAGATGACCTTGCCGTCCACCACCATGACCCTTGCCTGCCGTTTGACCGGTTTGAGGGTCATAATCTGCGGCAGGCGGTTGAGCAGCCATAAACCCAGCGGCAGCCCGATGATGGTCACATTCAGCACCCAGGCAACCACCGTGACGATGCCGCCCAGCCACAGGCCGACCAGCAAAAAATATAAAATCCGGATTAAGCAGCCCGGCCCTTGTTCCTGAGGCTGTACGATGACGGGAGTGGGAGTAGGTTGTGTCATTTGTTTTTACCTCTTTCGCGGTTTTGTAATTGAATTACGGATTACATGCAATATTATTTACGCAAAAGAGGCGAAAAAGTTGCGGGTTGGCGGTTCAACATTCAATACAGTGTCCGATATCCTCGTACCACAGGTCGGGTTTTTCGGTAATAAAATCCTGCATCATTTGAATCAAGCGCGGTTCATTCAATACCACCAGCTCCACCCCGCGGGATTTCAGCAGTTCTTCTGCTCCTAGAAAAGTCTGGTTTTCGCCGATCACCACGCGCGGAATTTTGTAGAGCAATATGGCGCCGCTGCACATGTCACAGGGAGAGAGGGTGGTGTAAATGGTGGCGCGGCGGTAATCTTCGGGTGCCAGCCGGCCGGCGTTTTCCAGTGCGTCCATTTCGGCATGCAGCACAGCGCTGCCGCGCTGCACCCGGCGGTTATGCCCTCGCCCGATGATTTTTCCATCCAATACCAGCACCGAACCAATCGGAATGCCGCCTTCGCGGTAGCCTTGCAGGGCTTCTTCGTAAGCAGCTTGCATGAATTCATCCATCATCGCTTGCTCCTCCTTGCTTGATATAAGGTGGAATGGGTGGATGAATCTTATCACAAAGAGGCTTGGTTTCAAGACTCGCGCATAGCTTGAAGAAAAGGATGAAATCAGGTTTCAGGCGTGGCGCTTTTGGAAGAGTTGTTTTGACGGACGGCTTTTTGCCAGTAGATGATAGCCACGCCGGCTGCAATCAGCATGAGGAATACCAGCCGAAGCCAAAACGGGGGTTGAATGAAGGTCAGGATGAACAAAACGACGATCACTTCCAGACCAACTCCCAGCGCATGCCAGCTGGCCGATCCTTTTACAAAATGAATCGCTGCAATGATGCCGCTCAGAAATACCAGCAGCCAGATCAGCGCACCGAGCGGCTCTTCGTAAGCGCGTGGAATGAGGCCTTCTGCCCTTTCGCGGATGCCCAGCATCATTCCTCGTTCCATTACATAGCCGCTGTTCATGATCAGATTGAAAATTCCCAAGGGCACATCATCCGGCGCATCAATGCGGTGGCGCACAATCAGACGCGAAAAATACTCATCCAGCGGCTGAATGTACCACAACCATGTCCATTGCAGCGGCAGGGCAGCGCTATTCTTTGCCAGCACAAACTGATCCGGCTGGTAATCCTGAATCACCAGGTAATTGATGATAATGCCCTGTTCACCACGGATAGGATTTTGCCATTCTTTGTGAATTCGATCAGCATTCACGTAATGGCATTCTCCTGTAGTCATGCAAAAAAGGTTTTCAATGAAGGTAATCGAATAGAATGCTGCGCGCGAATCACCGATTTGCACCAGCCATGGATATATTTCAGCAGGGGATGCCCGAATCGTCAGCGCGTGGTTCCAAATGATATCCGGAGATGCAATGATCTCATCACCGGGCAGCGAGGCGATCACTTCTTGATTGGTGCTGCCCCAGTTGGGAATTTGACCGCCAACCCACCAGAATCCTGCGAAAATGACGATCAGGCTGAAAACTGAACCGATCAGTAATCGGAAGAGAGCGGATTGATTTCTCATCCATTGGGCTGAATCAAAAATTTTTTTACCTGGTTTCACGGGTAAGCACTTCCCCAAGACCGTCACTTCTAGAGATGCTTTGCAATCTGAAATGAAAAAGAACGTACCAATTCAGTGTATCGCTTTGTCACAAAAAACACAATAGCTTTTTCGATGACAATTGTCATCTTGTTTGATTTCACGGCTAAGTTTATAATACTCATCGAATCAGTATTCATGAAAAATACTACCCCAACGACGATACCTTATCGAAGTCCCAGCCCGGAAAATGTACTTCTGGCGTTATTGCTGGAAACTCCCCGTGATGGCTACCAGTTGAACCAGATTCTCAGACAGGAGTTGGGACACGTTTGGCACCTCAGCCAGAGCCAGCTGTATGCCACCCTCAGGCGGTTAGAAGCACGTGGCTGGGTGAACGGCGAAGAGCAAGAATCGCGGCGCGGGCTGCCGCGGCGCATTTTTACCCTCAGCGAGGTTGGCCGCCAGCAGGCTCTTCGCTGGCTGATGACCCCCAGTCGTTGTGCGGTTCAAATCATCCGGCTGGAGCTGCCCAGTCGTGTTTTTCTCATTCAGCGGCTGTTCCCGGCGCAGCTGCAGGATTTTCTTGATCGTCAGCACAAGGTGATTCAGGAAGGTCTGCACCGCCTGCGCGCTCAACTTGAGCGAATCCCCATTGACCAGACCTATAACCGAATGGCGGTGGAGATGCGCCTGCACCAGACCCAAGCTCTGTTGGACTGGTTCGAAAAAACTTTTAATTCAATTTTCAAAGGAGGATAATCGTATGCGAAAAATAATCTGGTTTAGTTTATGGGTGGTTCTGATTGTGCTTTCGGCCTGTCAACCGATGAATCCTCCGCCTGTCGAAAATTCGGCTGTATCTTCCCCCTCTGCCACGCCAGTCGAACAGGAGGCGCTCGCCTCGCCTGAAGTGGTAGAAAGCACTCCCACTCCGCAGCCTGCCGAAGCTAAGCACCAGCCCATCGTGCTGACCGATGCTTTGGGGCGCACTGTAACGTTTGAGGAATTGCCTAAGCGGGTGGTGGTGGCTGGCCGCGGTGTTGCGCTGCTGGCAGATGCAGTTTACCTCTTTCCCGAATCGTTCGAACGGGTGGTGGCGGTCTCGCGCACTTCTCAATCGCCGGATGGCGATTTTCTGGCACTGGTAGATCAACGATTACCTGAAAAGATTGCCTTTGAAACCAATGTGGGCGCCGAGCAGGTCGTTACGGCGCGGCCGAATGTGGTTCTCTTAAAGCCGTACATGCAGGAACCGCTCGGCAATCCGTTGGAAGCGCTGGGTATTCCGGTGGTTTATCTTTCGATGGAAACCCCGCAGGAATATCAGCGCGATTTACAGACGCTGGGAATCCTGTTTGGAAACTCTCAACGCGCGGATGAGGTTTGGGCCTTTTACCAGCAGCATCTCGATACAGTCAGCAACGCATTGAAAGATTTGACCGATGAACAGAAACCGCGCGTCCTGCTGCTGTATTATTCCGACCGCGATGGGCAGGTGGCCTTTAATGTGGCGCCGAAAACCTGGCTGCAGACCATCCTGACCGGACTGGCCGGCGGTATACCGGTCTGGACGGATATTGAGCTGGGCAGCGGCTGGACGAAGGTCAATTTGGAGCAGATTGCCGGCTGGGATGCTGACCGCATTTTTATCATTGCTTACACAGCCAACCCCCAGCAAGTGGTGGAAAACCTGCTGCAAGACCCCCAGTGGCAGGCGCTGCGCGCGGTGCAGGAGGGGCATTTGTACGCCTTTCCCAGAGATTATTACTCCTGGGATCAACCCGACCCACGTTGGATTTTAGGCCTGCGTTATCTGGCCTACCGTCTGCACCCGGAGGCTTTTCCGAATTTTGACTTGACCGCTGAAGCCCGGCTGTTTTTTGAGCGGTTTTACGGTCTGGATGCCCGAACCTTTGAGGAAAAAATTCTTCCTGTATTCAAGGGTGATTTTCGGTGAGTGCTGTCTATTCGTCCAGCGCTTTACGGGCTGAGGTAAAATCTGTTTCACAACTGGCCAGCCGGCGGCGCAGCCGCCGCCGGCTGCTGGGGTTGTTTGCCTTGCTGCTGGTTGTTTTTGCCGTTTCGCTGTTTTTTGGACGCTATCCACAGGTGGGCTTGATCTCTCCAGCACAACTGGCGGAAGATGCACTGGCTCAGCGCTTGATCCTCAACCTGCGCCTGCCGCGCCTGATTGCTTCGCTTTTGATTGGGATGAGCCTGGCCGGCGCCGGCATGGTGATGCAGATGGTGTTTGCCAATCCGCTGGTGGAACCGGGATTTCTGGGCGTTTCGCAGGCAGCTGCCTTCGGCGCTGCAGTGAGCATTCTTGTTCTGGGCGGAGTCAACTGGCAGGTGCAGATCAGCGCCATTCTATTTGGCCTGCTCGGGCTGGCATTATCCTACCTTTTGGCGCGGCGGGTTCGTTACGGCGGATGGGTGCTGCGCCTGCTGCTGGCGGGCATTGCGGTTTCGGCTTTATTTGCGTCCGGCGTTGGGCTGATCAAGTACCTGGCCGATCCCTTACGCCAGCTCCCGGATATCACCTTTTGGCTGTTGGGCAGTTTGTCGAGCATTACCTGGCGCGCCGTGTTGTCGGTTCTACCGCTCATCAGTTTGGGGTTGGTGTTTCTCTGGTTGATGCGCTGGCGGTTAAATTTACTGGCTCTGGAAGATGAGGTTGTATTTTCGCTGGGGGTGGCAGCCAACCGCGAACGTCTGCTGGTGCTGTTCATGGCAGTGGTGATTACGGCTGCCTCCATCTCAATCAGCGGGTTGATCGGCTGGGTTGGGCTGCTGGTGCCGCAGCTGGCGCGCCGGCTGAGCGGAGCCGACGCGCGCGATGGTTTACCGACTGCCTTTCTGCTGGGCGGGATTTTCATGATCGTTTGCGATGACCTGGCGCGCACCCTCAGCGCGGGAGAAATTCCGCTGGGAGTGCTGACTTCACTGCTGGGCGCGTTCGGTTTTCTCATCCTGATGACCCGCCGCACCGTGAAGGTGTGATCATGACCGATCCAATCCTGCGATTTGAAAATGTGGTTTACACCTACCCGGATGCTCCTCACCGGGCGTTGCAGGGTTTAACCCTGTCCGTGCCGCGCGGTCAGGTAACGGCGATTTTAGGCCCGAATGGCGCCGGCAAAACCACCCTGCTGCGGCTGGCTTATGGACGATTTCAGCCGCAAGCCGGGCAGATCTGGCTGGAAGACCGCCCGCTGGCGGCTTTTTCCCGTCAGGAACTTGGGCAGCGGGTGGCGCTGGTACCGCAGCGTGAGGCCAACCCCTTTGCCTATTCTTTGCTGGAATATGTGTTGTTGGGGCGCGCGCCTCACCTTTCTCCTTTGCAAATGCCGGCAGCAGCTGATGTGGAAATTGCCCTTTCGGCGCTGGAAACGGTGGGGTTGCTGCCGCTGGTAAAACGCACCGTGCAGGCGCTGAGCGGTGGAGAATTTCAACTTCTGCTGGTAGCCCGTGCGCTGGCGCAGCAAGCCAGCCTGTTGTTGCTGGATGAGCCGACCTCTCATCTCGATCTGGGAAACAAGAAACGGTTGATCACCTGCCTGCAAAACCTGAGGGAAAACGGGACGACCATTCTGCTCACTTCTCACGAGCCGGAAGTGGTGGCCGCTCTGGCAGATCAGGTGGTGCTGATGCGCGGCGGGCAGGTTTTGCGCAGCGGGCTGCTGGATGAAGTCTGGCAGGCAGACCTGTTGAGCGAAACCTATGGCATTCCTTTGCGGGTGTGGAAGTTCGAAGGCCGCCGCCACCTTACCTGGGAGTGAACCGGAGCGTTCATGGACGGAGAATTGTGGATTATCAGCGGAGAGATTGGTCAGGGCAAGACCCGCTGGTGTGAACGTTTGATTCAACTTGCCCGTGAAGCAGACTGGCAGGTGAGCGGTGTACTCAGCCCGGGTGTCTTTCAGGAAGGCTATAAAGTTGGTATTGAAGCACTCGACCTGCGTAGCGGTGAACGTCGGCTGCTGGCACGCCGCCGGCAGGTGAACCAGGCTGGCCTGATCCACACCCGCGAATGGCAATTTGAAACCGAGACGGTGGAGTGGGGAAACACACTCTTTCAGCAGGCAGCACCCTGCGATCTGCTGGTGGTAGATGAGATTGGGCCCTTGGAACTGGAGCAGGGGCGGGGTTGGAGTGCAGCCCTGCCGGCAATTGAATCGCGGGCGTATCGGCTTGCGCTGGTGGTGATACGCCCTGCGCTGTTGCCATATGCTGAGAAATGGCAGCCGCAAGCGGTCATTATGGTGCGAAAACCGGTAAAATAAAAGCGGGGTAGCTGTTCATCCCGGAAAGGAGTTGCGCGATGCGGCTGGCAAAGGTGGAATCTGCGCTGCGGGTGGTGCTGGCTTTTAATGAAGCCTTTAACCGGCATGATGTCAGTGGAATGATGGAGCGCATGAGCGAGGACTGCCTGTTTGAAAACACCCACCCCGCGCCGGATGGAACGGTATACAAGGGAAAACCAGCAGTCATGCGTTATTGGCAAGAATTTTTTGAGCAGTCGCCGCAGGCGCAGATTGAGATTGAGGAGATTTTTGGCTTGGGCGAGCGCTGTGTGATGCGCTGGAAATATTCCTGGGTGGATACACAGGGGAGGAAGGGTCATGTGCGCGGCGTGGATGTATATCGTGTGCGGGATGGGTTGATCTGTGAAAAACTCTCCTACGTAAAGGGATAATAGAGAATACAACGAAACTGTTTAATCTTTCTTTCGTAAATATGTTATCATCAATTCGATTGATAATCTTTTCGAAGTATTTCCCTAACAAGAATCATGCTCAAAAATTGTTTGATGGGGTTGATTACGCCGATATTCTTGCTGGCAAGTTGTCAACACCTGTCTGATATTACCCCAACCCTCACAGTGGTCGTTTTTGACTATCCACCGCTTGACTGGTCGGTCAATGCCGAAAGAATTAAAGAAACGGGTTGTGTTGGTGTGCTTCAAGAATCCTGCTCCGAATTGATTGCCCTGGGTTGTGATGAAATCAGCCCGCCGCGTTTTTATACCGGCGGCTTAATGCCGTCTTATGCAATCGGAGAATGTATTCATCAAGGTAACAATCCTCCCAACCCGGCGTATTTCAAAAAGCCCGCGGGTCTGGACTCAAGATACCGCAGTTACATCGTTTTTTATGAGGACGATTACCGGCTCGTCATTAAACGAACGGAATTCCGCGAAATTTTTGCACCGGTAGAATCAGCCGATGAAGCCTTGAGTTATGCCATGGCAATGACATCCCTAACGGCAGATTTTAATATTGCCCCCAATGCAAATCGAGAATATCTTGCGGGTGTTATTGAGGAAACTCATGTAGAGGAAACCCCGGCGGGTTATGTGGTTCACTTATTCGATTCAGATCATCGAATGGGCTGTGATACCCATGAGTTCTTTGCAGTCAGGGTATTGGTTACACAATCAGGGGAGGTGTCAGAACTGAGCAGGGAGAAAATTTACACATCGTACGCCTGTTTCGATTTTGATGGTTTGACCCTGGATCAGGAATGAGGTTAAGAATTAAGTCAAATGGTTAAAGGTCATAACCAACTTGCCTGAGAATTGGATAAAGTGGTTTTGGTCTTCTTTCAGGTCAGTCTTAAGTAACATCCAACCTTTTTTCTTAAAATCCCGTTTTTTTTTGGAGAGTACCATGAATGGCGAATCGTCTGAATTAACCGCATGGGTTGCTCTGATGGTCATTGGTTTAGGGGTCATTTTGTTTCTGGTGGTATCAATTCGCTTTACTAAAAAGAGACAAAAAGGACAAGAAACCCTGCAAAGCCTCGGTTTTAAACCAATACCCCGTGATACAACCCTGGAAATGAGACTTCGTAATCTGTATGGCAACCCGTATGCTTTCTTTCGAGAACTTTACCAGCGAAGAATGCCCGACAGCGTCCTCTATGTTTTTGGTCTGGATACACCCGATGGAGTTCTCATCTCAAGGGGCATTGCGATCATGTCTTCCAATCTCTCCTTGCCCCCATTCAAGATATTTCCAAAAATCGACTCGAAACAGTTTGGGCTGGGTAAACTGGCAAATCAGATGATCGAACAGGCGGTTTCCAGGGTGGATGAAAAGGTTGAATTTCCTGAATTTCCGGAATTCAATAAAAAATATCTGCTCTTCTCCGGTGACCAGAAAGGTGTGCGCAAATTTTTCACCGACCGAATGGCGGATTATTTTTCCGGTACAAATCTTGTGGGCATCATAACAGAAGGGGATTTGTTGGTATTTGAGGATTACAGTACGCCGTTCGCCCAAGATGCTCTATCTGCTTTGAACCAGCACGTCCGGCAGGCAATAGAAATTTATCGTTTGTTCCAGAGCCATTGAAGGGATTGGTTGAATGTTCCTTGATCAGCTCGATACATTGAGAGGTTGCCCGAGGAATAAGACACATAATTGACCGATTGGTACTTCCAAGCATTACAAAAGATGCAACAAACGAATCTTTCAGCACGAAAATTCCAAAATATCAACGAGGTGAACTTATGAGAAAAATCAGGCTGGGCGTAAGTGAGCTGGAAGTGCCGGTTTTGGCGGTCGGTTGCATGCGTATCAATCAATTACAGCCTAAAGAGGCTGAGCAGTTTGTCCAGACTGCTTTGGATCTTGGCGCAAACTTTTTTGATCATGCCGATATTTACGGCGGCGGCGCCTGTGAAGAAATATTTGCTCAGGCAATTCACATGAATGACCGTGTGCGTGAAAAGGTTATTCTGTAGTCAAAGTGCGGCATCCGCGAGGGACGTTACGATTTCTCGAAAGAACACATCCTCAATTCGGTGGATGGTATCCTGAGGCGTTTGCGTACGGATTATCTGGATGTATTGCTACTGCACCGGCCGGATGCCCTGGTAGAGCCAGAAGAAGTGGCAGAGGCGTTCGATATCCTGTACTCCACAGGAAAAGTCAGGTACTTCGGCGTATCCAATCACAAGCCGATGCAAATTGAGTTGTTGAAAAAATACGTCAGGCAGCCCATTCTCGCCAACCAGTTGCAGTTGAGCATCATGCACGCCCACATGATTTCCAACGGGATGAATGTCAACATGGACGTGCCGGCGGCTTATGACCGGGATGGCAGTGTGCTGGATTACTGCCGGCTGCATGAGATCACCATTCAGCCGTGGTCGCCATTTTTATACGGTTTCTTTGAAGGGGTTTTTGTGGGGAACGAAAAATTCCCGACGCTCAATGCCAAAATGGATGAGATTGGCGCGCGGTATGGGGTGACGAAAACGACCCTCGCGATTGCCTGGCTGCTTCGCCACCCTGCTAAAATGCAGCCGGTGGTCGGCACTACCAATCTTCAACGGTTGAAGGACTGCGTGAAAGCAGCCGAGGTGAACCTCACCCGCGAAGAGTGGTATGAAATTTATCTGGCAGCCGGCAATACGCTGCCGTGAAGGCGTTCAGGCTGAAATTTTCCTCCAATTGGAAGTAGTGGTCTATTCACAATCCTTGAAATTCCTCTCCAATCCAGTGCGCCCAGGGGATGCCCTGATCTTTCAGAGCATGGATCAGCCGTTGGTCGGCGCTCCACAATTCCGCTTTCAAGTATTCCGCCAGCGCCACATACTGAGCATCATAGGCTTTGCTTTGCCCCAGCCGCTCTGCCCAGTGCAGTGAGGATTTCAATAAGTTGGGGGTTGGCTGTACCGCACGAACCCCCAGGTCTGGCAATACGTCTATCAGTGACTGCGCATCCGGCGCATCCAGTTTGCGCCGATAAACTGCAAAACGCAAAGCAGACACTATTTCGGCATACCAGTGCGCGGGAGCGTACAGCGTTTCTCCGACAGACTTCCAACCGTCCAGATACTGCTCTGCCTGAATGGAATAAACCTGTGTCAGCAGGAAATTGACTGCAATACTGGCATCCACCACTACTGCCATTTTTCCTCCTGTTCCCGCTCGTATTCTTCTCTCACATCCCGCAGAATGTCACCTTCGTATACGCCGTACCGCGCCGCGTTGCGTTCGCGGATTTCCCGCACCTTTGCCAGTGTGCGGCGGAAGCGCTCGGTTTCCGCTCGACGCTGCTCTTCCAGATAGCGACGCACCAGTTCCCGCAGGATTTCAGACACGCTCTTGCCTTGCTCCTGGGCGATCTCTTGCAGTTCCGCCTGATCGCTCTTTTCCAGCATAACCTGTACTCGAATCAGTTCTGTCATCTCACACCTCATTGTGTATAGAGTAATACACAAAAAAGACTTTGTCAATCCCTTACACACCCCCCGCAAAGCCTCATTTGGGTATTCTCAACACTTCAGCCCCAGGTCGTTTTGAGTTTTATTTCTTGCCAGGGTACGTGAAAAGTATTTAATTACCCGGCAGAACGCGAATACCACCTCTCGATGGGGTCGGCAACCTTAAAAAGATGAGTGCCCCCGGCAGAACGCGAATACCACCCCTCGATGGGGTCGGCAGGCTTAAAAGCTGAGTACCCCCGGCAGTGCTCGAATATCACCCCTCGATGGGGTCGGCAGGCTTAAAAGCTGAGTGCCCCCGGCAGTGCTCGAATATCACCCCTCGATGGGGTCGGCAGGCTTAAAAGCTGAGTGCCCCCGGCAGTGCTCGAATATCGCCCCTTGATGGGGTCGGCAACCTTAAAAAGATGAGTGCCCCCGGCAGAACTCGAATCTGCAACCTTTTGCTCCGCAAGCAAAGCGTAAATCAGCCGGGGGCACTTGCCCTATTATTCCAGGCGCAATCTGTCTATTGGGCTTGATTTTCGATGCGCCTCTAGCAAATCGTCCTCGATTAGTTGGATGTATCGCCGTGTGGTTTCAAGACTCGAATGCCCCAATAAAGTCTGTAGACTAACCACATCCATCCCAAGCCTCAGACAAAGGGTGGCAAAGGTTCTTCGCACCATGTGAGCAGTTACCTTGAAACCGACCTTTTTTGACAACCTCTCAAAAAAACTTTGCAGACCATCACCGGTAAATCGTTCCCCTAGTGTCGAGGTAAAAAGGGGAGTATCCTCAGAAACGCAAGAGAGTGTTTTTAGATATTCGCTCATCAGTTTCTGTGTGTTCATTCCAATCACAGCAATTCGGTCTTTCTTGCCTTTTCCTTGAACAACCCTTATGACCCCTGTTCTCAGATTGATGTCCCCAATATTTAGATTGCATACTTCCTGCCGCCGTAATCCGCTATCCAGCATGAACGTAAAAATCGCTCTCTCTTTCAGCGTGCAAACACTCAAAATAATCCTGATTTGATCGGTTGAGAGAACGGGTAATTTTTGTTTAGGAACTGAGGGGACAGTCACCTCGATTGATTTTGACAAATAACCTTCACGATACCAGAAGCGCACTAACGTACGAATGGCGCGCCCATAACCGTTCAATGTCCATGGTTTTCCCTGCACTTCTGACAAGAATTGACGAACATGACGATTGGTTACCTGGTTCACCGATTGTATTCCATGATTTTTCAGCCAGCGAACAAATCTCCCTAATACGCATGTGTAAGTTTGAATAGTTTTTGCCGAACAATTCATTGCTTTTCTGGACAGGATAAAATCATCATATGCCTCTGTTAGAGGTATATTCTTATTGCGCCCAAAAAAGCGTTCAAGGTTCAGGTCTATAGCGACTCGTCTACCGGAATTGCGGATTTTGAATTGGGTGACAGACATGATGACCTCCATCCTGTAATGTTAGAGTAATGTTTAGGTTGGACTATGATTCTGCCACTCCAAAACGGTTGTCCCGAATGACTTTTGCTATATAATCTCTTTACGAAAAAACAAATCCAGCCCCGCCGCTGGCTACGGCGAGGCTGGAGTGGCAACGCGGTTGCGGCGCGTTGCGGCAGAATCCAGCATAGCAGACTTTTGCCGCCCGCGCAAGTAAACTACACCAGCCGCGGGCGGAGTTTGTTTCATGAGGAAAGAAATTAAAGCGAAAAAGAGATAAAAAAATAGCGCCAAAGAGGTAGAAAATGTCACAGCTCTCGATTGACGAAATTTTCCGTAGTTCAGACGTAAAGCACCGTTTGACTTTATTCAAAGTCGAGGATATCCAGTGGCTTGAAGAGCAGTTGTTTGAGAAGAACGGTAAGCCCTATCTTAAATGCTTAGCCAGTGATAGAGACCGTCCTGCCAAGCCAGAAGAAATCGTCAGGCAGTTGTGGATAAAGAAACTGCTAGACGAGTATTGCTACCCCAAAGAACGTATCAAAGTTGAATACGCCGTTTGGTTTGGTTCAGGCGTAAGTGAAAAGAACGCTGATATTGTCATCATGCAAAAAGACGGCGAACATCCATATATCATCTTTGAAATCAAAAAACCCAAACGCAGAGATGGCGAGCAACAACTGAAATCATACTGCAATGCCGAAGGCTCGCCCATTGGAGTCTGGTCAAATGGTGAAGAAGTACTCATCCTGCATCGCCAAGAACCAAATTCATTTCAGTCTATTACTTCCATTCCGACTGTTGATCAGACCCTTCAAGATGTTGTTACCGAGCAGTGGACGATTGAGAAACTGACTGCCGAGAACAAGCTGGTGCGAGAAAGATGGTCTCTCAAGAAGATAATCCTTGATCTTGAAGACCTGGTACTGGCCAATGCTGGTGTTGATGCCTTTGAAGAAGTATTCAAGTTGCTCTATGCCAAATTGTATGATGAATGGGCGGCTATAAATCTTCCAGAGCGTCAAGGAAGAATACAGTTTCGGATTTATGGTGAATCGCCTAATGAACTAAACCAAAAAATTACAGGCTTGTTCAACCAGGCAAAGAAAAAGTGGCCTGACGTATTCTCTTCCGCCGACAAGATAGAACTCACTCCCTCGCATTTGGTTACTTGCGTTTCTTTTCTGCAAGACATCAGGCTTTTCAATGCTAATCTGCAGATCATTGATGAAGCCTTTGAATATCTCGTTACTCAAGTCGCAAAAGGCTCAAAGGGGCAGTACTTTACCCCACGTTGGGTGATTGACATGTGTGTCAAAATGCTCAATCCAAAAGCCCACGAATACGTGATTGACCCTGCTGCCGGGTCTTGTGGCTTCCTCGTTCATACCATCATGTGGATTGCGAAGGGGCAGATAACGGCTAGTGGATTGCCCTCCCACGCTCATGAGTTCGCTCAAAATAACGTTTATGCATTGGATTTTGACGGGAAAGCCATCAAGATAGCCAAGGCAATGAATCTTATTGCTGGCGATGGAAAAAGCCACGTTTACAAGGTGAATTCCCTCGACCCCAAACGATGGGATGAACCTATCAAAGCCGAATTTAGACGGTTTTTACCTGACGATCAGGACGAAAATTACCAACAATTTTCTTTCGATGTTCTATTTACCAATCCTCCCTTTGCAGGGAACATTAGGGAGCGCGAGATTTTGCGCCAATATCGGCTTGCCGAGAGGAATGGGCGTACCGTTTCCCAAATTGGACGTGACATTCTGTTCATCGAACGTTGCATCAACTTCCTACGTCCTGGCGGCCGAATGGCGATAGTTTTGCCACAGGGGAGACTAAACAATACGAATGACCTATACATTCGCAACTTCATTTTCGACAAAGCCCGCGTTTTAGCAGTTGTTGGATTACATGGTAACACCTTCAAGCCCCACACTGGCACAAAAACCAGCGTTGTTTTCTTGCAGAAATATACCCGCGAAGAACTTGACAAGATTCGCGCAATTGAAAATCGCCACGCCGCTGAATGGGACAATCATTTAGCCGAATTAACCGCTTTAAGCGAAAAAGCCGAATTGACCGAAGATGATTTACCGCCTTTGTTGTTCTCGTTCTTGCAGGCAGAGTTTGAAGAAGGCGAGACCAGCGACAACGGCGAAAGCGAAGCCGAAGAAACCACAGAAATTGAGACGGACGAAGAATTAATCGAGCGTATCGAGAATTTACAGTCACGGTTAAACGCCATGCAGGGACGCGCTAAAGGCAAAGCGGAATTGAAACGTGCATTAGCCGAAGCCCAGCGTAAACTGGCATCACGCACGCTCAAAGGGCAGGTTGAATATCTACTCCAGGATGAAAAACTACTCGCTCGCTACCGCGAAGCATGGTTAGCTGATAAAGCCGCTGAAGAACTGGACTACCCCATTTTCTTTGCCGTGTCGGAAAAAGGTGGCAAGGACAACAGCGGCGAGCCGATTTACAAGAAGGACGCCAATGGCGAACTCATGCTTGATGAACACGGGCATTTGATTGTTGACCACGATCTTGATGAGATTGCGAAGGATTTTATTGCCTTTGCAAAAGAGCAGA
>Ga0308398_1000209_pt1 | contig 39423 bp, 50 predicted proteins | sample Hotspr20SampleT9_FD_202360 | JGI IMG/M metagenome (GOLD analysis project Ga0308398, IMG submission 202360) | Hot spring phototrophic mat microbial communities from Mushroom Spring, Yellowstone National Park, Wyoming, United States - 20051001_T9 ...
TTCTTAGGAATTACATAACAGAAAAGCAAAGGGAGGTATACAGAAGTTTAGCCCAGGTTATTGTAGCTTTTGACAAGGGGGTTTTTGATGCATCGCTTGCTGTTCAGTCAGTAGATTCAAATCTAAGGCCTATTCTATTTGGAACTGGGAACCCAAGCGGCAATGATTTCTCCATAGACTACACTCCTTCTCAACTTGTGGAACCTTTGCGAAACACGAGGAGTTGGACGTCTCTTCTTCCCAATTCTGACCGCCTAAACGCAAGCGTGCCCGTCAATCTTTTAGACCCAAGATTGCAGGCGGATAAACTGGTTGGAAAGTATGTCCTGTCTGCTTGGTTTAAAGCGGTGGACGCAGACGGTGATTCATCCAACGGCATATCTCCAAACCCAAGCACGGGTGGATACAGGTATGCTTTGTTTGAACTGGAGATAAAGCATGCAGACGGAAGCCCTCTAACGGATGCGGAGACGGATATTCTTTATGCCTTGTTAAAGGATAAGTTCTGTGTGGATGCGTCGGGCTTTGGCCACTATGCGGTGGCGGGAGGGAGATTTGGCAATCAAGACAAGAGGTGCCCAAGTTCGCAGGTTTCAGCTAACTATTACGTAGTGGAACTTAGATGATGGAAAGATTAATTAACGAGTATCTGCCCAGGGTAAATTTTGTTTTACTCGTGGTGCTTGTTATCATGGTATTTGTAGTGGGGCTTAACTACTTTATGGGAAAGCGGGAGAAAGGCAAAGGTTCTTCTGTGGAGGAGGTAAGGCAAAGCCCGATCATAATAGTGGTAAAGGATGGGATTTTCTATATGCTTGATGGGAAAGAGGTATTCATTGAGAGTTTATCTCCTTTGGTTATCAGGCATCAGGACAATGTTTTTAGGAGGGAAGGACGATTTTACCTATACACGAAGGGCAATGTGATTTACATTTTTGATATAAACAACAGGAAGTTGGTAGGAGAGAGAAAAGGAGGTGGACGATGATAAGGATTGAGGAGAACAAGAAAAATATCAAAGTAGGCGAGTATTATGTGCAGGTCAATGGTGTATATGTAGTTGGCGATAGAGGAGATCTGTGGCTTCTGTGGAGGCTTTATATAGCGGATGGCTACAAAAGGGTTGTGTTTGAGGAAAAGCTTGGCGGGAAGGAGGGTGTAAGGTATCACTACTTTTCCTTTGAGGCAAAGATGTATAGGGTTTACGGTTCTATTCAGGGGATTCTGGAGCAGTTTGGAGATGTGTATGTGCTGGACTTGGACGATGTCCCGCCCAACAAAAAGTCCGTAAAGAAGCCGTCTGAACTTTTAAGTAGAAAAAATGTGCTAATTTTTGTAGTTTTGCTTGCCGCTATAGTTGGAGTTTGGACAGTTTCTAAAGGGACCGTGGAAGAACTTAAGATGGTTCAGCCTCTGCTACCTCCTCAAGCTTCTCAAGCACCTGCTTATGTTCCCTGCCGCACAAACCTACCCAGTTTTGCCAAGTCCTTTGAATATTCAGACCAGGTTGTTAATGGCAAGATTATAAAATCCCTTCAGGACAAGACGGTGGAGGCGCCTTTGGAGTTGGTGGAGGTAAGGGCGGTGGAGAAAGCACAGATAAGTCTGCCCGCTACTGTGGATGAGAAAAGTTTCAATATGCAAGACATGAGGGACAAAACGGTGTTTAGCATGAGTGGGTATGATAACTGTTTGATGTTTATAGATTTGAATATGGCTTTGCCTCTGGTGGTAGAAGAACTGACTATGGGAAGTTGCAGGCTGTCTTTGGAGAAGTCCTGCATTGGAGGAGGATGATGCTGGAGAAGATGCGGATTGACCTGCAGAGGAAGTATGATGATGCGGTTGTGGAGGTTGTGGGTAGGCTTTATGGGAAAAGGTCGGATGTTTATTTGATTGATCTACTTAAGGAGATGTATCCAGGGGAGGAAAGATTTGAGGAGGTCAAGGCTTTAATCAGGAAGGGAGAGGATATTTTTACCGCACTACACAAAAAGCATCTTATCTCTTCCCAGACTTATGAGTATTTATCCTCCGCAAGAAGGATAAGGAACCTTAAAGAGTTTGTGAAGGCATACAGGGATAGCACGAAGGAGATAAGGGAGGTGGTCAATAGCTTGAGGCGTCAGCTTATATCTCCCGCAATCGCACTACTTATGCACTATGCGGTCTTTTGGACGATGCTATACAAAATATTGACTGCCTTTCCTATAGACAAAAAGGTTTTATCCCTTTTGCCTTCTTACTTTCCCTTTTTGATTTATATGTCTAAGAACTCTTGGGTGTTTTATGCATACTTTGCCTTGACGCTTGGGACCGTGCTGGTTCTTTACCTTAGCCAAGACAGGTTCAACCCTGCATATAGAATGTCTGAGAAGATGAAGTTTTATCTGTATATTTATCAATCCACAAAGGCGGGCAAAAAGGTAGAAGAGGCGGCAAAGGCTTACAGAGGGAAAGCCATAGATGTCCAAAAGTTCAACTTTGCAATGGATGCGGGAAGACCTCTTGGAGAGGCAATACTTCAGTCCATGAGGTATCCTATGTCTCCAGTGGAGAGAACGCTTCTTATATCCGCCTTAGAAGGAGATGAGAGGGAAATTTCCAAAAACATAGAGGATCTCTACAGGGAGATGCTGGATATGACAAAGGTGGTGGTTTCCAGAATTGGGAACATCTTGAGTTTTACCGCTATGGCTGTTGTAGCTGGAATGCTGCTTTTCTTCTATGGCGGGTTTTACCTACCACTAATAGAAGCCATAAGAAGTGCTTTGGGGTAATATAATATATACCCTTTTTAGGAGGTTGGGCTATGAAGGGAAAGTTTGGTGTAATAGCTTTACTACTTTCAAGCATAGTTTTTGCTGCGCCTGTGTCTACACCAAATACGCTGAACGACACTCCAATTATTAGTGGTGGTGGAAGTGGTGGTGGTGGTGGTGGAAGTGGTGGTAGCGGCACGTGCAGGAGAGTAGACCTGACTAATGCAACAAGCGACTATGATCTACAACCCTGTGAGGAAGCAATAATAAGATTTACAAATAAGCGGTATGTGCCATTGAGGATTGCGACGGGTAATGATCGTCTTTATGAGATGTTTTTGCAGTTCAGTGTTAATTTTGATACATCATATTCATATCTATTCCCCAATAACACCACTTACGCATCAAGCTTTAGTCATACGTCATGGGGGTGGAACAGTGGTGGAGGCAATGGTTGGGTGGCTTATACGTCTTCAGATTCTGCTTTTAGGTTATACGAATACACACCGCACTCTTACATTATTTTAGATACAACAAGAAGAATTTTAAGGGGATTTACAAGCTGGGAATATGGAGATCACCCTCATGTAGGTTATGGTATTTTTGTAAGTAGATGGCACTCTAATTTAGTTTCTTGGACTTCACTTGGGACTTTTTCTTTCCCAAGAGTAATGTCAGGCTACATCTTAGTCAGGAGGTTAATATGATGAAAGTCTATGCCTTTATCCATCCAGACTTAAAAACTCTTTGCTAAGGGGCTTATCCTCACCCCACCCCCGAATAACTCAAATACTGTTCCTCCGTTATAAGCCCTTCCTTGTATAGCTTCTCTATCTGCTGATTTAAAGTTATTCCTTTCTCTTTCAACTTCTCCCTTAACTCCTCAAACCTCCCTTCCCTGATAAGGATCCTATCTTCATGGTCAGGAATTAAATACTCCACCACAGGCTTTAACTTGCCATCCTTTAACCGCACAAGCACCTGATTGACCGAGATCAAAAGGGTTGAAGACATGTTAAACCTCACATCCTCCGCACTCATCTCCCCCGTTTCTACCGCCTTTAGAATAAACCTCTCTATAGCACCCACGCAATCGTTTGTGTGAATGGTGGTGTAAGTGAGGTGCCCAGACATTGCCGCATCTATGGTGTTTTTTGCAGTCTCTCCGTCTCTGGTTTCCCCCACCACGATTATATCTGGAACCGCCCTCATGCAAGACCGCACACCCTCTGCAAAGCTAAACTTCCCTATAGGCATCTGAACAGTCCCCTTCACTTTCATCTCCACAGGATCTTCAAGCGAGATTATCCTCCTCCTCTCTGGATGGGCTTCCAAAAGCATAGACTTGATCAGCGTGGATTTACCCTGCCCTGCGGAGCCACTAACAAGGATGAGACCGTTTCTCCTTGTGGCTAACTTCCTCGCTTTCTCTATAAACTCCTTCTCATACCCAAGTTCCTCAAGTCGCTTGTTAAAGTAGCCCGTAATGTTGAATATCCGCACCGCTACGCTTTCTCCTCCCACCGCAGGCTGAAACTCAAGCCTAAGTTCCACCTCATTCTCTATCTCTATCCTCCCGCTTTGAGGTTTATCGTCCACGTTAGCCTTAACCTCTGAATACTCAGATGCCCTGTTTTTCAACATCTGAACCAAATTCTCTCCCTCTTTGGCAGTAAGCGTCATAACACTAACTTTCCCACCACCAAGCAACTTGTAAAACACCTTATACACCGACCCTTGCCCTTCTACGAGAATGTCATTAACCTCACCCCCTAAAGCCTTTCTTACTATATCTACAAACACCTTCCACAGATCTCCTTCACCAACTATCTCTCCTTCAGTCTTATTTTCACTTACCTTCCTCATGTAAACACTTTTAGGCACCAAGACAACATCCCCGTCTATCGGTAAATAGTGATGCTTAAATCCCGTTTTTCTATCCACCAAACACCCATCCCTATCCACAAAGTAGTCATCCCCCTCAAGGGACAGCACATACTGATTGCCATAGACCTCAGAATAAACCTGCACAAGCCTTTCTTCTTTCACCCCCTTCTCCATTGTCAAATAACTGTATCGGTCTTTTCCAGACTTTATTATCTCATCTATTATGCTGTCTGCCAACTCTGGACCAAAAAGCAACTGAATAACCTGTCTTGGCTTTTCATAAAGAGACGTCCCTACCCTCATTGCAAACACACCCTTTGGTTCATCTTCCTTACCCTTACGCAACCTTGTAATCAAATCCAACACCCTCATTTCTCCTCCTCCTCACTGGCATACATATCCATCCCTTACAATCACTAAGTGTCCTGAGGAATTGTTTAAAGAATAAACTAACACATTATCCCCTCCGCTTACATACCTTCTATCTATGTCCTGCAATATTGGAATAACTCCACGTGCATCCGTTAAATCCATTTCTATTGCTATCAATTTCACTAACTGCCCAGCTGCTACCTTCTGCTGATTTTGGGAATCCACCACAACCTCGTAAGGGTCTTTTACAGGAACAGCACGAAAAGATACCCTCCCTTGCAACGCCTTAGGTATCATGTAGGTGTTCAAATACCTCTTCTCAAGAATACCCGCTAAACACAGTTTGTTATCTTGACACATCCCGCTAAAGTCCGCCGTATTCCCACCACACCCCGAGTTGTTGCTATCTATGTTATCAAAACACCTAACCATACAATCCCCATTCATCAAAGCCCTGTAGACTGCATCAAAGGAACTGCCCGACACCATCAAATAAAGCCCTCCATTGTCCCCCTCAACCCCCGACACATTGGACTTCCTAAAAGAAGAATTCTGCAAAACAATATCCACCATATACAGTCCCTTGTCCACCGCTTTCACAAACTCATCCACCTGATGGGCTGTCTCATAGTCTGCGTTCGTTCTGTATACCCTAAACATCGCAACCATAAGCCCCCCGATGATGAGGGAGACAAACATCAACTCCGCTAAAGAGAAAGCCCTACGCATAGCTATTATCTTGGAGGAGGCGGAGGTGGAGGCGGAACAGGAGGCATCCCCACTGGAGGACTTCCCCCACCAAAGGAAGGCATGCCCGTCAGAAGCTGCGGAGAAGACACAGATGTGGTTTCTGTTTTGGGATACTTTATGTTCTCCATAACAGGATAGGATACTAAATACCCTCCCACATAAACATGCCCATTCTGAACCACAATCTTGTCTTTACCCATCAAAACAGTCTCATCCTTCAACACCATCCCGTTTGTTATTACCATGTCCCCTACCACACCAGAAATGGGAATGTTGTAATAGTAGGGATAAGACATCTGCACCTCAAGCTGTCTGTTTTTATACTTCTGGGCTTTTAGGGCGTGTTCGGCTTCCAAAAGGGACCTTTCCAGATTAACCTTGTCAATCCTTGTAGCCTTGTCCGCTTTTTGATATTCGTTGTATGTTTGCCTTAACATGGTCTTCTTTTTGAGTTCAATAAACTTTTTGTCTTCTGGCTTTAACTCAATGGGAGACATTTGATTTGGGTTTGGGTTTGCCGAAACTGTAGGTGGGGGAGTAGGAGAGGGCACTGGCATAGGTTGGGCTGGTATGGACTGCGTCGGTGCGGGGGATATTTGTGTATGGTTTGTCTCCGGTATGGGCATAGGTGTAGGTGTGGGCTGTGCATAAACCCAACTAAACAAAAACAATCCTAACGCTAAAGGTTTTTTCACTGTTGCGTCCCTCCTTGACTTATATTATAATATAACCCAAAACTTTTAGGAGGTATTAGCATGAAGCGTAGGAGAGGCTTTACCCTAATTGAGTTGATTGTAGTTGTTGCCGTCGTTGGCGTGTTGTTAGCAATGGTGGTGCCAAGAATTATAACTTCCACGGATGATCCCAACGCCAATCTGATAACAAAGAATGTGAAGGACATCAGGGAGGCGGTGGTAATGGCCAAGATGAAGTGTTTAAGCAGGCTCCATGCTAATTCTACTGGTGATGTGGGATATGATACATCGTTGCTACTTCAGGCTTTGGCAAGCAATGAGTGTCAGATACTTCCTCAGAACCTATACATTATAGATAATCAAAACTGGGCTAAATTGAAGGGATTTAAATTAAGAACAGACTACCAGAGTGCCAACAATGCCCTTAAGGTAGACATAAACTGCAATGGAAGCAACAGCATATGTGGGAAGGTAAAGGAAGAGTTGAACACTATGTACGGTAGCGGGGCTTGTCCAGACGACCCCAGCAACGGTGTTTTGACTTGCACCCTTCCCCTGTAAGGAGGTGGTGGTGATGAACATGGTGCTTTTGGTGGGTGTATCTGTGGGGTTTGCTGTGAGTGTTTTGACTTCCAGCAACTTCTATTCAGAAAAAACCTTTATTTCAAGCGCACATTCGACGGAAAAGCAATTAAGCAAGATATTAAACAGAAGGTAAGCAATCCCCCCTCTGGAGGGGGATTTTTATTTGGGTTCCTAAATCATCGAGGCACCACCCTGAAGGTTATGTTATTCCTTGCCTTCAGGGTCTCACCACTTCCAAGCTTTACCTCAACCTCCACATAGCCGCTTACAGTGGGAGTTGAACTTCCACCGTATTGCCCACTATAAACACCAGCATCTACGCCCGGGTTTATATCCACCTTCGTATCCTGAGAATATCTCAAGGAAAGATTGGGCAAAACTCCGCCAGGGAAGTTTATGCTAACGGTATTACCGCTTACAGACACACTGCACACCCCAGATGTTCCCTGATTGTTGCACAAAAGCGTGGTTCCCTGATAGACCTCCACTACCCTTCCAGACACCTGATATACATAAGCGGCCACTGCAGAGGGAGGAGGCAATGCATAAGTTATGGTGTTTCCTAAGGCAGAGGCTTGCGTCCAGCTGATGTTTACTGTGGCAGGCGTGCTAACAAAATTGTCATTGAACCTATAGCTTACCTGCCCAGTGGCGTAGTTTACGCTTCCAGAACACTCTCCTGCTAAATTGCCAGCGCCGTCGTCCAAACACAGCTGGGACCCAGAAACCACATAATTTATCTGCACGTTTGTAGCGCTTCCCACGCCAGCTATTTGAAAACTCAAAGCACCAGTGGTGTAGTTGATGCTTCCACTACACGTTGCAGAGGGCGTTCCCGTATCCTCTGTAATACCACCTGCCCCATCATCTCTACACCTCAACGCACCTGCGGTTAGCCTCACGCTGTTTGGACTTATCTGGTTTCCAGTGGCAACTCCCATTGGGACAACTACATTAACAGTTCCCATTGTGGAAGTGTAGCCGCTGTAAGTGGTCTGTTTGATAAAGTCTCCCACGCCAGTTAATGTGAGGGAGTTTCTCGCCACAGGCGGATGCAGAAGGCTTACAGTTCTAATTGCATTGAAGTAGTTGTCCGTTTGCGTTCTGGCTGTCCCTGAAGAGGTAAGAGGGACAACTTGAAAGCTTGTGGATAAGACCTTGTCCTCATAGGGATTTATAGCAATCCAGGGCAGGCCAAATTTGTAAGCGTTCAAAGACAGGCTAAAGCTAAGCGGATTTGCGTTGGCAGTTATCACACCACCCACTGGAAGCGAGTAGCAAGACAGCCCATCAAGACACAGCTGCGCCCTTTGGACAACTCCCTTCAGAGGATTGGGAGAATTCCCTGAATAAGCGAGGGAGACGCTTCCGCTTATGATGTCCTCGGGCACGGTGATGTCGGGCGGAGTTCCGCTTACGGCGGGAGAGGTGATGTCCATTTGGTTGAGTCTAAGACTTAGGGAGTAAAAGCCGCTTACAGAACCGCCCGCACCAGATGTTCCTCCGCCGCCGCAGGCAAACAAAGCACCTAAAAGAGGCAACACCCAAACTTTCCTCATACCTACACCTCCTTTATATGAATTCCATTGTGATCACAAGCCTAAACAGTTCGCTTGTTTTCTCTTTGGTTGAGAAAAGATAACCCAAAATGGGGATGTCCTTCAAAAAGGGGACGCCACCGTCCCTAAACTGTTCCAGCGTCTGTGCGGTGGAAAACAGAACCAGCGTCTCCCCCCTTTTTAAAAGGGTTTGATTTATGTTCGTTCTTGTTGCAACCAAAGGCAAGGACAACTCGTTTTGAAAGCCCGCCAAATCTACCCTCCTCGTATCCAACCTCTCCAAACTGTCCTGACGCCTGTATAAATCTACCGCAATCGTGCCCTCATCCACAAAGTATGGCACTATTATCAACATACTGCCCGTCGCAATATCCTCCGTCTGCACCGTTATAGTGGGAGTGGGAGGTGCGCCCGCACCAGAAGAAATGTAAGAAAGTTCAAAACGAGAAATGATCCTCTGCTTTTGCAGCGGAGAATACACCATGGGCTGGCCGTTCAGGGCACTTAAAACGCTGTCCTCTATAAGCTTAGCCTTCCCGCTTTCTGCCAGTGCGTTCAGCTGCGCCTCAATCCTCGTGGTGGCAATGGAAAGATTGAAAATAGGATTGGCCACCGCATTTTTCAGACCTGCACTCACTCCACCTTCCCTTGCATCCCACGAAATACCCAAGGAAGAAAAATCCCGATCACTCACCAAATAAACCTTTAGCTTCAGAGGTATGGGTTTTGTAAAGTTTTCGTTTATCTTATTCGCTGCACCCTCTATAGCCACCACTTCTGACGGCCTTGCACTAACATACACATTCCCCATCTCATCAACCGACACCTTAGAACCGCTGTCTCTTAGAAGCTTTTGCAAGTTTGCTTCCAAGTTCCTCGTAAATTCTCTCTGATAGGCAAGGGTTAATCCACCGTTCTTCTCATCTATCTTCTTCTGTAAAAAAGGAAGATGCAAACTAAAGACCTTAGTCTCATACTTGTATATCACTATTCGCCCACCCTCATACTTCCACCACAGGTCAAACATACCAGTAATTTCGTCAAGCACCTGAGATAACCGCTTGCCATCCGCAAAGTATGAAAGCGTAAAATACTCACTCTGGGCTTGCGTTTGTCCTCCTTGTCCTGTTTGCACCTGTCCTCCACCCGCTTGCACCTGCTGAGGATAGGCTATGTCCCTTAAAACTATCGGAACCTTAGCGTATTGTGAAATCAAAGACACTAAATAGGTCAAAGATACATTACGAACGTTTGCAGATATGGGAACATTAAGAATTTCCTGTTCCGACACCAAACATGCTGACTCAGAACGACTATTCGCTGGCATCTGACTCTTACCTATCCCAATGTCTTCCGCCTGGGCTATAGCCCCCAGAAATAAAAACGCCACCAAGCCTTTTCTCATTCCTTCACCCCCATAATTTTCATTTTAGCAAACATTATTGGTTAACTAACTCTTAACAACAAATTAAAAACTTAGTTAACCCATTTTCTCAGTTGACTAATAAAAGAATGCGGGCAAAAGCCCGCTACTCAGTCTTCACCAGTGTGAAGACTATTAGTGTCCTTCCCGTTATGGGAGAAGAACACGTTCCTGCGGTTTGGAAGCCGCACTGGCTTAGCACCCGTTGGGAGGGAGTGTTCCACTCCAGCACGGTTGCCAAGAAGACCTTGGCAGGAAGTTGTTTTATAGCCTCCCGCACAAGGAGTTTTGCGATGCCATTGTTTCTATATTCGGGCATCACATAGAGGTGGCAAAGTTCAATGTAAAGCCAGCCAAGTCTTCGCCACCCCTGACAGGCTACCACCTCGCCATCTTCCTCATAGACAAGGTAGCCATGGGCAGGAGAAGGGCTTCCCCCTATCCCCTGCTCTTCAAAGGAGGCACTTACTAAGTGCCTCACTTCCTCCCACCTTGCGGTTCTTATCATTTTTTCGCCTCCTTAACCTCATAAGGAACCACAAGGGAGGTTTCATTAAGGACGTATAGCACGTCCCCGTCCCTCAAACCGATTGCCACCTCTTTGGGGCATTTCCCTCCCACAGGGTAGGCAATCAGCCTGTAGTTGTCCAGACGGTAAAGAACACCGTCTGTGTCCAAAGCCCAGCGTGGCATGTATTTGTAGCTGGGCTTTATTTCAAAGGACAGCCCGTCGCCCAACACGAGGAACAGGCCGTCCTCTCTGGGGATGATTTCTCCTAACACCGTTGTAAGTTCATCCCCAAAGTATGGGTAGGCTACTCCTCCCTCTACCTTAAAACAGAGGGCGCCTACCTCTACGATGATGTAGTCCTCTTCTGGACTACATTCGCATAGGAGGTCTTCCTTTTCCTCCCACTCTTCCTCCCAGTAGAGGGAAGGATAGGAGTAGGAGTAGGAATAACTCCTACTTTTGAAAAGACCCGTGTAGGTCCTTCCAAACTCCCAAGAGGAGTTAGAGGTCTTAAGACCCCTTATCTCCTCCCACCTTCCAACGAGGAAGGGTTCCTCCTCGTCAGGCAGGCACACCGCAAACCGAGAGTGTGCCCTTACCCTCTCAAGGAGGCCACCTTCCTTTAGAAGCAGCTTAAGCTGCCTCTTGTTTAGCTTGAGTTGGCTAAGTTGAAAAGCCAACTCGTAAGTGTCCGAGGACCCTTGTGATAGAGTGATGTCAAGGGTCCCGTTGTGGAAGAGGTAGGCAACCCCCTCTTCCAGCTTAATCTCAAAGGGATGGGTCTGCTCTGGACAGACCCTGCCCCTTGAGACGATTCTGAAGTGCACAACGAGAATAGAACCCTGTTTTGTATAGGGTTCTATCTCGTTCCAAAGGGCTTCAAACTTCATGAAGCCCTTCTTCATCTTCCACGTGCGGGACTTTTCATCCCACACGCAAAAACCTGCTCCGTGGGAGTTTGCCTCCCACATAAGTCTGGCGTCCTCTTGAGTGAGGACTACACCTTGAGGTTTGTAGGCTATTACACACATGCTTACCTCCTGTCCCGCAAACCTGCCCTTTGGCAGGAGAGAGATGGCGGCGGCCTATGGCCGCACTTACCTTGGATGGCCATCTCCCTGCGGGACTAACAAAAAGCGGGGGCAATTGCCCCCTCCCACTCAGCCCCCTGTGGGACTTATTAGTGCCTCCTTGAGTAGAGGCACTATGTATCTCCTTTCCTCTTTGGAAAGGAGTTTAGAGAAAGCGGAGATCAGCTTGTCTCCGCTTGCGTCAAGGGGAGGCACTTTGAACCTTCCCTCCATTATTGCCCAGAAGACCCTTTGCATAAAGAGGGACATGAGCAAAATTTTGACTGGGTCGCCGTGCTTAGAACAACCCAGTCTTATCTCCACGGTGTGGGGCAACGATGTGAAATTGACCCACCAATACCGTGGAGGGACTAACGCCTCCACCCTCGTGGCGTAGGGGTTCATTCCCCGCCCGAAGATTGAGACGAGGTTAAACCTCCTCTCAAGGAGGCGGACAAACGGTAGGAGGAGTTCAAGCATCTCCTCCACCCGTTCCCTGAAGGGCCACATGTTTATATGAACATGTAGCCCTGAGTGTTTGGAACTGATAAAGAGACCTTTTACAAGGTCCCTTAAGTCCTTGAGGGGTTGTCCTTTTTTGAGAACCTCCTCAAGTGTGGCGGGGAAGGGAGATAGCTTTATCTCCCCACCATCCACGGACGCATCCCTCTCGTAGTGAGAGATGAGTCCGTTCTTCATCAGGGATGAAATTACCCTCAAAAGAAGGGTCATCTCAGCCCCTCTCCCTTCTGGGATTTCAAACTCCACCCCCAGAAAGGGAGTATCATACCCATCCCTGCGGCGGGTATAACTTTCTCTCTCCGCAAAAGGATGGGACATCACCTCATAGAGGCCTCCAATTTCCTCTATGAACTTTGCCTCTTTGGAGACTTTATCCATCTCCCACAGAGGCAAACAATAGGGAAATTCCTCCACATCGGGAGAGAATTCCTCTTTGAGTTCTTGGTGCAAAGCCTTTATATGCTTACACCAAGTTCCTGTTCCCGCCCTTCTGTTTACAAAATCAGGGCAGGAACACTCGGCGTGCCCGCCGTCATGGATGCGAACTGTGTAAAACAGCCCGCTATCCAGACTTAGCAGTTCAACCCTATCTGGACTGAACTGCTTTATGGCCACTCGGGCAGTCTTTTCAGAACTGCCCTCTGGCACCTCCCTGAGGAGGAACGCCCTCAGCTTGTAAAACCGAGGCATGTCCTTCCTCAGAAACTCAAGGACAGCCCTTGCGGTTTGGGGGCTAAGTTCTTGGTTTACCCCCAATACAAGGAACCGTCCGTAGATTTGAGGGCGGAGTCTAATGTCCGCCCTGTTGGGTCCTTCAAAGGCTATTCCTATGTTGGCCCCATACGGGACCCCGCGAAGTATCCCCTCTACGGGAGAGGGGGACACTTTTAGAAAGTTTGGTTTAAGTATAGTTTGTGGCATGGATGCCTCCTTGCCCGCAAACCTGCCCTTTGGCAGGAGGAAGGTGGCGGTGGACTTTTGCCCACTCTTACCTGTGGATGACCGCCTTCCTGCGGGCTTGACAAATTTTTCTTCGGGTTAACTAAGTCTTCGTTCTTGCTTTAAGAGTTAGTTAACCCCCCTCAGCTAAAATAAACCTCATGATGGTGCTAAGTCTTGCAGACATTGACAGCTACGCTATAAACCTTATAAAGCAGGTGGGTTTTTCTAAGGCATACGAGATTTTTTACGAAAAATGGAGAAACAATCCACTCCCTCACTATACCGCCATCGCTATGGCACTTGCGGAGATAACAGGGAGAGAGAAAGTGGAAGGGTCTTATAAGGGTTATTGGGGCGTTTTTTCAAAGTTTTTATACCTTCGCCAAAGAAGACTTGCCTATCAAGAGGGCAAGCAATACACCTCCGCAAGCTATCTGAGAGAAATCCTCATCAATGCCAAAGAGGAGGAGCCTATATACCTGTCTGAGGTGTTTTTGATGGGAGTGATAATGAAAGAAAGATACCCTGCTAACTTTCAGTCCCTTGAAAGGCATCTTCTTACCAATGCCACAGTCCACACAGTCTATATATTCAAGCTTCTTCACTCCAATAGGTTTATCCTCCCTCCTCCAGACCTGACCTCTAAGCTTATGGCATACTACCACGCTACTTTACACCTTCTCCCAGAGAGGGAGTGGCTAAGAAAGGAAATTGGAATATAAGCGCCCCAAATGGGGCAACTCAGCACAGCATACAAGCTGTGCTTATGTTCTTGGCAAGGATCAGGGCTTTAGAAAGAACTAAAAGACTTTCTCTCTTTGTAGGAATTATCGGATCAAAAATTAGAAAGCCCTGTCCCGCCAAAGCGACGACCTCCCCGCCAGATGCTACTTGCACAACGGGAAGACCGTCTTCAGTCTCCGCAGGGATGATAAAACCTTCCCTCTGCGGAGGGAAAGGAACATCAAGGGTGTCTATAACCCTGATGTCCCGCACATAGAGTTCTCCAACGGGCACCAAAAGGGTGCCCACGGAGATCTCTCTTGCCGATAGGGAACCCATCCCTATCTCATAAGCAGGGGGCTGATAAAAAAGCCCCCAAGCGATCCTTTGTATCCTGTGGAATTGGTCAAACATGGCTGACCTCCTCCACAGATACAAGCTTTTCTCCTTCCCAGTATCTCTTAGGGAAGGAAAGGAGAGTATCTACCTCCTCCTCGGAGAGGAACCTCAAGTATTCCTCCCTCAGAGGCAGACCTCCTCCCAGCCTGTAGGAGACTTCTCCCTCTTGTAGAAGCGTCTCCAACAGGTTCTTCGCCAGCTTGTAAACTATACGGAGAGTTTCCCTCTCCGCATAGATGCTGGCGGGCACGCTTTCATAGGCAAGCCCATAGGGCTTTATCCTATAAAAGCCAAGACCTGCCAGTTTTTCCTCTCGGCAGGACTTTCCGTAGGTGGGCAGAAGTACTCTGCCCACAAAATCATCCAGAACCCTTACAATGTCCTGGGCAAAAACCCTCAGGGCATTGCGGGTTGCTTTGTCTTGAGAACCAAAGCACATGGTTCCCAAGATGGGATAGACCTTGCCCTTGGTGGACAAGGTGCAGTCTATGCCACTGAGAAGGGCATAGAAGTTCTCCAGATACTCCTCGGGAGTATCTGCAAGGTCGGGTTCTACCTTTAGGACAGAACCCTCTGCCCTCACGGGAGGTTCAAATCCCTCCTCGGGAGGGAAAACATCCTCGGCAGGAACTACCCTGCCGCCCACAACCACCTCAAATTCTGGCTCTCCCCAGAACCTGAGGCGGCCAGACACTTCTGCCCTTTCAAACCCTTCCTTCAACAGAAGGTCTGAAAGGGTGCTAAAAACCTCAGGTTCCTTTAGTGTCTGAGGTTCTACAAACACGAGGGTTCTCTTGGGATTAGACCCTCTGCCTATTACTGCAAGGACTTGCCCATTAGAGGTAAGCCCTATGCAGTCAAGAAGCCCCTTTTGGGAGACTTCCACATTGATGGAGGATGAAAACCTTTTGGAGACTTTCACCTCCACATACTCTACCCTGCGGGCAAGAACAGTTCCGCCAAAGAAGTTTGGGACGGTAATGTCTTTGGTCTTTACAGGGTAGACCATAGGCTCCAAAGGAGCCTCAAACACCCTGTCCCCATCCCAGATTGGGGAGGGGAGGGTGGGGAGTGAGATGCGTTGGGTCTTTAACATGTCTGCCTCCTTGCTTGCCCTGTAGATTTCCCTGTGGGCGGTGTCCTTTGGACACTCTTACCTGTGGATGACCCACAGGACAGGGCAAGCTTGACAAATCCAGACCTGACATAACTAACTCAGGGGCATATGCCTGCCCCTACGAGCGGGAGGCAAAGCCTCCGCCTCCCGCAACTGCCCAGAAACTGGGCAGTAAAATACTGCCCTCACAAAGAGGGCAGTCAAAATCTGGACCCACAACAGAGACACAAACCTGTCCCGTGTGGACCCAGCGGGGTGCGGCCTTTAAGACCGCCCAGGCACAGGGAAGGAGTGGAAGTTCTCCTCCCCTGGGGAGTTTTTGGAGCTCCCCAGCCTGGTCCCCCAAAGGAGACCAGACTGGGCACGGAGGTTTTTTAACTCCCTCTTTCTCCCCTTTCCCTCCCCTTTTTACCACCCCCTCGGTCCCCGCCCATTGCGGGCGGGGTTGACCAATTCACATAAAACTAAAAAAGTGCGGGCAGGAGCCCGCCCTAACTCAGGGGGATTATGCCCCCTTATAAAAGAGGAGCTTTAACTCCTCTGAAAGGTGTATCGCCTCCGCCCTTGAAAGGGCAAAGACGATACCATCAGAGGGCTTTCCTTTTTCCCCCTGACGGAGGACGAGGGCAATGCCCCCGTCTTGGAAGACTTCAACGGACAGCTTCTTATACTGTCCGTTGCTATTGGCATGGAAGAACTCCACTACGGAAGCCCTTCCGCTACCATTAGCGGGAGTGGGTCTTACCACTCCCATGAGGTAGAACTCTACCTCACGGGACAGAGTTATTAACTCTGTCCTACTAAGAGAGAAGACGATGCTTTTCACACCGTCTCCCTCCTTTTCAGAGAGGCGGAGGATTACTCCGCCCCTCTCGGAAACGGAGAGGACAAGCTTTTTGAACTTATCCTCTCCACTTTGATGGAAAAATTCAAGGACAGCTTGGGGTTGTCCTTGAGAAGCTTGAGGTCTCATTTGAGACCTCGTTTGTTGTTGTTGCTGCTGCTGTTGGCGCTGCATTGCCTGCTGCCTCATGACTTTCCTCCTCCCTGCCCTATCCCTTGCGGGACGGTGAGGCGGTGCCCTTTGGGCACTCTTACCTTGGATGACCTCACCTATCGGACAGGTTTGACTAATTGAAGAAAGCGGGGCATAAAGCCCCCCAAACTTAGCGGTTATGTTGCCCGCTTTATACGGGAGAGGATTTTTTGAATTTCCTCTCCCATCTCCTTCTGGAGGGCTTGGAAGATTTCTTCATCCTCCAGAAGATCAAGGACATACTGAGGGCCTAAAAAGCCCTCTTTGTATTCCTTGATAATAAGACGGGCCGCATAAAGCCCGTCTTCTTTGTGCTCTCGGTAGAGGAACTTCACTGCTTCCACCGAGATGTCCCTAAAGTGCTTTCGCACCAGAGAGTAAAGCGTGGGCATTCCGCCCATCTGCCTTACTCTCCGCCAGTAGGAGAACTCATCCTCTCCCTCCTCGGGAGGGATGTAGCCCTCCTTAAGTTCGTTTATGATCCAAGAGGGAATATCCACCTTTCCCTCTTCTATTAGGTGGGAGACATAAGGCCAGTTCATTTCATCTCCCACCACGATTATCTGATCACCCGCCCATCTTCCCACGAACGGGTGATCGGCAATACTGCTATCTGGGATAGCAGTAGCTGCAAGGAGAACCCCCGCAACATTTATGTTGGAGGCTATCTCCCCAAGCTTAGCGGGAGCCCCCAGCCTGTGCGGGTGGATATACTCCCGCTTAGAGAGATTGGCTAACAGGTAGTATTGACCCATCAGCCAACCTCCTCAAGATCTACAGGGCAGAGGAATTTAATCACCTCTGCCGTAATATCCCTGAACTCCGCAAAAATTATGCGGTCCAGGGTCTTGTAAGCAGGCTCTCCCCATAACGCCTGCAAGATGGAAGGAGGGAGGGTTAGCTTTCCCTCCTTTATTAACCGGGTTGCCTTGTAGCAGCAAATATCCCAGTCTGCTAACAAGACAACCTGATCTCCAGCCCACCTTCCAAACATTGGGCTGGGATGATCTCCGCCCCATAGAAGGGCGAAGAACAGGTCCACAGGTGGTTTTCCGAAGAAGGAGTCATAAACCTTCCCCAGGTCTATAAACTCCTTCTTTGTGAAGTTGACAAGGAAGAGGTATATCATGTGATTACCCTCACCTCAGGGAGACTTTCATCCCCCCGCACATAGAGGACGAGGTCTTCGCCCTCATCCAAGAGGACTTCCTCGCCCTCTATGAACAACTTTACGGAAGGACCTTTTCTGATAATCCTTCCGCTTGGGAGGACTTCATGCCCTCCTGCGAAGTAGGCAGCCCCTGCCTCAAGGACTACCTCTAAATTCCCGTCGGGAAGTTCCTTAACGGAAGCCTTCCCAAAACGGGAGAACCTAAATCCGCTAAGGATAACATCCTCAGCGATAAGGATGGTGGCTTTTTTGCATACCACCACCCTTTGCCACGGTTCAGTGAGGCAAAATTCACTGCCCCACTGGACCGCTATTACCTTACTGAGGAACTCATCTTTGTCCCTCAGGAAATCTACAGGGCGCCTTTCCATCGCCCTGGCTTTTTTGAGGAGTGATGGGGAATACCACCCCACCACATCCTCTATCAAATCCTCGTGGACCAACAGGTCCACGGGAAAAGGCTCCCACTCCTTCAGTGGAACGCCCCTGTATGCCCCTGGCTCATCGGCCAGAGGTTCAAGGAGGAGGACATATAAGTCCTCCCCTACTTTCACCACCTCTCCTCCCTTGAGGGGAGGGAAGTGGGATAAGAAGTTTGTGAGGAGTAAGGCTTTTTCCATCCTTTCCTCCACCCCACCCATATTCCTTGCGGAACCGCCACGGCGCCTCCCTATGGGAGGTCTTACCGTGGATGACCGTGGCGGTAGGCGGGGCTGACAAATTGCATAATCTAAAACTTGAGGGTGTCAGGGATAACAGAAAAGGCTTGATTGCCCGGATGTATCTGGACAAAAGGATGGCAGGTTTTCAATAGAGTTGAACTTCTCACGCCTCTATAAAGCCCACCAATTCCTCCCTTAGCCACTTCTCCGCAAAACTCTTGGGTTCTCCTTTTGGCAAGCTTTCTGGGTCGTTTTTGATTACCGCTATAGCGGTCTGGATTAGCCTTATGTGTTTCTCAGGCAAGCCCTCCTCAATAGCTTGAGATAGCCTGTCAGAGAGTATGCGGGAAAAGGTGGCGTGGTGTTCAGTAAAAAACTCATTGTATATATACCTTAGCTTTAAAGTGTTAGGAATAGCCATTAAGTCCCAGTCATACAAAAGGTTATCTGAATACATTTCAAATCGTTTGACTGCGTTAAGAGGAGAAAGAAGTGCCTCTTCACTTCCACAGTCTCCCCTAAGAAACGACAAATCGTCAACTCCACTCGCAAAACCATAAACACGAAGTTCCTCAAGATTTTCCGAGATATACTTTCTCAACTCAATTTCTTCTTCGGTTAGATCTTTGGCATCCACTACAATCGGAATGATTGACCACATCAGCTTTTTTGACCCTTTTAGCCCAGAAGCAAACAAGAACTGTTCGTTTGGAAACTCCTCAAAACAGACCCGCCTGTCTATCAAAAACGTAAAACTCTTCTCTGTCCACTCGCAATAAAGCCTCTTCAAGGGTTCCTGCTGTCTTTCTTTCAACTCTTGGGCTGTTTTAAGTCCTGTGTAGAGTTCCTCCCTCTCAACATGGAAAAGGAACTCTTTATCCACTTCTTTGGCAAACCTAAAGAAGTCTTCCAAAACTGGCTTGAGAAAGTCTAAAACCCTCATGAAATTCATTTTAGCAAACGGAGTGTATTAAAAAGGCGGGGCGGTAAACGAACTCTAAAAGGCAACAGGACTGAGGGGAGAACTAACTTGCTATTTCATTCCTAACTTGCTATTTCATTCAGTATTCTTTTTACTTGGAAGTATGCGTCAACGACCATTCCAAATTCTCTCTGGAATGGTCCCTTAAGGTCATGAAGGACCTTTAGGGCAAGAGCCTCATCCTCCGGTTCCAGTTCTAAGTAAGCTCCTAACATAATCAGTTCGTTGACTTTAGAAACGGGGTCTTGCATTTCTTCCAGCTTGTAGTGGTATGGACCCAACCATTTGGTTTTTCCACGAGTGACGGGAGTATACACTATCATGGCTGCACCTCCTTTGGTGTGGTGTAGTTTTTAAACCCTTCCCCTACCACTGCTACCCTCCCCCGCCCCACGGGAGATCGCAGTGGGTCGGGGAAGGCAGCGTAGGGAAGGGCTTCGGAGGAAGGTTTAGTCCCCATGCACGTCCCTCACTGGCACCAACACCAGGTCTCGGGGCATGGAGAGGCCTTCCTCCTACACCTCTGCCTTAGCCTCTAAGAGCTTTAACCCTTAGGGCAACCCTCCCACGTAAGGGAGGGACGAGGGTCCCAAGACGCCACCCGGACCCTCTCGGCAGAGGTTCACAAATTCCATTACTCCCTTAGTCTATCTGAATTTCACCAATACCATATAATTTCTGCACTTCTACTCTTGGGTTCCTCCACCCTCACATCACACCCAAGCTTCATCAGGGCCACTCCACAGGCGTTTAGGAAAGGAGTTTCTCCGTATAACTTTATCTGTCTTCTGTAAAACTTCTCTAAGTATTCTTTCACAAATTCCGCCTTTTCCACTATGGGCTTTAGGTATTTGTATAGTGCCGATACAAGTAAAGGTTCTTCTGCCTCCCTTTGCATCTTCCAAACATCCACCAGCACTTCAAACCAGTTTGCACATCCCAGAAACACTCCATACCTTGTCTCCAGCGTGCCCGCATCTCCATCCGGTTCATTCTCATCCAGCAACTCTCCCACTAAAATCATCCTCTCCTCTTTTGTCAATGGCTTTTCAGACACCTTGCAAAACTCTTTTAACTCATCCAACTGACGCCTGAGTTCCAAAATCTGCAAATACTTACTGAAAACTCCCACATTTACCAAATACCTTGCGGTCTCCAATATCTCATCATCTGTTCTCAGTCTTTCTCCCTCCTTGACTACAATCTCTCCCTTCTCCCACGCCTTCAGCATCCTCTCAAGCCTTCTATCCGCAAGTTTGCCATACTCCTCATATTCCATTCCACTTAAAGCTTTCACAAATTCTCCATAGACGCTTCCCTCAGGGAGTTTGCTACTCATTGGGATAAACTTAAAGACCTTTGCCACCGCCCTCAAATAAGCTTTCTTGAGAGGTTCCGCTTCCTCCTTCTCCCTCTCCAATGCGGTATCGTGGAGAAGGATGGCATCAAACACAGAATTCTCCCTATACATAGACAGAAACCCTTCATCTACGAGGGCTATAAAACCCTCCATTTCGTCCCTAAGTGGGACGATTAAGTCTATAAGCCTCATCATCTCACTCATGGGATTTATTTTAGGAAAAAGTGTTTGAGGTGGTGGGTTGTGAGAGGAAGATTGGAGGGAACGAACTAAACTAAAAAAAAAAGACTAACTAAGAAAAACCAACTAAAACTTAGCCTTCGTAAAAGCCCCAGGCCCAGGAGGGCTGGGGTGGGTGGGGAGGGAGGCTACTGCTGGTTGTTGATTAATTCCTCCACAGCGAAGCCTTCGGGAGGCAAGACCACACAAACCAGCCACTTTCCTTCTTCAACGAGGAAAAGCGACTTGATGGTGACCTTGCCTGCCCATGTTTCATGCTCCCCAGATGTAGGGGGAACAACGTTGGGACTTAAGCGAAAACTGATTCGCCTCGTTGTTCTCCCCTTTTTCACAAGTTCCCTTCTGATGGCGATAGCACGGGAGATCGCCTCAGGCACACCCATTTCCCTAAGTGGAATGGTTTGGGCTGCTTGGGTAGCTGCGGTAGCTGCTTTGGCCTGGGTGTTCTTGCTGTTTGCCATGGTTCTACCTCCTTAAGTTTTTTTTGGGGAATTAACCACTCCCGCATCGGGGAATGGAGACCCCTCACCAATTCCATCAAAACCCAAACCCGCACAGGGCTTTTAACCCTGTGCTTCCTCTATCATCACTTCTCCTTCTTCTTGGTTCACCAATTCCTCTGTCTTTGTTTCTTTTTTCCCTTCCCTCTTCGGAGAAATTAGCACCACTCCGTTTTTGCTTTGTATGTTTATGTGCCCGAAGAGGGTTAAGAAATACACCGTCTCAAAGGGATAAGAGATGTGTTCCCTCTCACACATTGCAACATAGCCCTGAAGGGTTATCTCTTTGTCTATCTTGGGAAGAACCCTTTCCCTCGCAAGCACTACGCTACGCTTAAACTTTTCTTCCCTCTGTTCCCACAAGTTAAGCACTGAATCAAAATCCAGCATCAACATCCTTGCCAACGCACCCTCTACCCTGTTTGCCAGCCTCCAATCTATCACAGTGTATCCATAGTTTTTCAGCTTTTCCAACACATAGGGAGGTCTCATCCATTTTCCGTTCTTTTGCTTGTAAGTTATCCTCAGATATATAGGCTTGATTTCCGACTTCTCCGCTATCTGCCACAGCAGTCTTCCATCGTTTGACGCCACCACAAGCTTTTTTGCCCTGCTTTCCTTTACCACCTCCTCCACCAAGTCCATATCCACGTTCTGCGATAGCCGCACCATTGCATTGTGTTTGCTCCAGACCTTCATTATCTTCTGTCCTGCCTTCTCCCAAGTCTGATTTTCAGGGTTCACCACAAAGTAGACGGGAGAAGTCCCAAAACTTTCCCTTATCTTCTGAAGAAGATGGCTTTGGTCGGCAAAGAAAAAATTAGGTGCATCAATAAGAACAGCTTTTCTGATCTCCTTAGACATACTCTTCCCTCCTTTTTTTATTAACTCCCTTCAGCCCGCACCAGCAGGGTTTCCCCCGCCAGCCCTTGCGACCAGAAGGAGTGAAAATAAAAAACTTTAAAAACCCAAAAACCAGGCCTCCGTCCTCCTTTATTAGGAGGACAAAAGGACACCCTTCCTATTCAGTTGCCAAGTTGACAAGGGACTGCCACAGGGCAACCCCTCAAAACACCCTTAATAGAAATTATACACTCCTCAGAAATGTTTTTCAACGAGTTTTTTTAAGTTAACTAAGTCTGAAAAGAAAGATGCTAACTTAGTTAACCCTTACCGATGCACTCTAAATCCAGAAGTTTCCAAGTGTAGCCCTCTTTTGTTCCCTGTGGGAGGAGTTGGACTGTTGCACAAACTATGCCCACATGTTTGTTTTCTACCACGATTTTGTAGATTTTTTCTTTGCTACTTATGGTCTGAACATCCAAAAGCTTGGTGCGGCCGTATAAGAGTTCCTTCTTTGCAATCTGGCAAAGCCGTGTTCTAATGGGTTCAGGACGGGCAATTAGCTTTTTATGTAAACCATCCGCCATCATAAAAGACATTTTAGCTTGGACAGGGTTAACTAAGTGTTTAGGTTTCTGTGTAGAGTTAGTTAACCCTTTCTCTGTTTGTAGGTTTTTCTGCGTTTGGGTTTGTCTGCTTTTTGGGGCGTTAACTGTTCAGTGGGCACGTGTATATTTTTGGACAGATAAAGCTGTAGTTCTTCCTTGACAAAGCCCTTTATACCTTCCAGAAACTCCTCGTATCCTCTTTTGCCCTGTTTTTGGGTGTAGATGCTTTCCAGTTTTTTCTCCCACTCAGAGGTCATCTCTGGCTGGATTATCTTTCTTCCTTCCAAAAACTTGATCAGGGCTTTACCCTTTTCAGTGGCTATAAGGCTTTTGCCCTTGAGGAACACGTAGCCTCTTTCCTTTAGCGTCTCTATTATGCTTGCCCTTGTGGCGGGAGTGCCAAGAGAAAGCTTTTCCATTTCTTTGAGAAGGCTTCCCTCCGTGTAGGCAGGAGGAGGTTCTGTGAATTTCTTCTGGGCTAAGACCTTTTCTTTCTTTACCCTGTCTCCTTTGCGTAGAAAACTGAGATCTGGCTGGGTCTCCTCTAAGGGTTCCACCTTTCTCCAACCCAAAGCCAAAATCTTCCTCCCATAGCTTAAAAACTCATACTTTCCAAGCTTGGTAATCACCTTAAAGCTTAGATACTCAAAGGCAGGCATAAAGACCGCAAAAAAGCGGGCTTTAATGAGTTCATAAAGCTTTTTGTCATCCTCGTTTGCGGACTCGGGCAGTCTGTCTAAAGGAATAATGGCATGGTGGTCTGTTAGCTTGCTATCATCAAAGACCCTCTTGCCCACCTTGTCCACATTTTCCACTAAATCCTCCCTCCCAAGCTTTTTCAACACCTCCTTCACAAGTCCCTTGTTCTCCTCCGACAGATGCTGGGCATCAGTCCGTGGGTAGGATATGCACTTTAACTCCTCGTAAAGCCTTTGGGCAATACGCAGGGTCTTGCTGGCACTCCAACCAAACTTTTCATTTGCCCTCCTTTGCAAAGAAGTAAGAGAAAAAAGAGGCGGTGCATACTCTCTCTTTTTCTCCTCCTGAAATGCCACCACCTCTCCTGTGCTTTCTTTCTCTAACTCTTTGACTATCTCCCTTGCCTTCTCCTCTGAAAGTCTTTCTTCCTTCTCCTTAAAAACCAACAGACCCTCATAAACCCTCCCGTCCTTACTAAAAACTCCCTTTATCACAAAATAGGGCTGAGGTTTAAAGTTCTCCCTCTCTATGGTTCTTCTCACTATCAACGCCAACGTGGGAGTTTGAACCCTCCCTACTGACCACACACCGTTGCCCGCCTTCAAAGACACAGCCCTCGTGAGATTGATGCCCACAAGCCAGTCCGCATGCTGACGGGCAATAGCCGACCAAAAGAGACTGTCAAACTCCTTTATGGGCTTCAACGCCTTGAGTTCCTTTCTCACCACCTCAGGAGTTAGTGCTTTAGATGTCCAAAATCTGTAAGTTCTTTCCCAAGCCTTCCAGCCACTGTTCATAAGTATCAGCCGTGCTATTAACTCTCCCTCCCGCCCAGCATCTGTGGCCACTATAACCTCCTTTGCCTGTGCCAGCACATTCTTTACCGCAAAAAAATGGGAGTTCTTTGCCCTGTAAAGAAACTTCTCGGGAAAGATTGGAAGACTTTCTAAATCCCACCTCTGAGGTGCCACGCTATCGTCTATTTCCAAGAGATGTCCCATTGCCCAAACAATCACATACTCGCCAGCCCTTATGTGGTCTTTGTCGTGAGTATATTTTCCTAAAGCTTTGGCTATGTCTCTGGCTACGGAGGGCTTCTCAGTAAGAATAACCTTCATAAGTGCTTTTCAAAAACCTCATATATGCCCAAAGCCCAATGCGGCGGAAGCCTCATCTCCACATCCTTTATCCTTATCAAAACCTTGCTGTCAAAGGGAACATTTCTTTGCCTCAGAAAAGCCCTCACCATTGCGTTGGCAGACTTGCCCGCCTTCTTGGCGTTCTCCCTTATTTGTCTGACCCACTCCTCTATAGTCCTCGCCTCCTTCACCACGCTTCCATCAGGACGCTTCAGAGAAACCTCCAAAAGCTTCTGAGTATCCTCCTTTATCTCAACCTTTTCCCCCACCACCAAACTCTTTTCCTCAGTCCCCACCCTCTGCAAAGCCTTCTCCCTCCCAAAAGCACTGGCAAGCATTCCCGCAAAAAACCTAAACATCTGAGACCTATCATGCAAAAACGCCTCCTCCCGCCTGCCCAAACTGTTCTCTATAGCCACCAAAAGCCCTCTATCCTGAAACTCCAACTCAAACCTGTTGCCATGAAACTCCACCTGACACTTCGTATACCCCACAGTTTTAGAGACCATCTTCCCAACATAAACAAACTCCTCGGGGTTTAAAAGTATATACGCCCTGTCTCCTTCTACACCCTCCTTCTCTATCCGTATCCTCTCGGTCTCCACTTTTGTCTTGGATACCACCTCCGCCTCAAAATCCGCCATGCCATACCCTGCAGCTAAACACCCGCCTACAAACCTAATCAGATTGGAAGAAATTAATGCATCACTGGCCTTCAGACCCCTTCCCGACAGCACAACAGAGGCACTCCCTTCACTGGGAATAACCCTGAGAAGCATATCAAAACTTGCTACCCAAACCTGACTACCCTCTTCTATCCTAACTACACCCATACTTTAAATTTTACCTTTTTTTGTTCCCTAAAAGAGGTTAACTATGTTTTAACTAAAAGGGAAATACTTAGTTAACCACCACGAAACTATAATAACTGTCATGAGGGTGTTTGTGGATAGAAAAGAGTTTGAGGAGGTGCTAAAGAAGGCAAAGATTGCCGCAGAGAAGAGGGCTAACATGCCCATTTTAAACAACCTAAAGCTTTCCGCTGAAGAGGATAAGCTAAGCATTTATACCACGAATTTGGAAAGCTTTTTGGTTATGGAGTTGCCCGCAAGGGTGGAGGAAACTGGGACTGTTTGTGTTAATGCAAACAAGCTGACTTCCATAGTGGAGGAGTTGCCTTCATTGGAGGTTCATATGAAACTGGCGGAGGACAAGCTAATTATCAGAGGAGGAAAAAGCCAGTTTAAGCTGGTTTGTGCGGACCCTTCTGAGTTTCCAGAGTTTCCAGATGTTCAGTGTAAAGACGCCATCCCAAGCAATCTACTTTTGAAGGGCATATCAAAAGTAGGTTATGCAATCTCCAAAGAGGACACCAAATACGCCCTTCAGGGTATGTATGTGGCAAACAAAGAGGGAAAGCTTCACTTTGTGGGGTCTTTGAAACCAGTATCTGATCTTGTGGTCTTATATAGACAAACATCCAATTTCTTCCCCTTGACAACGGAGCGTGGAGTGTTAGATTTGTTCTTATCCCAAGTTGGGAAAGATAAAAAACCGCCGAAAAAGTAAGCCCTCAGGGCGTTGGTGAGGCGTTCTGAGAGGTTATGGGGTGAAAGAGTGCTCCCCGGGTTCATAGAGGCCCTTAACCCTCGGCGGGTCGCCTTAAAACGGCGATATGTATGGATATTTGTCCATACAGAGGGGAACTCTGATGGCTACAGGCTTGCCCTGTATATGCATGAGGGAATTCATTTGAAAGAAGACATTCTTTTCTCCCGCAATAGCCTGAAGGTTTTAGAAAAGCTTTTGAAGGAAACTCTTGGAGAGGTGGTAGCAAACAGTTGCCATTTTCCGTTCAAAAGTGTAAAATCTTAGTATAGCATGGTGCTAAGCATAGCAAGTGGTAAAAACTTTAGCGAAGAAAAAGCCCATAAACTCTACATAACTTTGGAATGTATGCTGGAGTTTGAAAAGGAAGAAGAAAAAGAAAAAGTATTAGCTTTAATGCGTAGGTTCTCTTCCGCAACAAGATATGCCTATAAAAGACTGTTAGAGGGAATAGCAGAAAAAGAAATAGAAAAAGCAATTCAAGAAAAACATAAGCTAAACGCAAGGTATGTAAAGGATGCTGTCTTAATAGCAAAGCAAGTGCTAAAGTCTTGCATACAAAGAGGTCAAAATCCCAAAAAGCTTGTGTTTGGCTCAAGAGAACTGTTTGAAAAGCTAAAGAAGATGCATCTGACAGGCAAACGTATAGAAAAGCTACGCCAAAGGTGGGAAGAAAGGAGATATTACTACCTCTACTCAAGAGGAGAAAAGTCTAAAAACGGCAACCTAAACCTTAGGTTTGTAAATTTGAACAACCAATGGTATCTGAGGATTAACTTAGGAAACGGTGAGTATGGACGGGCTAAGGTTATAAGGGATGCAAAGAGAAACAACGACAAATGGATTGACTTTGCATGGAGACTTTTGGAGGCGGAAAAATCAGGTGAGTGGTTTGCGTATAATGTGAGGTTGAAGGTAAGAAATGGCAAGTTCTATGCACAAGTGAGTTGGGAAGAAAAGACTGTAGAAACTGTTATTACTAAAGCTTACGGAGTTATGGGTATAGACATCAACGCTTATCCCTTTCATTTAGCGTTAGCTTATGTCCCAACGGATGGGAATTTAGAAAAGTTTGAACGCATAGATTTAAGGGAGATGGAGGGCAAAACCCAAAATCAGCGAGAACATATAGCATGGCGTATAGCAAGGCAAGTGGTAGAGAGGGCTTTAGAGAATGGAAAGGCTATTGTTGTGGAAGATTTACAAAAAGTTCCTAAAGGCAGAAGAGGAGACGGTTTGGCTAAATTAAGAAGGAAACTCCATAAATGGGCGTATAGATCAGTCTTAGAGAAAATTGAGGTCTATGCGAGGAGGCTGGGAGTTCAGTTGATTAAGGTCAATCCAGCCTATACATCAATCATTGGCAAGCTAAAGTATGCACCAATATACAACATAGACAAGGATGTAGCGGGTGCTTATGTAATAGCGAGGCGTGGGCTTGGGTTTGAGGAAAGGCTTCCCAAGAATTACAGGGAACTACTCAAGGACAAGGAGTTTTTAGCGTATGCTATTGCTAAGGTGGATGAGAGGATTAACAAGCTGAAGAGTGAGTTAAAGAAAGAGACCAACGAATACAAGAAGAACGCACTCAAGGAGAGGATCAAGCGGTTAAGGAGGTATTTAAAGTTATTACTTTCCTATACACGGGACAGCGGGAAGAGTGAGCCAGCTACCCAACAAGCGGTTAATCGCTGGCGGAAACCGATGAGGGGTAGGGCAAAGTCCCTACAAAAAAGCTGGCAAGTTCTTTCCGTAGCCCTTGCGGTTTTGCGTGCCACTACCTGCCTTGAGTGGTGCAGAGACCACTCTCCCTTGAAGCGTGTTTTGATTTCAGGGGATTGGGTAAGGGTGGCTGGCAAGGGTAGTCCCTCCTTTCCAGGTCAGGGGACGGCTGCACAAAATGAGTGCAGTTTTATACACTTTGAGTGACCTGGAGGTGGGTAAAGACGAAAGCTTTGTCCATGTGAAGGGAGAGGGTTGGAAGCTTTCTGTTAGACTTTTGGAGGGAGAGTATCCCGACTACATGGCGGTTATTCCCACCGACTACACACTAAGCGTGCTACTTGATAAAAATGAGTTTGAGAATGCCCTGCAGAGGCTTTCTTCAATATCATCCTCTTCAGCTTTTCCTGTGAAGATTACCTTTTCCTCCGATGTTGTCCAGATGGAAATCTCAGACCCTGAGTTTGGAGAAGGGAAAGATGAAGTGGATGTGTTGGAAAGCTTTGGGAACGAGGCTATGGAAATAGGCTTTAATGGAAAGTATTTGCTGGAAGCCTTGAGGAGTTTGATTTTGACAGGATCCGCTTAAAAGCAATAGATCCAGATAGCCCTGTGGTGCTTGAGAGTGCAAACCAAGAGAAAGACCCTTATCTTTGCATTATCATGCCGATGAGGTTATAGGAGTGGTTCTAATGAGAAATCCTCTTTGTCTTCATCCCTTTCTGGGTCATAAACGTTCGCCCTCAATTCTTCCATCAGTTCATAGAACATCTCACCCAGTTCATAAGCCAGCCAGCCATAAGCAGGAAACCATTCGTTGCCTATCGTTCCCTTTTTCCTTGCCTTTATGTAGTTCTCTATGATTTCCACAGCAGTTGTCTCTATGCTTTCGTCCTTCCACCGCAAAACTTCATTAAGCCATTTGAAAACTTCAGCGTAAGTTTTTAGCACCTCCTCCCACTTATCACTAAAATCTCTAAAGTCTTTTGCCATTATCTGGGCAAGCTTTGGCAAAACATCTTTAAGCCTTTTGCTACCGTTTCTCATAGCTTACCCTCCTCGTTTTCATGCCTCCACACTATACCGCCAATCTTAATTGCCAGTCTCCAAGGATCAGCCCACCCTTCAGTTTTCCTAAACCTAATAAACCCTTCTATGGTCTTCACCGCCTCATGTTGCCCTTTCTCTGGCAGTGAAAAAACTTTCTCAATGGTATTAAAGAGGAGGACATAGCCACTAAAGACATCCAACCAGTCAAGTTCAGAATTTCTCAGGTCTTCAACAAATATTTGCCCAAGTTCTGGTAAAAAGTCTCTAATGCGTTCCATTCCTAACCCTCCTCTACTCTTTAATTTTAGCTACTTAGCTATAATTAAACCCTATGGACAGACTTGATTTTAAAACTGAGGGAGCGGCGGGGTCTCCCTCAGCGGCGGCGGGATTGAGGAGTCGGAGAGATGAAAAGGGAAAACCTTATTCCTTATGATAACGCACTAATAAATAAAAGTCAAGACTTTGAAGAAAGGGAAGTAAAAGTGGCGTCCCTGAAGCCCTTCTTTGAAGACTACGACCTTGTGCCTGTGTTTGGCAAACTCCAAGAGGTGCCTTTGCTTGTTTGCGTGGCTACTCCTGAGGGAGACTTTGTGGTCTTTCACGAAAGCCTTTGGCGGGTGCTAAGAGAACGTGGAGTGAAGAAAGTAAAGGCATTGTTTTTCAAAGGAGTGTGGGATCTGGTAGAACTTTTTTATCTGCGGGAGGAGATCTTTAGGGGAAGAAAGAAAGCCCTTGTGGAGTTTTACTACTTTGCATACAAGAACTTCTACGGAGAGGATTTCTACAGAAACAGGGCAAAGGTCATCCAAGCCATAAGCCAGAAGGCGGGTATTACAAAGAGGGTGGTCTATGAATACCTCTGGAAACACCTAAAGGAGGAAAAGGAAGAACTCAGGAGAAAAGCAATGGAACTGTCCAGTCAAGGGAAAACCCAGATGGAGATAGCACGCCTTCTTGGCGTTCCACGGCAAACCATCTCCGATTGGTTGAAAAAGGGGAGGAGGGGCGGGAGAAACCCCATAAAGGAGGTGTGCGATGATAGAACAAGTCAAGACCATTTTAGCAGGACTTGGCTTTAGCTGTCAAGAGAAAGAACTGCCCTTATCTGAAGTCAAGCCTCTTCCAAAGGAACTGTATGTGAGGGAAAAGATAGACCCGCAGTGGGTGGAGAACCTCAAAGAGTATATCCTTGAGGGTGCCCTTCAGCCCTTCATTGTTTGTGCCCGTGTGGAAGGATTGCAAGGGCTACATCTCATTGACACCCACCATACCTACTTTGCCCTCAAAAGTGCAGGCAAGACCACCGCAAAAGCCATCGTGGTAAACGAAGAAATCCCCATAGAAAAAATCATCATCGTCCAGCTACGCCTCAACAAATCTGAACAAAAGCCTCTCACTCTCAAGGAAAGAAAGCAGTCTGTTCTGAAGCACTACCAAAGCATCAAGAACAAGCTTGGCAAAGACTTCTACAGAAGAAGAGGGCAAATCGTCCAAGAAATCATGCAGGAAACAGGGCTGTCCCAAGCCTACATCTACAAAATCTTGGAGGACACCCTTCAAAAGGAAAAGGAAGACCTCAAACAACTTGTGCTGGAACTGTCCAGTCAAGGAAAAAGCCAGCTTGAAATAGAGAAAATACTCGGCATCCCACAACAAACAATATCCCGCTGGCTAAATGAGAATTATTCTCATTACTCATTTTTCTACTCAGTAGAACACTTTTCGGCACGAAGGATATTTACAGAAGAGGGAAAGCTTGATGAGAAGTTTTTAGAACTCTTAAATGGTAAGTTAGAGGAAGGTGTGCGTGTTCAGGAGTTTTTGCAAATGGCGGGGAAGGCTTTTAAGGCTGAAGATGTGAAGAGGTTTAGGGATTGGATAGTGCATTTGGTGGAAGAGGTGATGCTGGAAAGCTACGGTAAAAAGGACTTTTTTGTGTATTTGATGAAGGAAAGACTTCCTCTGTCGGAGAGGGCGCTTATGAACCTATATGAACATGCGAAAGCTTTAGCGGGTGTTATAGAGAAGGCAAGGCAGGAGTTTAGAAGTCTTGTGGAGGAACTTTGTCTTCACGATGAGGTGGTGTCTGAAGAGGCCATCTACAGGTTAATAAAAGAGAGGCTAAATGAAAAGAGAACCAAAGGTAGGTTTGGGGAAGGCAATGAATACGCTATTGTGTCAAACTTTATTCTCAAGCACTTTAGCAGGCTTGCGTCTTTGGAAGGGGAGAAGATAAGAGAGTGTGTGGAAAGTATGCCTGTCCTGAGTGCAGAGGAAGTGGAGTTGGATGAAAGCTTTTTGGAACTTACACGGGAGGAGTTTGAAAAGGAAGTAAGGGCAAGGTATCCAAACCACAGGGTTCCTCAAGCGGTTTTGCAAAAACTTTGGGAAAGGCTGAGGCAGGAAAAAGAGAAAAGAGAAAGAGAAAAGGAGATGGCTATTTTGGAGGAACTCCTCCAAAGGGCAAAAGACCCTCATGTGCAAAGTGTGGATAGCTTGCCCAAAAGCCCAGAAGAATCAAAGGTTCTCAAAAAATACTATCACGAAGTTATCCAAGCTTTTAACTCTGTAAAGACCGCCAAGCTGGAAGACCTCAAAGGTTTTCAGGGAGAGACCCTTGAGGAACTCACAGGGTGGCTACTTAGCAATGGCTACAGAACCTACAATGCAGAGAAGTTTTTTGAGGAACTCCAGAGAAAGAAAAGGGCAGAAAAGCTTTTGGAAGAGTTTAACTCTCAACCATACTCCTCCCTTGAGGAATTCAGAGAAAAGCTTCCTGAAGAAGACCGAGAAATCTTTGCCCGATACAGCCATCTGTTCCTTGATGCCCTAAACAGGCGTCCAAAGGCGGGAGATGAGGAACACATGGAGTTGGCACAGAGAATGCTGGATGAGGGGCTATCTGAAGAAGAAATCAGGCTTGAATACTGGCAACAAACAGGCAAAATCATCTCCCCCGCAATGCTATACAGGTGCGTCCAAAAATTGCAGGCGGAGAGAGAAGCAAAAAAACAAGAGGAAATGCTTTGGCGGGCTGTAGAAAAGGCTATAGAAGAAGAGGAGACAGAGGAGAGGAAAAGAGGCATAACACTAAGAGGAGTTCTCAGTGCAATCAGAAAACTCCATGAGAAAGTTCAGCAAACTCAAATCTATATAAGGGATGGCAATACTGAGGCAGCAGAAAAACTCCTTGAGAAAATAGCAAAAGACCTTCAAGACCTTGAGGAAAAAGTTCAGTTCTCTCTGGAAAGAGAGGGAGGGCTAAAATTCCCACATAGAAAACTTGCAGTTATTTTGATTAGACTGAACGACTTTTCCATGAGGCGGTTTGGAGTTCGCTTCCTTTACAATGAGGATGATATGAAGAGGTATATGAAGCTTTTAGATGACGCCATTGAGAGGTATCTCATGGAGTCAGGGTTTGACCTTGAAAAAGACTTTCAAACAATTTTGAGGGCATTTCTGGAGACCTACGCCTATGCATTCCTCAAACACAAGCCCACTAAAGAGGTGTTTTTCAGAAGGTTCATTGAATATAGGCATGACTTCAAAGAGGGAACCATAGACTTCAAGGATGCCAAAGGAAGAAGGATTACCGCTTTGGAAATCAAAAACTTGGTTGAAAACTATCTAAAGGAGGTAAGCTATGCAGGAAATCCTAACTAAGCTTGGGCTTGAGGACATCCCCCCTGTGGAAGTGCCTAAAAACCTCTCTCAGGCACTCAAGGAGTTTAGACTATCTAACAGAAGGTTTCTAGTGCTTTATGGACCCACAGGAACCTTTAAAACATCTGCAGTCAAAAAGTTCCTCAAGGCTTTGGCAGAAAAAAAGTATGCAAAAAACGGAAGGGTGGGATGCCACGACATCAAATTTGTGGATTTTGTGGATATGCCCAAACTCTGGCAGGAAGATGAGGAGGTTTTTTACAGAACCAAACTCCTTGCCATAGACGACCTCGTGCTTTCAGGCTTTCCCGACAGCTTCTGGGTCAAACTCTTTTCCCTCATAAACTACAGATACACCAAAGACCTCAAAACCATAATCACCACAAACCACAACCTTAAAAGCTTCTTAGAAGGAGAGACAACCTTTCAACAAAAGATTGCATCAAGACTGTGCGATGAGAACCTAAGCATGCTGGTTCTGTCAGAGACAAGCTACAGAAACCCACGCCAAATGCCCTCCTCATGGTAAAAGCTTCATCGCCTCATCCAAAAGCCTCTCCACTTCCTTCAGCGTCTGGTCAATCTTCCTTATCTCCTCCTCCAAATTAGATGACCCTCCCTCAGGCAACCCAACTTTACTCACATTCCCCAAACACCTCCACCTCACATAACCATCCTCATAATCCCACACATAAACATACACATTCTTCTTTATGCACTTCAACGAATAGCCCTGCCTCCCTAACACCCTCTCTAAAACACTACGCCTCTTCAACACCTTCCTTACCCGCTCCTTCAACTCATCCAACTTAAAAATCAATTTATCCATACCACCACCTCCTTTCAGAGTTAACTAACTCTCCAACTATTCTTTGATACTTAGTTAACCTCAGATTTTCCCCAAGCATAGCACGTCCCCTCCTTAGAAGACCTCAGCCACAGAGAAGAAGAGTTCTCCTTCGTAGCTTCTTGGGTCGTGAAGCATATCTCCGAAGGTGTCTCCGTCTTCACCTATGGGCACATCCAAAGATAGATAAGACTTGTTTTCTTCCATTACCTTCATCAGCTGTGCCATTATCTGCCTGTAGGCAATGGTGGAGAGTGCCCCCTTGTCAGGATCCCACATACCCACAGCCCTCATAAGCTGAGAAAAGCCTTCCGAAAACATATCCGCATACTCCTCTGCCCTAATTCTCATCCTCCTCATCACCTCATACACAAGGTTCTTATTCTCAAGGGCTATTTCGTCCCTTAGGGCTTTGAACCTACTCCATAACGCAAAAAACCTTCCCTCCCTCGCATACTTGTAATACTCCTCTATACACCTGAGTTCAAAATTGGGCTTGGGTTCACCACTGCTGTCAAAAAACACCCTCTTTGACCTGAGATGCTTAGAAAGTTCCTCCCGAAACTCCGCAGGCACATGATAAAAAGCCATCTGCCTGTAAAGTTTCAACAGTTCTCCCTTACCCATTCCCTTCCTAATAGGCAAATTCCTCTCAGGATAGTAAAAGCTAAGATACACCGCACCATTCCTTATCTCCAACACCACCTGACAATCCTGTGGATCCACCTCCCTGGGCAACCTCGCCCTGCCTATCACCCTCCTCCTATACCTAAACTCCACCACATTGCCCTTAAACCTCACCAACGCCCTGTATCTCGCCCTGTAAGGTATGTATAACCCTTCCCTGCCATCAGACCTCTTCACAGCCTCCGCAAGCATATACCCAAACTCTTTCCTATTCTCCTCAAACCCCCTCCCCTTAGCCATCAACAGCTTCCTCAAAAGCATCACCACCTCTACCTGCCCAAACTCAAACTCAAGCCTAAACATCTCTTCTACCTCCTTCAGAATATAATTTTAGCTAAAATTACCCGAATTGTCAAGTCCTACCTCCGTCGCAGGGTTAATTATACCCTGAAACGAGGAAGTTATCAATAATTTTAGAGGTAAATTTCCTCAGTATATGGGTAAAGCCATAAAGGGTATAATAAAGACATGCCTAAAGACGATTGGAGGATAAAAGGAGGACGGCGAAGAGGCAAAAAAGCCCTAAAGTATGCAGACCTTTTATGGGGCGATGAAAAGGAAAGGAGAATTACACTGGAAGACCTCTGCCGATGTTGGAACTTAGACAGACTACTCAAAGAGGGAGAACTCCAACTTGGAATGCTTGTCTTCAGTCAAAAAGAAAAATACAAACTTTCACACTCCCAACAGATGACCCTCTATTACGCTTACCTTGTCTTCAAGGACTGGGCTAACAAAACCCAAAAGCACATAAACAGAAAAGCCCTCTCTAAACTCATCCAATACCTCATGGCTATAACCCTTGTCCAAAACGCCAAATTCTGCACCTGCAAAGAGATATTCTCCTTTTTCAAATACGACCTTCCTAAACTCAAAGATAGGGACAGGAAAAATCCACTCCCACTTGAACACTACCAAAAACAAGCAAGCGGACTTGCCCTGCCTCACATACAAAAAACCTTAGAAATCCTCCAAGACAAAGAGAAGGTTCAAAAACTGGGCAAGCTTTTAGGGTTGCCACTGCTTTAAACCTCTTGCCCTCCCTACACCCTTCCATAGAAATGTCGGAAAACCGTATTATTTATTTTCCTTTCCATAGAAATGTAAGAAATTTCGCATAGCCCGTAAAACTATAATTTCAAGTATGGGCAAGGTGAAGGTTTGCATAACTTTAAGGGAAGACCTTTTTGGCGGTTTTAAATCTCGTGGGCTAACCAATCTGTCTGGTGCTGTGGAAGAATTCTTATCCGCCTTTTTATCCTCTCTCCCTCCTGAATACAAGAGAAGAAGTGCTAAAGAAACAAGGGAACTTGCAAAAAAGTTCCTTGAGGGCAGACAAGCCCAAGAACACCTACTACGGGAATTCTTCCAACTACTAATATCCTTTTCCCAAACACTACCTCCACAGCAGACACAAGCCTACCAACTCCAACAGGAAACCCACCAAGAGACCCTCCCTCCAACCCAACCAGCACCCATAGCCCAAGAACCAAAACAAACAAACCCTCAAAAACCTAAACAAAAAACCCGCAAAAAACCCAGACAAAACTAACCCTCCTCTTCCCACTCCAAACCCACTCCACCCACCTTTTCACTCCTCTACTCAGGCTATGCACATTTATGTAATTTTCTACACGACATACATTAATGTTTAAAAGTGTATTTGATTACTCAATATGCCAAAATACACAAAAACACACCTTCCTTACCCTCCCTCCCAACCCTCCCTATACCCTTCTATAAAAAAGCGAAAAAATCCTATTATCCCATTTCCATATAAAAACGAAATACCCACTTCCGACCCTCTCCCACCTCCCACCCTCTCTCCTGCCCTTGTATATAGTTATGCAATTACAAAAATCCACATATTTTTTGTGTATATTTATATCTACAAACTTTTGTCTTTTTGCATATGTATATTGTTTGTGTTCAATTTTGCATTGACTTTTTAGGGCATGCTTGCTATACTTTTAAGCATGCGTAAGGCGAGGCTAAGCATACTTTTAAGGGAAGACCTTTTGGTTGGTTTTAGGTCTCGTGGACTAACAAGCCTTTCTGGGGCCATAGAGGAATTTTTGGAGGTCTTTTTGTCTGCCATTCCCTCTGAAAACAGAAGGAGGAATGCAAAAGAAACGAGGGAACTTGTAAGAAGTTTTCTTGAGGGCAGGCCAGTCCAAGACAGCCCAGGCACCCAACAGGAACTCCTCCAGCAATTAATGTCCCTTATCCAAACCCTACAAACCCCATCACAACCTCCTCAAACTTTCCGACCTCAACCTCAACAAACTTTCCAACCTCCGCCTCCACCCTCACCTCAGCTACAATATCAGCCACCATCATCTCAACCACAGCCGCAGTATCAACAGCCACCTCAACCCAAACCTACAGTCCAAGAACAAAAGCCAAAGCCGAAAATCTCCGTAAAGGAAATCCTAAGGGCAGCAAGAGAACATGCTATAGAACATGGAGTGCCTCCAGAACTTGTGGATTACGAGAGAATACTTGAGGAAGCACGCAGGGAAGCTGAGGAAGAGGAAGGGTAATCAGGAATATCCTCATACAGCATGTAGGCATAGAGGTATCCAATAAAGTCCTCTAAAGACGCTATAACAAACTCACCTTTGAGAATTTTTTCTCTTACCTCTCTTGCCTTTTCTTCCCAGCTTATCTCCTTGTGAAGTGGAAGGATTTCGTTTTCAAAGAATTCCCTCAGGGTCATTCTCGGTGCGGTGTCTTTTCTCCCAGCAGGTCTTCCCACACGGACAAAGTGCACGCAAGGGAGGTTCTCCTCTTGGATGGGTTCTTCCTCTTGAGTTTCTGTAGGAGGAGGTTTTTCCCTTTTTTGTGGAGTTTTTAGTTTCTCCTCAATTCCAAGCAAAGAATAGAGTTCATGCTTCGTAAGGCTTATAGCCAGAAGGAGAAGGTCCATAATTTCGTTAAAAGGAATATCCTCCTGTTCAAGCAAGGATTTTATCTTTTGCAGGGCTTCCTCTACAGTTTGTTCTTCCACAAAGAGAATTTTACTAAAATAATTCCCATGAAAGTGATAGGGTTAGATATAGGATTTGGTCATACCAAAGTAGTTCATGATGAGGGGAAATTTAAGTTTCCTACTTGGATTGCCTTTTGGGTTAGCACGGGCGTAGAGGATGTAAAGCCCATTGAGTATGAGGGGGCTTACTATGTGGTGGGTGAAAAGGCACGGTTTTCAGGGAAAAGGATTGAGATAGCAGGGATAGACGAACTAATCAAGTATTATCCACTGATAACAAAGTATGTGCTTGAGCAGCTGGGCATTCCTCCAAAGAAGGCTATGGTTATCACAGGACTTCCTCCGGGTTATGCGGAGAGAGGCAGAGAACTTACCAAGATATTCTCAAGCATGGGAATGAAGTCTATAATTGTCTTTCAAGGATTTGGTATTTGCACTGATGTTATGGAGAATTTTCCATCTGGGCTTGTCATAGACATAGGCTTCAACACAGTGGATTACCTTTCTTACAGTATGGAGGCGGGCAAGCTTATTAAAGAACTATCTGGGACTATTCCCAATCTCGGGGTGATAACTGCGGTGTCCATATTCAGGGACCTGTTGCCTACCCAGAAGGGTGCCCTAAAGACGAAGCCTTTGTCTGGGCTTGTGAACATCTTTTTGGAAGGCCAGTGGCGAGGAGAAGACCTCTCTCAACATAAAGAGAAAGCCCTTATTCAGTGGAATGAGATAATCAAGGCAAGGTTAAGGCAGGAACTTGGTATTCTTTATGGAGAAAAGTCAGATTTGATAGTGGCGGGTGGTGGGGCATACTTGGTGCGTCCTGAGGTTTTCTCTGCGGACGACAGTGCACCTATGGAGATTTACATTCCACCAGAACCTGAGTTTAGCAATGCAAGAGGGTATCACAAGCTGGGAGTAAGCAATGGGTGAACTACTCCACCTTACAGAAGATGGAGACTTCTTGCGGGGGTGGATTAAAGTGCTAAGGTGTTCTCCAGAGATAGCGGAGAGGTTAAGCAAAAGACTTTTGAGGAAGGGTTTGGTGGTAGGGTTTTTGAAGGAAGGGGATGCGGTCTCTCCTTGGATAAACAGGGCGGATGTTGTGTTTATAGTCAAGGATGGAAAAGCAAGAAGTCGTTGATTTAGGCCTCCTTGATAGGGTTTTTAACTCTACACTGGATGGTAAAAAAGTCAAAGCCTACATAAGGGCGGACAATAAAGTTTTAAATCCCTTTTCCACCCTTGATATTACCTTTGAGATAGATGGAGAGGTTGTGGGCAGTGCCCAGACGCTATTGAAGTGCGACATCATCGGTTCCTGTAAGTATTGCTTTACCAGAAACTACTCCCACATAGTTTTGATAAAGAACCGCATTGAGAAGACCCTTGACACGAGGTGGGTAAATGTTCTGACTTGGGATGGAGAACCTATTTTTGAGGACGACTACTACACCAAGATAGTTATAAAGCCAGAGTATATTGCATGCTTTCATCAAACTGAGGATGAGGAAAGGTTTGTGGTATATAGGTATAGCAGTATAAGTGTGGAGAGGAAAGGCGGTCTTGCAATGGTGATGGTTTTGGAGAAGGAGCGTATTATCAGATACTTTACAGAAAACCTTGAGGTTCAGCTATGAGAGGACTACTCCTCCTCCTTGTTCCCGCTATAGCTTATTGCTTTTGTTTTGAGGACGCTGGGCGGTATTATGGAGTATCTCCGCAACTTCTTTGGGCTATAGCAAAAGTGGAAAGCAACTTCAACCCAAAGGCAATAAACCGCAACAAAAACGGAACCTACGATATAGGGCTTATGCAGATAAACTCCTCGTGGTTTGCCTATCTCAAAAAGCACGGAATAGACCCATCTTTACTTTGGGAACCCTGCTATAATGCCCATGTAGGTGCAATGGTTTTGAGGCACTGCATTGATACCTACGGCTACAGTTGGAGGGCAGTGGATTGCTACAACAAAGGCAAAAAAGCAAGGGAAAACTCCATGTATGTGTGGAAGGTCTATAAAAGTTTACTCCAAGCCCAAACTTATGCAAACGATATGCAAAGTCCTTAGATAACCTTCCAAGAGGGTTAACTAAGTCTTCAAGGGCTAAAAGAGAGTTAGTTAACCAAAGCTATAATTAAAGGTATGCGTGTGGTAGAGGTGTTAGAGAGTAGTTGGTTCAAGGTCAATCCTTTAGGTGGGGGGCTTGTGTATATGGAGGGAGGGTTATCCCCTCGGAAGATGGGACTTCTTAGGAGGGAGGAGGTGGATCCAAAAATTCCGCATCCTC